>Ga0310344_10001817_pt1 | contig 16202 bp, 14 predicted proteins | sample HC15DNA20200_MG_FD_203801 | JGI IMG/M metagenome (GOLD analysis project Ga0310344, IMG submission 203801) | Marine microbial communities from station ALOHA, North Pacific Subtropical Gyre - HC15-DNA-20-200_MG | ecosystem: Environmental > Aquatic > Marine > Oceanic | place: Pacific Ocean: North... | reverse complement strand
ATTGGTTATATCAATTGACAATAAATTTTCAGATTAAATTTTTTAATCATTTATTAAAAAATAAGGTAGAAAATTTTATAGGAGTTCCTGATTCTACATTGAAGAATTTCATTAGTGAAGGATTATCACAAAAAAAGATTATAATCACAACCCGAGAAGAAGAGGCTCTTGGCCTTGCTACAGGTATGATATTATCTAAAAGTAAATCATTAGTTTTCATGCAGAATGCAGGATTTGCAAATTCATTAAGTACTATTACATCGTTAATCCAATTATATCAAATTCCAATAATTTTTTTAATTGGTTGGAGAGGCTATTTGAAAAATGATGCCCCTGAACATTATAAAATTGGAAAAATACAGCCTGATTTACTAAAAATTATTAATTTACCATCTAAAATAATTTCTGAAAAGAATTGGAAAAAACAAAGCAATTGGGCTTTAAAAAAAATTGAAAATAATTCTCCATGTGCATTAATTATCAAGAGGGATTTTTATGATTAGAAAAGAAGCAATGAAAATAATTTTAGAAGGAATTGGTGAAGAACCAATTATATCTGCAAATGGTTTTATTAGCAGGGATCTGTTCGAATTAAAAGAAAAAAAATCAAATTTTTACATGATAGGTTCAATGGGATTAGCGTCATCTATAGGATTAGGTGTCGCATTGAAGAATCCAAAAAAAAGAATTTTTGTTTTTGATGGAGATGGTAACATTTTAATGAATTTAGGATCCTTGACCACTATTGGTTCATTACAACCAAAGAATCTAATCCATATTATTTTTGATAATGGAAGTCACGAGTCTACTGGTGGCCAACCTACAATCTCATCAAAAATTGAAATTTCAAATATTGCTAAAAATTGTAATTATGAAATATTTACTACAAATAAGAAATCTAATTTAAGAAATATTCTGAAAAAAATACAAAAAATTAGAAAACCAGTCATGGTTTTAATAAAAATCAACAATAGTAATAATCGCAGTAAACGAATCTCATTTAGTGGAAATGAAATAAAAAATAGGTTTATGGAATCATTATAATAGAAATGATTGTTGTAATATTAAGTGCAGGCTCTGCAACAAGATTAGGAGAATTAACAAAGAATTTACCAAAAGGACTTCTAGACATAAATGGAAAAACTCTTGTTGAAAGACAAATTGAAGTTTTTGATTCTAATAATATCGAGAAGATTATATTGATTGTTGGTCCTAATAGAGATAAATTTCGTTTAGAAAATGTTGATTATGTTTATGATGAAAGTCATAATCAACACGAACAACTTGGTAGTTTATTTGCAGCAAAGAAATTCATTCAAGATGAAATAATAATTTCATTTGGTGACGTCCTAGTCGAAAAAAATGTTTTTGAACAAATTATGAATTCGTCATTTGAAATTGGATTAGCTGTAGATCTTGATTGGAAACAAAATTACATTGAACGTTCTATGCATCCTGAATCTGAAGCAGATTTAGTTCGAATTGAGTCAAATATGATTACACAAATTCAAAAAAGATTGGTACAAAATAATACAGAAAAAATTGGAGAATTTCTAGGAATTATGAAATTGAATAAAAATGGTGCAAAAATCTTTGTAGAAACATATGACAAACTGCTTGAATCATATAAGGGAAAATTTCAATCTGCAAATTCGTTTAAGAAAGCATTTCTTACTGATTTTATTCAAGAATTAATTGATAGACACGTATCAATTCATCCAATTTTTATTAATGGAAATTGGTTTGAAATAGATACATCACAAGATCTTGATAATGCACGAGAAAAAATCAAAAATTGGAATAAATAATTATTTTTGTTTTTCTTTTGGATCAAACCACATTGTAGTTTCATCTATTGCTCTATTGACGTCATGGCTATCAAGATATGATAATTCTCTTTGTGCATCTCCAGGTATTCTTCCAGCAATTCTTAGAACCATTAATTTACCATTACCTCGGAAATTATGAGGTACATTAGGTTTAATGTAGGCGGAGTCACCAGGTTCAAGAAAATCACTTTTTTCACTATTATGAATTTTCCAATTTAATTTGATTTTTTCATCACTAACATTGTAAACATATTGGTGTAATCCAACATTCAGATCTAATTCATTATTATCATTTTTAATAATTTCAAATTCAAATGCTTTTGAAAATGGTAATGTGTTTGAATGACTAAGCTCAGTAATTTTATATGAACTGTCTGATTCTGGAAAATTCCATTTTGGTGCATCTTTATAGTATCTAACAATTACTTTATCCTCAATCACATCAGGAGGCAATAAATCACGTGAATTAACATTCATGCTTTTTGCTAGATTCTTAATAATTTCGTATGATGGTATTTCTAAACCATTTGAGAATGTGATTAAATCATTTTTTTCTATTTCTGTTCTTTTTGATAATTCTTCAAAAGTTAGAGAAGAGCAAGCCATATGAAATTTTAATAATTCTCCAAATGCTTTCTTTCTATTTGAAAAATCTAACCAGAAATTAATTGCTAGATTTTTTCCTAACACAGAAAGCTCTTGTTGCGTATCACCAGATAATTGATTTCCATAAGTTAATGCTAAAATAAGCCCATTTTTTTTTGCACCTTTTCGTGTTGCAAATGTATGTGGTCTGAAAGGAGTTCCATAAACAGAATCACCAGTGTTCATTACCGCAACTTTTTTCTTTCCATTGGAATCCAAATAATAATAATTTACATCACCAATAAAATATGTAAATTGATGCATGAAATGACCTTTATTCCAATGAACTGATTTATTGTCTGGTTCATTATCATCTACAACACATAATTCTTCAATCCACTCAGGACGAAATAATCCAACACTACTAACTGCAGTATCTCTATACTCATAATATGGTTTTCCTCCTCTATTCATTATACGTGCAGATTTTTCAGAATCAATTGAACGCATAATCTTTATTCCATCCTGACAATCATCTTCAATTAAATAGAAATCTCTTGAGCTCACTGGCCAGATTTGTTTTGCACGTTGAACAATATTTTCAGTGATTGGTTTACGACCTTCGATTATATTCATAATTTCTTCTAGTGATATACCCAACTCTTTAGCAGCATCCTCTGGACGGCGTTTTAGATCATTTATCAGTGAAAGAAAGTAATGTCCAAATCTTAGTAATTCAGAATCATTTTTATCAGAAATTATTTCCATGAAGATAGAAAAAATTCATTTCTATAAATTGTTTCTTTACATTCCTACTTAGGTTATAGTGATTTTGATGTTTTTTTATAAACATTATATTTTCAAATAGAAAATTTTCATTGATTTTTAAAATCTTTATTCAATGATAAGCCACCACTTAATTTTAATCCAATAAATCCAATAGATACAGAAAACCATAATGTGAAAATTCTGATAAAAATACTAACTATTAACGCTAATGAGAGATCAACACCTTGTAACACAAATAGTCCAGCTAATGAACCCTCAGTGACACCAACACCGCCAGGAATGAATGAAGCAACACCAATTAGGACAGATGCAGGATATGTTGCAATAGATTGCAGAAAATTTATTGAGTCTATATCAAATGCTAGTAGAATTAGATAAACAGAAGATGATATCATTATCCAATAAGTAATAGAAAGTAAGATGGAGATTGTTGCTATTTTATAACTAGTAGATTTTCTTACTATTTCATAAGAATCAGTGATATTTTCAGAATACTTGGAGAAAAATTTGAATTTTGTAATTTTTTTTAAAAAATATTCAAACAGTGGTCGATAATAAATCAAAAAGAGAATTACTACAAGAATAATAAAAGATATTATTATCAATCGAAAATCAATACCTAAGATAATTATTCCTATGATAGATGCAATTAAAGCACCAGCTAAGTCATAAAATTTATCTACAAATACGATTGGAGCTGTTTTACTTCGTGGAATATTAAAAATATTTTTTAATAACTGAGACTTGATTAACTCTCCAAGTTGACCAGGAGTTATAGATAATGCTGAGCCCGACAACCAGATCAGAATGTTTTTCTTTATTGGAATCCTTATACCATTTTTTTTTAACAGAAAATCCCATTTTAGGATTAAAGGAATCCAACTGGATGCTACTAATAAAAGAATAGGAATTGAATATTCTGTCTTGAACTGAGTTAGATTTTCTGATATAGAGTTATAATCTGAGATAAATAAAAAGGACGCATAAATTGCTATCGATATTACAATAATTAGTATAATTTTATTTTCTAATTTCATTATGTAAATTTCTTAATTGATCTTTTAAAAATGTCGTATAATTGTTTATTTTGATCATACACCAGAATCATCATAATTTATCTTGTAAACAGCAAAAATAATTCCAGTTTTATCTGAATAGTATATGTTTTCAAAATTTTTAGGGATATCAGGATCATTCGGATTTTTTAATTTTTGGAGATATTCATGCTGATATCGTTGAGTTGGAGGATCAAATTCATAAATCAGATAATTAGGTTTTGGTTGATAGATATTTTGCCTATCAATTGGATGACTGAGCAAGTTAGAATGAAAAATTTCTATATCCTTCCAATTAGTACGTGTAATATAATTTTGAATAGTATCATCAGATGGACCTTCACTCATCAAACCTAGAACTGTATTGCTACCAACATAATAATGATAATGATGATGTGGTACCATAACGTAACTATTTTTTATATTTGGTTGAGATGATAACATATCACCAATTTGTTTTACTTCTTTTCCGACTTGTTCATACTTTCGTTCTTGGAATAAATTTGAAAACTCATCTTCAATACCAGTGAATGGAATATCAGAATGAGTTGAATTGTACAAAATGTAACTGTATCCAAAATTTGATAATAGTGCTATCGATAAAATCAAAGTTACAGAAAGATTGATTGTTTTTAGATTTGGTTTTATTTTAATTCCTTGGATTTTCTTAAAAATTTCTGGTAAAATATGACCAAAGAAGACTCCAGCAAACATTGACAAAGAGAACCATATAAGGAAAAAATGTTCTCCCGCTCGAATTAATAAAACTGACATCATCAAGAGAAAAATAATGGGTAAGAGTAACAAAGGCAGCGCATTAGTTTGAACATTTTTGATATTATAGAGACCCATCAAAAAAAGTGGTATTCCAATAATTGCAAAAAAATGGTCTGAGATGTTCCCAAAAATCAGTATTAAAATAGACGTTATAGTAGAAGAAGAAAGTAAAATTACTAGATTATTTTTATTTGGTTTTATTTTAAAAATATAAACAAAACCACCAACTATTGGTAAAAAACCAAGAATTGGAACCGAGTTGAAAATTGAACTATTAATATTATCAAAATTAAAATTCAATAATCGATTTGGCATTTCAGCAAACAAATTATACGAATAATTTTTTAAAAATATGTCAGTATCAAAAAATATTGCATCTAACGTACTTCCATTATTGAAATTTATCTCTTGCATTTTATCAGCCCATTCAGGATATTGGTACTTATTATGAAATTGCATAGAAAAAGCTGCGTTAGTATCAAAAAATGATTCATGTGTGGTATAATTATAAAATATTACAGGACTTATTGTTATGACAAACACTAGTGATAATATGATGATATAATAGAAAATTTTGCGGGGTTTTTTAAAATAAAAAAATGAATATACAAATGTTGAAAATAATACTATTAGAGCCTGAAGTCTTATTGATGTTGCTAGTCCCAAAAAGAATCCAATTAAAATTATATCTGTAAGTTTTAATTCTTTTTTTGTAACTAGATACAGAGAAATAGAAATAAAGAAAATAGGTAAAAGTTCGTTTTCAGCCTGAAATGAAAAGAATCCAAGAATTGGATTGAATGCAAAAAATAATTGTCCAATTAACGCAATTTTTTGGTTAAATATATTCTTGATTATATAATAAGAAAAAAATACAGAACCAGTTGCACTTAAAACTGCAATTGATTTCATTACAGCGAAACCGTTATTGAAAAATTGATCTACAAATGCATAAAATACTGGACCCCCAACTAATGCATTATGTAATTTTACATTTTCTCCATTACCAGCCAGAATTTCTTTTCCAACATCCAAGTAAATTTGACCATCATGATCTAAAATCCAATAATTATGATGAAAGGATGCAACATACAGAGTAATTAAAAAAAACCCAATAGTTATTAGAATTGGTAGTAAGTTTTTTTTTGAATGCTCTGAATTGACATATTGTGATGAGTTCATTAATAAAAAAACTAAAGTTCATTAATATAAAGATCGTTTATAAATTATCAAATCAAATTGATATAAACGATGAATTATAATATGATAAATTTTTTGGGAATAATTTTATGTTTTATGGTTTTACCATTCGCATTTGCACAAACTGATGATTATCTTTATGAGGATATAATTGGAAGTGAATCAAAAAAATTACCAAGCATGTTGGACGATGATTTTTTCATATCAGAATTCACTCAAGGGCTAACACTCCCTACTACAATGGATTTTGTTGGTAATGATCTGTTGGTTTTACAAAAAAATGATGGATTGGTAAAACATATTTCTAGTAATGGAAAAATTTCTGAAAAACCTGTGCTAGATGCCCAAGTGTCAAATTATTTGGAAAGAGGTATGTTAGGAATTGTTACAAAGCAATCATCAGTTTACCTATACTTTACAGAATCAGATAAAGATGGAGGAGAACCAATCGCGAATAATATTTACAAATACACTTGGCAGAATGGGGAATTAATAGATCCAATTTTGGTTAGATCTCTCCCTTCATATCCAGATGCAGTAATGCATCAAGGTGGAGTTATGACTGTTGGAAACGATGGTGTTGTATACGCAGTAATAGGTGATCAAGATAATCAAGATTTGAAACATGGGGCAAATGTTTTACAAAACCAATTTGCACCTCCGGATGACACCGGAGTAATTATTCCAATAGACCCTAACGGTCCATATTATGCAATAGGAATAAGAAATAGTTTTGGACTTACAGTTGATGAAGAGACAGGAAATTTGTGGCAAACTGAAAATGGCCCAGATAAATTTGATGAAATAAATTTAGTTTATCCAAATTTTAATAGTGGTTGGAATGCTCATTCTGGACCAATAGACCAATCAAGAATTAATGTATACGAACTTCCTGGTTTTGTGGGTGTATTAAAATCACAAATTCAACTTTTTTTATCAAATATTTATGCCAAGTTTTTTCTGTCGGAAAATTACATGTATAGTGATCCAGAATTCACATGGGAAAAAACCATTTCTCCAACGGGATTAGGTTTTGCACCTCAATCATTTGGTAAATATGAAAATTGGTTATTTGTTGGAGATTGTAAAGGTGGAAATATTTACAAATTTCAACTAAATTCAGAAAGAAATGGTTTTATATTTAATGATACCAGTTTGCAAGATTTTATTTTTAATGATGGCGATAAGTTAGATGAAATTCTTTTTGCCGAAGGGTTTGGTTGTATTACGGACATTGAATTTCATGAAGGAATTATGTATGTTGTATCATTATCAAGTGGAGTAATTTATAAAATTCAATTAAAATAGAAATCACGAAGTTATTTCTTTTATCATCGAATCTAAACCATCAGAAATATTTTTCATTTTAATACCCAATTCAGAATATAATTTATCATTTTGGAGATTAATGTTTACACGTTTTGCAGACAAATTTAATTCAGAAGAATTAATTTTCTCAATATTTTTTTCTAAATTAAATTTTTGAATTACTTTCAGAGACCAATCATATCGATTAATAAATTCAGACCCAGCTACATGAAAAATTCCTTCCTTATTTTTTTCGATTAGAAGTAATGATGCGTTAACAAAATCAGACACATATGTTGGCGTATTATACCAATCAGTAACCTCACGTAGTATTTTTCCAGATTTAATGGTTGAAATGGCTCTTGTTACTGAATTTTCACGTTGCCAAAGTTCCAACCAACCATATAATGCATCCGTTCTCAGAATTAAATATTTTAGGTCCGTTGATTGAATAAGTGATTCAGATTTTGCTTTAGTATAACCATAGTATGTCGCAGGATTTCTTTCATCAGATTCTGAATATGATGATTTTTCTCCGTTAAAAACAAAAGATGTCGACACATAAACAATTTTACAATTAATTTGGCGACATCCAGAAATTAAATTTGAAACACCATCAACATTAATCTCATCTGCTAATCCATGATCTAATTCACATTTTTCAATACTAGTTAATGCAGATGTATGATAAACTACATCGGGGTTAATTTTTTCCATTAACTCTAAAACATCATTCTTTTTTGTAATGTCAAGATAGTGACCATTTTTAAAGTTGGTTTTATTTTGAAAATAAGTAAATTCTACATCAATTTTTTTTTCTTTTAATAATTCTAACATTTTTGAGCCGATTATAGAACTTCCACCAATAATTAAAATTTTCAAACGTATACCTCCATTAAATAAAATTAAGATTTTCATCTAATTTACTATTATTCATTAAAGTTTTTAATTGATGTACACGATGAAATTTAAAATCATAGAAATCAGATTTTGATAAATTACATTTTGAGAAATATTCATGTAGTTGTTCAATTCCTTGTTTCAAAGTCCAATTGGTTTTATACTTCAATTCATTAGAAATTTTTGAAAAATTGACTTTGTAGGAACGTGAATCCTTGTTATCTATATTTTTATATACAATTTCTGTGTCAGGAACAATCTCATTAATTGTATTAGCAATTTGTTTTACGGTAAAATTTTCATCATTATTACCAACATTAAAAATTTGACCAGAAACTAAATTACTTGAAGAAGTTAAAACAGTTATGAAAGCATTTGCCATGTCATTAACGTGTAATAAAGGTCTCCAAGATGTTCCATCACTAAGTAATTCTATTTTTCCACTTACAAATGCGGATGCTAATAGATTATTTACAACTAGATCTAAACGCATATTTGATGATGTTCCATAAACAGTTGCATTACGTAGAATAGTTACACAAAAATTTTCATCATTCAGTTCTAAAATTTTTTTTTCTGAATTAACTTTGGATTTTGCGTATTCAGTTAAGGGTTCGAGAGATGAATTTTCATCAACAAGATTATCATTTTGCCCATATGTAGAACATGATGAAGAGAAGACAAATCTTTTTACTCCTGATTCTTTTGCGCGTTTTGCAAGGTTAACTGTAGAAACATAATTAATTTCATTTGTTAATTTTGAATTTAATTCACCCAAAGGATCATTTGATAACCCAGCTAGATGAAAGATGGCATCTATATTTTTCAGATGCTCATTAGTGATATTCCTGATATCGGAAATTAAATTTGGGATTTTCAAACTATTTTCAGAGAGAGTAGAATCAAAATAATTTGTATCACAACCTAAAACTTGAAAATTTTGTTCTAGTAGTTGTTTTACTAAGATAGTTCCTACATATCCTTGATGCCCAGTAACTAATACATTCATAAAAAAAAATTAAGAATCATGAATTTAAGTTATGTTCACTCAATGATCTGTAAAGAAGGAATGGGTATAACAAATTTCCCGCCCCATTTTCGAATAAATCTTGTTTGCTGAATTATTTCTTCAGATAAGTTCCAAGGAAGAATCAACAAATAATCAGGTTTAATTTTTGTAATCTTGGAAGGTTCAGTAATGGGTATATGTGATCCAGGTAAATGTAAATTTTGTTTGTATGGATTTCTATCAACAGTACATGAAATGTCTGTTGAAGAAATTGCACAATAATTTAATAGCGTATTACCTTTTGCAGGAGCACCGTAACAAATTATAGTTTTAGAAGAATTATTAACATAACTAAGAAATTCGTTTAATTCATGTTTTATTTTTAAGATTTTTTTATTAAAATTATGATAAGTTTTCATATTGCATAATCCATTTCGTTTTTCTTTATTTATCAATGCATATATTTTTGAATGAATTGAAAAAATTTTATTATTTTTATGTGTAACGTAAATTCTTATCGATCCTCCGTGAGTTTCTAATTCATCAATATCAAATATTTTCATATCATGAAATGAAAAAATTTTTTTTAGTACAGTTAATGAAAAATATGAAAAATGTTCATGATAAATAGTATCAAACTCATTATTTGCAATTAACGTTAGTAAATGTGGAACTTCGATTGTCACAACACCATCATGCTTTAGAAGTATCCTGATACCTTCTATAAAATCATGAATGTTTGGAACATGAGCTAAAACATTATTTGCAATTATCAAATCAGCAGGCTCATTTTTTTTAATAATTTTTTCTGCAAGTTTTTTTCCAAAAAAAGCATTGGTTGTGGGTATACCTTTAGCCACAGATATTTTAGATATATTTTTTGAAGCCTCTATTCCTAAGACTGGTATGTTTTTTTTTATAAAATATTGTAAAAGATAACCATCGTTACTAGCAATTTCAACTACAAAATTTTTCTTGGTAATTTTTAAACGTTTAATTATCATATTAACATAATTTCTTGAATGTTCTAACCATGTACTAGAGTATGATGAAAGATATGCATATTCTGAAAAAATATTTTTTGAGGTCTCATATTCCTTTAATTGAACTAGAAAACATTTTTTACAAACAAATACTTGCAATGGGAATTTTTTTTCTGAAGATTTTATCTGTTTTTTATTAAGATATGAGTTAGCAAGTGGTGTTTTACCTAAATCTATGATTGGAACACTTAATTCATTATTACAAAATCTACATTTGGAATTCATTTTCTAGAATATCATGATATCATTAAAATTAAAATATATTTCAAATATTCACCATATCTTCCAAGGAGGATTTTTGGATTTCCATAAATCATCCAGAAACATTTTGTCTCTCAATGTATCAATAGGCCTCCAAAAGCCTGTATGTTTGAATGCACCTAATTGTTGGTTTTTTGAAAGTGTTTCTAAAGGATATTTTTCTAAAACAGTTTGATCATTTTCTATATAATCTAATATTTCAGGTTCAAAAACAAAGAAACCACCATTAATCCATGCAGAATCACCAGGAGGTTTTTCCATAAATTTTTTTACTTTAGTTCCGTTTAATTCTAAAGCGCCAAATCTTCCAGGAGGTTGAACAGCAGTAATTGTAGATAATAAATTATTTTTTTTATGGAAATCAATTAGAGATGAAATATTTACATCAGACAAACCATCGCCGTATGTGAGACAGAATGTTCCATCTAAATATTTTCCAATTTTCTTAATTCTTCCACCAGTCATAGTGTTTTCACCAGTATCAACAAGAGTTACATTCCAAGGTTCAGTATCAACTTTGTGAGTTTCCATCTTGTTATTTTTTAAATCAAATGTGATATCAGATGTATGAAGAAAATAATTTTGGAAATACTCTTTAATCATGTATCCTTTGTAGCCCAGACAGATGATGAAATCTGTGAGACCATAAGCAGCATAAAATTTCATTATATGCCATAAAATAGGTTTTCCGCCTATTTCGACCATGGGTTTTGGTTTTAAGTGAGTTTCCTCAGATAGACGGGAACCAAAACCACCAGCTAGAATTACTACTTTCAATCAATATTTTGAAGAATAGTGATTTATTTATTGTTTGTTCAATTTTCATCAGTATGGGAATTTTTTATATTGGTATTGTAGCATCGTTTGTTTTTTTGTTTGTAGTTAATATAGTATGGCTAATTGTTAACATAATTTTCTGGGGAAGTTTTGGTTTGCAGGCACTTTTAGATGGAAAAAATTTCATAGAGAGTATTCAATATTCAATATTTCTAAAATGGATAATAATTGGAGATGTTATTTGGTTATTAACAGCCACAATATTCATTTTAAAAAGAAAAAATTATAGAACTGATCCTAATAGATTCTATTTAAAAAAAATACCACTTAAATCAAAATCAGTATGTGTTGTAATTCCCACATACAATGAAGAGCTTTCAATTGGCCAAATGGTTAAAAAATTTGTTAACCATAACAATGTTCAAAACGTAATAGTTGTGGATAATAATAGTACAGATAAAACAGTTGAAATATCAAAAAATGAAGGTGCAGAAGTCATACAAAATGAAAAGAATATGGGATTTGCGTATTCTTGTGTAGTAGGTTTAAAAGAATCATTAAAGAAAGATACCGAAATTGTGGCATTGGTTGAAGGAGATGGCACCTATTTACCTGGTGATCTTGAAAAAATGTTACCATATATAGAATATGCCGATATGGTTGTTGGAACGAGAGAATTACAGGTTTTATCAGAGAAGGATAATCAATTAGGCATATTACATAATTGGGGTAATTACCTACTAGCAAAATTAATTCAAATAAAATTTTTTAGTTTGTTACATATTGGTTCTGTGAGTCTTACGGATGTTGGATGTTTATATAGAATAATACAAAAAGAATCGTTAAAGAAAATTATTGATAAATTTACTGATGAGAAAACAAATGAAGTCATTCCACATTATGAATTTCCAGTTTTCATGACAATAGAAGCAGTAAAAGAAAATTTAAGATTAGTAGAAGTACCATTAATATTCAAACGTCGAATAGGTATTTCAAAAATTCAAACAGAAAAAAAGAGAAGAGCAATCAAAATTGGATTCATATTTTTGTGGTATATATTAAAAAGTTGAATTGAAAAGATTAGTTTGATTGTTTGTGAGATAAAATATGCGTAAAAAGTTCTTTTTCTATTTCAGGAAATTCACATATCAAATTATTTTTTTCCTCTGGATCGCATGATAAATCATAAAGCTCTTTTGTATCATTATACTCATTAACAATCAACTTCCATTTTGATGTACGCACTGATTTTATATTTGGTTTTTTTGGAGGTTTTTTGTCTTCTAGAGGATTTCCAGTTTCGGAGAATGCAATTTTTTCTTCCATGGGATTTCCGTTAATTAAAGGTGAAAGGGATATTCCATCCATTTTTTCAAAATCTTCATCAGGATCAATGCCAAGATATTCAAGAATGGTAGGCATAAAATCAATTGTTCTTACTTGTTGAGTGATTTCAATTGGATTGATTTGGTTTCCTAGAATATATGCAAAAGTTTTGATGGTGTAATCATAACAAAATGCACCATAAGCTCTTTCACCAAATTTTTCACCAATACTAATACCATGATCAGATAGAACAAGAATTAATGAATTAGTGTCTAATTGTAAGGAATTAATTTTATTCAAAATAGATGAAAGGTAATTCTCAGCATTATTAAATTCCTTATCATATCTGTCATAATTTTGTTTTTTATTTTCAAAATAGTCTTTACTAAAATTATTATACTTTTTCAATACTTCTTCTGATATAACGTTATGAATAGTACTGTAATGTAGATAAAGAAAGAAATTTTCTCCTTTGTTAGTTTTTCTATACATTTCATCAAGTAATTGGTTATGTCTTTCTGTTAAATTATCAGAATGTTCGTGAATTTGAAACTGATCAAATCCTTGTTTAGGAATAACTATTTCACTATGCAAATCTGCACAGGTAAAAAAATTATTTTCTTTGAGATATTCAGTAACTGTCTTGAATTTATCTTTCTTAAATTCATACGTAGACCAGTAGCTATTTGTTCCATTTCTTGTCCCATATGTTCCACTAAATATAGCATGCATGGCAGATATTGTGTGTGGTCCATATGTAATTGAATTTGAAAAGAAGGCAGATTTAGTTTTCATATCGTTGAAAACATCTGAATTCTTTGCCCAATCAAGTCTTCCACCATCAATTAAAATTATAATGAGATTTTGCTTTTTCATTTTTGATTAAATATATCCCATTTTCTTTAATTCATCTTCAACTTTTTTTGTTTCATCAGTTGAAGAGATAACTGAATCATCAAGATTAACACCATCATGTATTTTTTCTAATAGTTGTTCCATTTTTTGAACTATTTCTGGATTTTGTTCGGAGATATTTTCCAGTTCATTAGGATCATTTTTCAGATCATATAAAATTATATTTTGTTTGGTGTTAGAACGAGATCTCAAATATTTGTAGTTAGAGGTACGAATACCAATCAATTTACCTAAATTTGTAGAGCTAGAAGAACCAGTCTCAATATACGCAGGCTCTTCAATAAATTCTTCTTCGCTTAACAATGGAACTAGGCTTTTTCCATTAATTAGATCATTTGTTTTTGAAATCATGGCTAAGTCACATAAAGTAGGACATATGTCTACTTGTCGAACTTGCTGTTCTACAATATGATCTGATGGTACATTAAAACCAGTAAAAATTAGTGGTATCCTTAACAATTCATCAAATAAAAATTCATCACATCGGTTTTGTAGTGTACGGAAATCCTCATTCGACATACTATTTTTACGTTTTTGTAATTCATTAGATTTTTTTTGTCTTTGAAGTCTTGAAAGAACCTTATCGGTGATTTTTGGTGGTATGATTAAATTTGTTTTTTTAAGAATTTCTGGAACCTTGATTTTATTGAGATCCTCATCCAGAACAGAGATGTAATCACCATGATCAGCACTTAAAACAAAAATTGTGTTTTTAAGATTAATTTTTTCTAAAAATTTTCCTATCCAGTGATCAATATATGACATCATTCTATCATATTTGGTTTTACCAAATTCATCTTTATCAAATTCTGGTGGGAGAAAATATGGAGGGCGTAGATCCATTAGATGAATGAAATAAAACCATGGAGTATCCATGTGATTAAATTTCTCTAATATTTCATTACCAAAACCAACTAGCTGAAGCCAATCTCCTCTTTTATCATATGTGTAATATTCATTTTTATCAAATTTTTCAGTCATTTTTTTAAAAAATGACAAGTCGGGTACAAAACTATTTAATTCATATTTTTCATTTTTTAGAACATCAAAAATATTTGGAATGCTGTGATCAAAATTAAAATATGTAATTCCACTCTTGAATGGATATCTTGATGTGAATAAGGAGCCTAAACTCAAGCCAGTTTGATCTGCAGTAGAAATTGCTTGTTTAAAGTATGTTCCTTGAGAGATTAGTGAATCTAGATTTGGAGTAACTGATGATTTCTTTTTACCATATGTTTTATCTGCTCTCAGGCTATCAATTACTAAAAAAAAGATATTTGGTTTCAATTTGGTATATACCTCCCAGAAATCATCTTACTCTGTAATAATACTATTAGCAATCCAGCCACCATCAACATAAAGATCTTGACCGGTAACATACCTAGAAGCATCAGATGCCAAGAAAATACAAGGACCTACTAGATCATCCTTTTCTCCCCATCGACCTAACATTGTATGCATTGCTCTTTCTTCACGTAATTTTTTGTTTGAAAAGGTTTTGGATGTCATATCAGTTTTAATGTAACCTGGTCCCAAATTGTTAATTCGTATTCCAAATTTCCCCCAATCTTTTGCTAAAGCCTTTCCTAACATTTTGAGACCACCTTTTGATGCAACATACGATGGGTTTCTTGGAAATCCAAGCTCAGCATTAATACTTGTGATATTGATGATTGAGCCGGATTTACGTTTTTTCATGTGGCGAATTACCTCTTGGGAACATGTAAAATGTGCAGTTAGATTAATTCGAAGAGTTTCATCCCAGTTTTCTTTTGGATAATCTTTTCCTGTTTCTTTATTAGCCAAAGAAATACCTGCATTATTAATTAAAACATCAATTCTTTTTTTCTGCTTAAAAATTTGATTACATATTTTTTTGAATTCATTTTGATCAGTTATATCGCATTCAATCTGAGACATATTTTTGATAGGTTTTTTTATGAAATTTTTATCGATTGCAAATACTTTTGCCCCACAATGAGAAATTTTTTCAGCTAGATGTAATCCTATTCCTCTTCCAGCGCCAGTAATTATGATGATTTTATCCTTTAATGAGAAAATATTTTCTTCTGTTTTCATTTTACCCTACCTAGTCTTATTTCTGGAGAAATCAAATTGTTATCAAAACAAATTACAAATGTTATAAATTCTGCTATCTCTTTAGGATTGATAAAACTTTCATAATCTTCATTAGGATTTTCTTTTGTGATGATTTCTGTTCCCATATCAGTTTTAATTGGTCCAGGAGATATACAAAATGCTCGTACATTATGTTGTTTCAATTCATTATACAAGCTTCTAGTCAAACCTAATAGTGCATGTTTTGAAGAACGGTAAATTATTGTCTTTTTTAATCCATTATATGCACCAGATGATGCAATATTCACAATCCGTCCCCATTGATTATTTATCATGTCTTTTGAAA
>Ga0310344_10001816_pt1 | contig 16202 bp, 14 predicted proteins | sample HC15DNA20200_MG_FD_203801 | JGI IMG/M metagenome (GOLD analysis project Ga0310344, IMG submission 203801) | Marine microbial communities from station ALOHA, North Pacific Subtropical Gyre - HC15-DNA-20-200_MG | ecosystem: Environmental > Aquatic > Marine > Oceanic | place: Pacific Ocean: North... | reverse complement strand
CTGGGGTTTCCTTACATGCAAATGAGACTAATAGTAATAAAAACAGGAGTTTGTAATAGTTAGAAGAAAGTTTAATAATCATAATAGTTCCGTTTTAATATGCGTTTTTGAATAGATTTGATCTAAGCCTTTCTAGTCCCAAACTAAACTAGCTCCCATATTTTTAATTATGCCATTCGGATCACCTTTATTTATGGAAGGAGACGAGTTTTTTAATGAATAATTATTCTTTTTGGGATTCACAAATTTGGGATCTGAAACAATATTCCCTTCATTCCAATTTAATGTGCCAGAATTATATTTATCTATTATTGAAGACTTTCCTCCATCAAGATTAGAATAAGATATGGTTAAAGAACTGCCTTCACCATATTCACCAAATAAAACCTCCAAATCTGCCTCACTATAGATTATAGAACTCTTAATAAAGACATTAGACCCATTTGATATATGTATTCCATTAACCATAGTAGGATTCATCTCTCCAAAATATTGAATTATCATGGGATGGACCTTATCTGGGTATCCATTATCACTAATTGTGACGTTAGTAAATATTGGATTTGAGTATTCCTCTACAGTAATAGATCCTCCGTTTACATAAGTTTTATTATTTGCCAGCAAAACATTGCTAATTTTTGGAGAAGAATAACCTGTAATAAATAATGCTCCACTTGATAGAGCTGTATTACTAATTATTTTCACATCTTTAATAACTGGAGAAGATGAATAAAGACCAATACCGCCGCCTTTCTGCGACTCATTTTCTTTTATAATTAAATCTTTTAAAACTGGATTTGCCATACTACAAAATATTCCGCCTCCAAGAGATCCTTCTCCTCCAGTGATAGTAAATCCGATTACCGCTGAACTAGAATCTTCGTTGCTAGAAAATGTTACTGCTGGATCATCGCCCTGACCCTTAATAACCGTTTTCTTTATAAACCGTTTATTGAGAGTTTGAGTATATTTACTCGTTAGTATAACTTTTTTTCCATAAAAATCAATGTTTTCTTTGTAAACCCCTTTTGACACTATAATAGTATCACCATCCATAGACGAATCTAAGGCTAATTGAATCTTTTTATAGTCCTTAGGTACAGATATAATTTTACAATAGAGATTAGTTGATGACGATGAAAGTATGATTAGCATAATGAAAAAATATTGAAGCATTATTTTTTTCCTTACTTCAACTTTCTAATAATTATACTAATTATAGGTATAGTCTGTATTTCCATATTTGTCGGTTTTAATCATTAATGCGTTCGAATTATTTTTATCATCATAAGCTTGTGTTGAGCCAGAAATAATAAAACCACCATCCAAAGTCTGTTGAACGGAGGATCCCCATCCTCGGTTTGTTTCATAGAACTTATTCCATAATTCTTTACCATCTGAATCAAATTTTATTAACCATATATCCTGATCATCAGTCTCAATTTTGGTTGTAGCAACAACAATTAAATCCCCTCTATCAGATTCAATGGTAAATGAACTGGTAGTCTTTTTGCCATCAGTTGTTCTTTTTTTATACCATCGCAATTCTCCTTTTGGTGTGGTTTTTACTAATATTAAAGTTTGTTCTTCTTTCTGATCATTTGATTGATCCAGATATTCCCCACCAATTATAAAGCCACCATCAATAGTTTCGCTTACGTTATATGCAAAATAATTATCATTTCCATTGTTACTAAATAGATACTTACTCCATTCAATAGAACCATTTTCTTTGCATTTGATCAACCTTATCCTTTTAGGGCTTCCAGAAAATCCGACAACGATGTAACCACCATCAGAAATTTTTCCTATTGAAAAATATTGTTGATTAGCGCGATGATCACGAATATCAGAAACCCAATTTTCTTGTCCTTCTGAACTTATGTTTTTAATCAGGCCGTTAACTGTTAAGGCTACAAAATCTTCATTTCCAATTTCTATAACTGATCGATACCCACTATTAGGATCATTCATCGACCATTTAACAATTCCAGTTGAATCAGTTTTTGTTAGTGCATAAGCAGCCATTATATACCCACCATCAGAAGTTTCTTTCAATTCACTAAAACTACCAGGAGAGTATGGAAATATCCTTTTTTCCCAAAGGATATTTCCTCCTTTATCAGTTTTTATGAGTACACAAGAATTACTAGAATAATCAGTTCTCAATAAAACAAGAAATCCACCATCCTTAGTTGGTATAGAAAAATCCGCCAAATCATTTTTTCCTATATCTATAATTTTCATAAAACCTGAATATCTACTCTCTTCCATATCAGCACAGGACCAAGTGACTATGAATAATAGAGTGGAAAGAAGTTTTATAAAATTGTTTATGAGAAGCATATATTTCCCAAAGATATAATGCTTAATTTATTTATTATTGAATTTATATCGTTCACTTAATGCTCTACATTTAATTAAGATTTTTTTCCTTTTGCTGGAAGAAATCTGTTGGGCTGAGGAATAACCTTAGTTCTAATTGCTTCTTTAGTCCATAGTTCTTTCATTTGATTAAAAATTTCGGGGTTCTTTTTTGAGAGATCTAACATCTCAGTTCGATCCTTTACAATATTATATAATTCCCATTTACCAATGCTACGTTTCATAACAAGCTTCCAATCCCCTTTCCTTATAGCACGATTACCTTCATGTTCCCATAAAAGCCAATCCCTTTCTAGTGTATCATCAACAAATACAGAAGCTAAACTTTTTCCCTCCATAGGTAGAATTGGACGATTCTTGTACACTTGTGGATACTTAGCTCTTGCCACATCAACACACGTTGCCATGATATCGATGAGATGTCCTGGTGTATGTCGAAACTGACCTTTATCTTTTATTTGACTTGGCCAATGTGCAATTAACGGAGTAGAAATTCCACCTTCATGAACATAATGTTTGTATTCTCTAAATGGAACGTTAGAAACATTAGCCCAACCTTTTCCATATGCAATATAGGTTCCATCAGGCCCAGACAAATTATTAGGACCCATACGTGTTAAATATCCATCTCTTGTCTGTTTAGGAATCATATCTTTTTGTAATTCTTCCATTTTCATTGGGTGCATATCAGGTCGATCAGGTTTTGAGGACATCATTATTTTATTCTCTAAAGATTTCTCCCAATCTGAACGATTAACTTCAGCCTTACCTCTTCCAAGAACTTCAGCGCAACCGCCATTATCCTGCATGTACAATATTAATGTATTATTAAACTGACGAGTTTTCTGTAATTCTGCAATTAAACGCCCTATACCTTGATCCATATTGTCAATCATAGCTGCATACACTTCCATATTCCTTGCTTCCCAGTTCTTATATTTTTGTTCATTCCAATTCATAGCCGAAGGGGGAATTTTCCAATCTTCATTTAGAAGTTTTAATCTTTTCATTTTTTCAATTCGTTCATTTCTGATTGCCTCATATCCTTTATCATACCCACCTTTATATTTCTCAATGTCTTTTTCTAAGGCATGCATAGGCCAATGGGGAGCTGTGTAAGCAACATACATGAAAAAAGGTGATTCTGGATATTCCTTTTTATGATCTTTTACATAATTAACCGCATGATCACTAATTGCATCGGTATAATAATATTTAAGGGGTTTATAGTTTTCATCATAGAAAGGTGAAATTTGGGTATTATCCCTTGTTAGGCTATTTGGATCATAAAAACTTCCGGCTCCGTGGATTGTTCCATAAAAATGATCAAAACCCCTCTGTAATGGCCAATTATATTTAGGACCATTAGGTTTGATATGGGGCGTAACGTGCCATTTTCCCGACATATAGGTTTTGTATCCTTCTGTTTTAAGCACTTCAGCTATGGTAAGAGCATTATTTGACAAATCTCCTCGATAACCATCTGTACCATCATCACTCATCATATGTCCAATACCAGATTGATGAGGGTATAAACCTGTCAACAAACTACCCCGTGTAGGGCAACATCTACCGGTATTATAAAACTGTGTAAAGCGTAAGCCATTAGATGCCAATCTATCTAGGTTAGGAGTATTAACTTCACCGCCATAGCAACCAAGATCGGAAAAGCCCATATCATCAGACATAATGACCACTATATTGGGTCGATCATCCTTTGCAGCAAATTGGTAGCAATTATAAAAAGTTATGATGAAAATTAGTAAAATAATCTTCATGTTTATTTTCAATCTATTCTTATATACTTTCATTTTAAATCCTTTATTAAGATCAAATCTTTTTAAAACATCTATAGTCATCATTCTTGGTGTTATTTACATACTTTGAGACCGGATAAGCTTGAATGCTGTTAGAAAGATTTGAAGAAAAAATATTTGCGCCATTCAACCAATTATTGATTTCATTGTTATCTAGCAAAACCGGCATTCTATAATGGACAAAAGATAGATTATGAGAAGATTTTCTAGTGACTATCAAACAACCTTCCGTGTTATATAGACCAGCAAAATGAAAAATTTCTCCATTTAAGTGATGATAGTATGGAATTTTTGATGATTCATTACTTTTCCACTCATACCAACCATCGGCAATGATGATGCATCGCTTGGCTTGTCTAAAGGAAGGTTTTTGATCTAATGTCTCAGAACGTGCATTAATTAAATTCATTGGGGATTTTGCCCAAAGAGGTGAATAAGACCATTTTCTCATTATATGTTTATCTGTAAAAGTCAGAACTTCTTGAGATGGTGCAATATTATATCTTGGTGTAAGGTCAAGATTGTACATTTTTTTTATTGCATTTATATTTGTCAGAGAATACCTACCACACATAATAATCCTTGTAATTCTTCATCCAATAAATCTTGGTAAAAGTGACTTAGGAATACATTTACCAATATAGGCAGCTACTATAATCATCCCTATTTGCGCTAAAGCCCTTAAAACATGACCTGTATTTGATAAAATGATTCCATTCATTGGTATGTCATTTATCCACATATTAATATTTGCCCAATATAATACAATAAGGAGAATAGAAGTTGTTCTACCAGCAATTTTTCTGCTTTTTCTAATAAAAAACCCTGAGCCACAAACCAACTCAAGAATACCAGTCAGATAAACCCAAAATTTGGGCGATCCTGGTAATATATCCGGAACAATGGGTACAAACCATTGAGAATCTATAAAATGCAATAAACCAACGTATAATAAAAATATACCAAGCACAATTGACAACACTTCAGAACTAAAATTTTTTAATGTTGTTATAACTAATCCATTCCTTACTAATATTTTATCCAATGATATTTTAATATACCAAAATACAAAATTAGGGATATCATTTCAAACATAACCCAAATTACTATAAAGGAGAATATTATAATTATCATGTTTTTTTCTAGTGATATATAGTATCTAGAGTTTAATTATGTATATATGAAGTGTGAGTCAATATGAAAACAATTCAAACCATCCTTTTTTGTCTTTTTACTATACTTACTGCTGAAGTTAAAAAACCTAACATTCTTTTTGCCATCGCCGATGATTGGGGTTGGCCTCATGCAGGTTCTTATGGTGATAATGTTGTCAAGACACCAACTTTTGATAAAATTGCTAAAGAAGGTTTATTATATAATCAGGCTTATTGTTCCTCTCCTTCATGTACACCATCTAGAGCCGCAATTCTTACTGGTCAATGGCATTGGCGATTAGAAGAAAGTGCTAATCTTTGGTCTACACTAAATAGCAAATTTGATGTTTATACAGATATTCTAGAAAAGTCCGGCTATCATGTTGGATATACTCGCAAAGGCTGGGGGCCCGGCAAAATAGAAGTTGGGGGTAGGAACCAAAATCCAGCTGGGAAAAAATATGAGAATTTTGATCAATATTTATTGGAAAGAGAAGAAAATGAACCTTTATGCTTTTGGTTTGGTAGCTATGATCCCCATCGTGTCTATGAAAAGGGTAGCGGGAAAAATAGCGGTATAGATATAAAAAGGATCGATGTTCCAGACTTTTTTCCTACTACAGATATAGTGAAAAATGATATTGCTGACTATTATTTCGAAGTAGAGCGTTTCGATCGTGAAGTTGGAGAAATTATACAAAAACTTAAAGAAATGAATGAGTTTAATAACACTATTGTGGTTATTACTGGAGATCACGGGATGCCCTTCCCTCGATGCAAATCCAATTTGTATGATATGGGTGTTCGAGTGCCACTGGCTATTAGTTGGACAGCTAAAATTAAAAACAAGGGAAGAATTATAGACGACTTTGTTAGCCTTATTGATTTAGCTCCTACCTTTCTTGAATCTGCTGGATTACCAATTCCTAAAGAAATGAATGGTAAGAGTCTAATAAAAACCTTCTCATCAGAGAAAAGTGAAGATATTCACGATCGGAGAAACTTTATACTTACAGGAAAAGAAAGACATGTCCCGGCTCAAGAAGCTCCAATTCAGGGTGGATATCCCTCTAGAGCTATACGTAATCACAATTTTCTACTAATCTGGAATATTGAACCGAATCGCTGGCCAGCTGGAACACCAAATGAGGATAAGGCCTATTTTGATAAAATCTGGCTTGGTGATGCAGACCCTGGGGGGACAAAGAATGAAATAGTTAGAGGAAATAGTACTCCCGAAGGGAAAAGAATTTATCAATTAAACTTTGGTAAGAGACCAGAATTCGAATTATATGACGTTCAAAGAGATTCATTCCAAATACTTAATATTGCTTACGATCCAGTTTACAAAACTCTTAGGGAAAATATGTTTACTACACTCAAAAAGGAGCTTAGAGATACAAAAGATCCTCGAATGCATGGAAAAGGTGAATTGTTAGAAAGCTATCCCTACTATGGAGGCGGCCCTACTAAGGAAGGTTTTAAGGATCAGATTAAATAATTCTGAATCTAATATATTTGGAATAAAATTTAGTTGAGTTAAGAGTAAAACGATAAAATTATAACTTTTCTCTTCTTTTCCTTTTCACCCTTTTATTCTGATCCAACTCCATTTTTCTCATTCTTATAACTTTGGGAGTTATTTCTACAAGCTCATCTTCAGCAATAAATTCAATGCATTGATCCAAGGATAACTGTTTAGGTGGTCGTAAAGTCACTGTATTGTCAGAACCAGCAGCTCTCATATTTGTAAGTTTTTTCTCTCTTGTAATATTAACATTAAGGTCTCCATCTCTATTTCTTTCACCAATTATCATTCCATCATAGACCTCTGTACCAACATTAATAAATAGCTCTCCCCTATCAACCATACCAATACAAGCATAAGTTGTAACCTTACCTTTTCGATCTGAAACCAAAGCTCCTGTATTTCTTTGAGGAATAGAACCAAACCATGGAGCATATCCGTCAAATAACTTATTCATTATTCCTGCACCTTGAGTATCGGTCATAAATTGAGATCTAAAACCTATCAATCCTCTCGAAGGTATAGAGAACTCTAGATTAACCCGCCCTGTTCCGTGATTCTGCAGATTTGCCATTTTTCCTTTTCGCACAGATAATTTTTCAGTGATTACACCAATCTTATCCTCTTGAATGTCTAGAAGGACCTTTTCCATTGGCTCCAGAGTTTTCCCATTTTCTTCTTTAGTAATAACATCAGGCTTTGAAACCATAAATTCGAAACCTTCTCTTCTCATTGTTTCAATTAAAATAGCCATCTGAAGTTCTCCCCTTCCGCGAACCTCAAAAACATCTTTTTTATTTGTTTGATTTACTTGCAAAGAAACATTTTTCAAGGTTTCCTTCTTAAGCCTTTCTGACAAATGCCGGGTAGTTAAATATTGACCATCTAAACCCGCAAAAGGACTGTCGTTTACATAAAAAAGCATAGAGACTGTTGGCTGATCTACCTTAATGCGAGGCAAAGGTTCCGGATTTTCGTTATCTGAAATTGTATCACCAATGGAAATATTTTCTATACCCGCAAAGGCTATGATGTCACCAGCTTCTACTTCTTCAACCTGAATTTTCTTTAAGCCTTCGTATGTATATAGTGCTGAAAATTTTTGATTTGGTATAGTATTCTCAATGGCACAAAGCGAATAAGGTTTGTTCATCTCAAGTTTTCCGTTATTTAGCCTTCCAACAGCGATCTGCCCAACATAGGAATCATAATCAAGACTTGTAATTAAAAACTGTGGTTTTTCCTTATCAGAAGCTTCAGGACCCTTAATGTATTCAAGAATAGAATCAAATAAGGGTATTAGATTTTTCGAATTTTCCTCAAGATCATTGTGAGCAATCCCTTCTTTAGCATTTGTGTAAATAATTGGAAATTCTATTTGATCATCAGATGCATCTAAATCAATAAAAAGATCATAAACTTCATTAACCACTTCATTAATTCTTGCGTCATTTCTATCAATTTTATTGATTACTAGTATGATAGGTAGCGATTTTTCAAAGGCCTTTTTTAGAACAAATCTTGTTTGAGGAAGTGGACCTTCACTCGCATCCACTAGAAGTAGCGCTCCATCTACAAGGTTTAAACTTCTCTCTACTTCCCCGCCAAAATCTGCATGACCGGGGGTATCTAGAATATTGATTTTCACTTGATTGTAGAACAATGAAGTGTTTTTGGCCGTTATGGTAATACCCCGTTCTTTTTCTAGGTCCATAGAGTCCATTATTCTCTCAGCAACATCCTGATGAGCTTTAAAAGTTCCACTCTGTTTTAGCATGGCGTCAACTAGAGTGGTTTTACCATGATCCACATGAGCAATGATTGCAATATTTCTGAAGTTTTCTTTTCTCATCTAAATCTATCTAAAATTAGGAATTCTTCGATTATGAAGGATAGTCTAAGGATGCGACTGGAAAGAATAAATTAATTGAAAAGTCTAATGGTATTAGGTTTACAGCCATACCAAACAGTGCTTTACCAATTTTCATATATGATCCAAATATTAGTGTAGGCATTATTGAACTATTGTCATTGTCTTTTATATAATAGACTTCCTTGTAATCTCGAGGATCATCTCTTCTAAAATATTCCTTTTTCATAGACAACCCTGCGCCAATATAGTAACCCGTCTTAAAACCACCTTTATTAAAGCCATAACCTAACCAATAAGACTCAGCCAACTTACCTTTATCAAGGTCTTCAAAAAGACTAGGTACAGGTTCGTATGTATTATATGAATTCCTATTATTAAAAAAATTTCCCCCAAATAAATAAACTCTTTTTTTCTCTATAACATTTAAATGGAAAGAATTAGAAGTTTTGCTAAATCCCATACCAGCACCAACAAATATTTGAGCTGATAAGAACGTAGAACTAATTAATAAAAGAACTGAAAATAAAATCTTTTTAATTAAAGTTTACCAGTGATTTGTTGGAACAATGTCCCATGACTTTATTGATTCAATCATCATTGAACCTTTTTCAGCAATAACTTCAATTCCCTTGCTTTCAGATAGAATAGGATAAACTCTTTGAGTTATACACTGTCGACCATTGGCAAATACTTCAATAATTGATTTATCTATAAAAATTTGCAACTCCAGCAATTCATCATTTTTTAATTTGAATGGTGCTATTTGTTTTGTTGCAATCATTTCTTTGTGGCCCATTGTTCTTTTAAAATGTTTAACCGAAGAATCGAGTGAAGAATTAGCAAAATCAATTTCTATATTATTATCAATATTGTTTACCTTAATGGTAGTCTCTTCCTTACCATCACCTGAGCTCAAAACTTTTATACTAAAAATGCTTGATTTGGCTAGATTGATTGAAGCTTTTATTTCTATGGCATCTCCTCCCATTTCATTCAAAATCTGTGAATGACCTTCATTAAGATCAATAAAACTATCTTGACGCTCATTGATCCTTAGATTTGCTAATTCAGGTAATGGATTAATATTTAAGATTCCATCATCATCCAAGGATAAAACTCTAGGAAGAGTTAATGTTCCAGTCCAGCCAAACTTAGGAGGATCATCATCGTACCTTAAATGAAGTACTTCTCTTCTGTCAAGTACCCAAGCCCACATAATTCTTCTACCCTGTGCATCTTCCATAGATTCTGGAGCAAAAGCGGTTCCTCCTAACCAATTCATTCGTTGATGACTTTCTGGGTGAAACTGTTCATTTTTCCATTCGCCAATATAGATGCGAGCTCCATGAGAATGACTTATGCTTAATACAGCATGTTTATCTCCAAGTTGAAATAAGTCAGGACATGACAAATCCTCTACTTCTACGTCTACATCTGGCATTTCAGAAGATAAGAATGGTCCTACATATTCCCATTTATCCAGTTCCTTTGCCTTAAATAAGGTAGGAACTTTGCCCCCAAATATGGCATAATAGGTATCATTTTCCAGCCATCCATGAGGATCCCATGATGAATATAATTCTGATTCTTTAGATCCTTTTTCAGGTTCAGGAATTATTGGGTTATTTTTTAATTTTTCCCAATGTATTAATTCTTTGTCATCACTAATTGCTATAGAGTTTCCAGCACCTACTCCATGATATATCATAGCAACTTTTTCTTCTCTAGTAATAAATGCATTTCCGCTAAAAATCCCCTTGTCAGGGTCACCAGGGCCCGGAAAAAGAGCTGTAGTATGAAAATGCCAATGTAAAAGATCTTTGCTTGACGCATGTCCGTAATTATGACCTCTTTCATCCTGATAGATATAAAACATATGATATTTACCATTCCAATAAATAGAACCATTAGGATCAAATGGCATTCCTCTTCCTTCTGGATTAACAAAATGATAGGTAGGTCTATGGGGATCACTAATTTGGATCTCTCTTAATTGTCTTGATGCATCAATTAAATCCCTAAGAGAGAATTTCTTTTTCTTATGAATAGAATATCCATCGTAGTGGCCTTTATGCCTTTTAATAATTTTTTGAAATTGCTCTGTTTCAGTAGTTGCTGGTTTATCTTGTTCGCAACTTACGATAATAAAGGAAATCAGCAGAATAACCACTCTAGTTAATGTCATATGTTCTATCCTTATTAATTGATTACTTAAATCTATGACTATTACTTTTTATCCACTATATAGAAAAAGCCCCTCAAATAGAGGGGCTTAAGAAATACAACAAAATCGAATTGGTAAAGACGATTATATTATTTATTCATACCTTATTACAATTTTGGATTCCAGTTTCTTATTCCACATATCGTTGGCATAGTCCATAAGAATATTGGTAATAAGCCTCTTGGCAATTCTGCTACAGGATGTCCTAACATCTCGAGTTTCATTATAGCTCCAATAAGAAACCAAATCACCATAGGTGCACATAAAACCGTTGCGAATCGCGCTTGCGATTGACCTTCAGTCATAAATGCTGCATAAAGTAGATATACTGTAACAACTCCCATATATAGGAACAATGCAAGAGTCTCAATGCTACCACCCATTGTGAAGTAGCCAGCAATTACACCCATAAATGTATGTATTGTTGCAAGAATTATAAGCCAAAGTTTAGTGTTCAATATTTTTTCCATTTTAAACCCTCCATTTACTAAAATTACAAATTAAGAGACTAATTTGCACGATGATAATATTACAATTCCTTAGAAGAATCTGAAGTGGAATCCCCCTTATTACTAGCAAGGATATCTTGAGTCGCTTCGATTACATCTAATCCATTCATAAGTTGACAATCCGCTTTACCTAATTTCCCGTCAATAATTTTTTTTGTTTTTCTAAGAAGATTTTCCATTAAATCAAAGGCAAGCGTCCTACCCATCATTGATGTCAATAATATTTCCACGTCACCAAGATCCGGATGTTTAAGTGTCACTCTCTTTGGGTTTTTTGGACTGCAAAATTTCTCTCGACCCGGATCACTCGCATAATCCTCTCCAACATGGATAATTGAATTTGCTTCATGATTTACTCCTAATAATAAGATCCGCCCTTGTCGTTTTGACAATAAATCTAATGCGCAACCCTTTCCAAGTGGGCCACAATTTAGATCATTCAACACCAATTCTTCGGCATCAGGTCCAATAACCGTGACAGCATGGGTTGGGTGCAAACTACGAACTGAATCTGATCTTTTTCGTATTGCTTCTGTAATTGCACCATTTTTAGAAGGAGATTCTGTTGGATCATAATATTCAGTATTGCTATGAGTAAAGGTAGGTACCATTAAAGTTCCGTTGCTACCTATTGTTTCAAGTAAGGCTTCCACTACAGTATTTGCACCATCTTCAACATAACCCAGGCTTTTGAGAGAACTGTGGACCATTAAATGCTCTCCATTTCGGATACCCATATTAAACAAACCTTCGACAAGGTCAGCATTTGTAATCATTATACTAAATTATCTTAAACATTCTAAAAACGAGTCTTAGATTCATTTTTTCTCTTTTAATTACATTAGAAAAGTTTTATCGTAATTCATCCCATTCTTCTTTATTGCTTCTTGATATCTGATACTCCATCATAATCAACCATTTATTGTCCTTTTTCACCCAGAGTGATTCAAAGTGAATATAACTATCATTTCGCTTCTCATCTTTATTTACGGTAGAGTAATGAAAAATACCAATTTCATGCGCTGAAGATTTATCATACAATCTATGTGAAAACTGAACATCTAAATTAGCTCGAATGATGCCCGATTTAGTGTCATCAAATCCTTGCTCCCAACCTTCAAAAGCCTGTTTAATTGGATAGGTTTTTTTAGATATCCCATTTACCATAATGGCATCTTGATGATAAACAGATTTAAAGGAATCAAAGTCACCAGCTGAAATGTTTTCTTTTAATTTTTTCCAAGCAGCATCAAGCTCTAAAGCTAAGTTTTCTTCTTGGGCGGACATGTTGGAAAGAGTGAAGATTAAAGCAAAGATTGAATAAAGTTGCTTCACACCTAAAATTACATAGTAATCAATTAGGAACAAAAAAACCTTGATAAAAAGCTTTAAAAGGAATAATTATGATTAATGGAAATTAAATTATTAAACGTGGACAAAACCATGAACGAACTAGATATACTTTTGATAAAATTACAATTTCAATTGGGAGATCTAATATTATCATAGATTTAACTCGAAGTTTTATTGGTTCTAATTGATGCCTTATATAAACGGATTTACTGCTAAGACTCAACTCAGATTGTCACCTTTCTTTGAGCGCACCTCTCAGTTGAATGAATCTCAGGAATGGAAAAGATGGTCAGGCCATCTTGCTGCTACAAGCTATGAGCTGTCACATCATAATGAATATTTTGCTATACGAACAAAAGCAGGGCTCTTAGATGTTAGTCCTCTAAAGAAATATATTGTTGAAGGGAAAGATGCTGAAAAACTATTAGATAATATCGTTACCAGGAACATTGAAATATGTAAAATTGGGCAAGTTATGTATACGCCATGGTGTGATGAAAATGGGAAAATAATCGATGATGGAACAGTACAAAGATTTTCAGAAAATAAATTTCGTATTACCAGCGCTGAACCAAACCTAGAATGGATTGAAAGCAATTCAACAGGAATGGATGTTTCAATTATAGATGATTCATATTCTACAGCAGCTCTTGCACTCCAGGGACCAAATTCTAGAGCCATACTCAATGAAATTTCATCAGACAACATTAATAGTCTTAAGTTTTTTTGGATGATGGATACAAATTTAGGAGGAATACCAGTATCAATTTCACGAACTGGATATACAGGGGATCTTGGGTATGAAATTTGGATGAACCCTGACAATGCATTAGCTGTTTGGGATCTGCTAATAGATAAGGGAAGTAATTTTGGAATTACTCCTGTTGGCCTACATGCGTTAGATATTTCTAGAATTGAAGCTGGCTTAATACTTTTAGATGTTGATTATATATCATCACGCCATGCAATAATTGAATCTAGAAAATCATCTCCTTATGAACTAGGTCTTGGCTGGACAGTAAAATTAAAAAAGAATAATTTTATAGGAAAAGGAGCACTATGTAGAGAAGAAAATAATAGGACAGATTGGAATTTTGTTGGCATAGAAATTCAATGGAAAGAACTTGAAAAACTCTATAGACAAGTTGGCTTGCCACCTGATCTTCCATCCAAAGCATGGAGAACTAGCGTTCCTTTATATAATAAGCAAAATCAACAGGTTGGTTATGCAACAAGCGGAACGTGGTCCCCTATACTAAAACGATACATAGCTTTGGCACATATCAAATCAAAATATGCCAGAGTAGGTGCAGAATTAATGTTTGAATTAAAAATTGAGCATTTACGAAAAAAAACAAAAGCTGTTGTAGTAAAAACCCCCTTTTTTAACCCTGAGAGAAAACGCTCATGTCCAAAATAAGTAAATATGATGCGATTGTTATTGGTGGTGGGCATAATGGACTTACCGCAGCGGCATATTTAGGACGAGCCGGCAAAAAGGTTCTTGTCCTTGAACGTCGACATGTGCTAGGAGGTGCTGCAGTTACAGAAGAGGTGTTTCCAGGGTTTAAATTTTCTGTCTGTTCCTATGTTGTAAGTCTAATGAAATCAAATGTCATTCGTGAATTGATGTTACCAAAGTTTGGCCTAGAACTACTACCTCTAGAAAGTACAATGACTCCACTTGATAATGACTATCTTCTTAGAACAGGAGATCCAGATCAAACTTATCGAGAAATTTCAAGGCATTCAAAAAAGGATGCGGAAAATTACATGAGGTTTGGACCTACTATGAGTCAAATAGGAATGGCTGTAAGACCCATTTTAGAAACTATTGCACCTAATCCGATATACCCTTCCCTATCAGATCTTTCTGCTACCAAAAAATTGTTTAACCATGTCAAATCTCTTTCTTCTGAACAATTTGAATATTTTACAAAACTAATGACTATGAGTTCTGCTGATTTTTTGGACGAGTGGTTTGAATTTGAGCCATTGAAGGCCACAATGTCGGCAAGTGGGATAATTGGAACTTTTATGGGCCCACGTTCTCCTGGTTCAGCCTATGTAATGCTACATCACTATATGGGTGATATTGATGGCGCTTTTCGAGCTTGGGGATTTCAAAGAGGTGGCACGGGCGCCGTCAGCTTGGCTATTGCAAGATCGGCTAAATATTTTGGTGTAGATATTAAAACTAAAGCATCTGTTGCAAAAGTAGTCGTTAAAAACGGAAGGGCCACAGGTGTCGTTTTAGATAATGGCAATGAATATAATTCTAAAATGGTGATCTCTGGGCTAGATCCGAAACTAACCTTTTTAAAAATGGTAGATGAAAAAGATCTTCCTTCTGATTTTCTAAAAGCAATTAGAAATTTTCGAATTAGAGGATCATCCGGAAAGGTTAATCTTGCCCTTGATGCTCTACCAGATTTTTCATGCATTCCAGGAAATGGTCATCATCTTAGAGGGGCTATTTCTATAAGTCCCTCTTATGAACACTTAGAAAAAGCCTATGATGATGCAAAATATGGAAACTTCTCTAAAGCTCCCTTTATAGATATTATTCTTCCATCAGTTTTAGACCCAGATATGGCCCCCCCGGGTAAACATGTTATGTCTTGCTTTGTTCAATATGCACCTTATGATATCAAGGGTGGATGGAATGATCAAAAAAGGAAAGAGTTTGGAGATGCTGTTATTAATACTATAGGAAGATATGCACCAAACATTAAAGACATAATTTTACATCGTCAGGTACTTACACCAGCAGATTTAGAATCAACCTTTGGTCTTAGTGAAGGTAATATTTTTCATGGCGAATTAACACTACAACAACTATTCTCCTTAAGACCGGCAGTGAAATGGGCTGACTATTCAACCCCCATCAAAAATTATTTTCAATGTGGTTCTGGCACACATCCTGGTGGAGGCATAACCGGATCCCCCGGAGAAATGGCTGCAAAAAAGATTTTGGGTCTTTTAAAATGAATAATGTTGATGTAATAATTATAGGTGCTGGAATAAACAGTTTAGTTGTTGCATCAATATTAAGTAAGGCCGGAAAAAATATTCTCCTTCTAGAATCTAGAGAGAAAATAGGTGGAATGGCATCTACAGAAGAATTTGCACCTGGATTTAAATGTAACATAATTAATGATTCAATTAAATGGATAGACCCACGATTATTAAAAAATTTTAACCTTGCGTCTAAAGGGTTAGAATTAATTCGACCAGATATTGTACGCACAGCTCTTGACTATAATCATAATCAAATTGAATTTTATTTAGAATCAGATAAAACGATAAGATCAATTGCAAAATATTCACAAAAAGATTCTGAAAAATGGGCTGAATTC
>Ga0310344_10001815_pt1 | contig 16203 bp, 15 predicted proteins | sample HC15DNA20200_MG_FD_203801 | JGI IMG/M metagenome (GOLD analysis project Ga0310344, IMG submission 203801) | Marine microbial communities from station ALOHA, North Pacific Subtropical Gyre - HC15-DNA-20-200_MG | ecosystem: Environmental > Aquatic > Marine > Oceanic | place: Pacific Ocean: North... | reverse complement strand
CTGTTTGGTCCATCGTCTGTTTGATGTGCATACGGATTTGTTTGCAGTTTTTACAAGACCTTGTTTTAGGAGACGTCTAACTAGATCGAAGTCCTCCATTATTGGGATGTCGGTATAGCCTCCAATTTTCAAGAAAAGGTCCCGCTTGATGAATATAGCCTGGTCACCATAGGGTACAGAGAAAAGAATGGACCGAATGTTGGCCCCAATCTCAATGAGTCGAAATCCCAATCCATTTCCATCTATGCCAAGTCGAAAGGCTCCACCTACTACTTCTTTCCTGGAAAGGATGTCAGTGATTGCCAGGCTATATCCTGAAGGCAGTTTAGTGTCAGCGTGAAGAAATAAAAGTATGTCGCCCTGAGCTGAAAAAGCTGCAGTGTTCATTTGCGTTGCTTTCCCAGTTGTTCCTCGAAGAATTTTTGCTCCCCACTTATACGCGATCTCAAGAGTCTCGTCTTGACTCCCTCCATCAGAAACGATGACTTCTAGAGTGTCAGAAGCAATGGAGTTCAGAGTTTTCTCTAAGTTACAGGCTTCATTCAAAGTTGGAATGATTACCGAGAGAGAATGTTCCAAAATGGGGGTTTTGCTCCTTGAACGTAGGTCATTAGAGTACGAATGATTATTACTCTGGCGTGTTGTTTTATTTGTAATTTTTCTGGGTATTCTTTGGGGAGGGGATTTGGATTTCGTTTAGACTCCAGTCGTATGTTGAGTAGCGGATTCGGAATTCTCGAGATTCGAGATAGAGCCTGTCTTCCGGCGGGAGGAAGGAAGTGGCGAATCGCAAGACTGCACGTGTTGCAGAGGGATGTTTTTTGAAACGGTGTTGGCCTGAGTTCCAGTGTCCGGATAAGAAATCTTTCCCATACCATTTTAAAATGGGGGAGATGATGACTTCTCTCTTGGAGCGATCTATCCGGAATTTTTTAGGATCTCTGAAAAATTCGCGCGACTGATCATTGAGTTGATCTTCGAGGCGATGACCTCGAAAGGCTTCATACCGAAGCCGAGGACAACCGATTGCGGCACAAACTAAGGCCATGTGGACACGAGGATCCTTGAAGTCTTTCCTGATGATTTCGTGCTCTATATTGTCCAGAGTAAGTAACTGTCCCGCTATCCTGAATTTGATTTTATTCCATGCCCCAGGAATCTGCCTGATACTATTTGAGGGATACATGGGGTTAGAAATGATTCCAGGACGAATTGGGTAGTGGTCAATAATGATCCTGAGAGTTAGTGCGTTGTAGGCGTTAATCCAGAAGGCCAATTGCTCTGGTTTGCTCATTCTCTTTAAGGGGATCGAAGCTATCCCGTCAACGAAACGGTCCAGTAAAATACGTTCACTTTGCAGATTAGAATAATCGACCCTGCCTTGTTTGCTGACTACACGACTTAGTGCAAGGTCATAGAATCTCAAAAGTTCAGAGTATTTAGGTATTGCATCTGATGGAGAGCCTAGGGTCATTCCATTGACAATGGGTAACAGCAGGCAAAATAGCATTCTTATTCGAAGAGGGAGTTCTCCCACGTTAAAACTCCTGACGTGGTGGAAGGGGTGGAAAATCTTTCAGATCAGCCCTTACCCCCTAAATGATGCAATAAACAAGCAAGCCCAACCACAAAGTAGCAAGATGCCTCCAATAGGGGTGATAGCACCTAGCCATCGTACCCCAGTCCAAGACAATAGATAAAGGCTGCCTGAGAAGACCAGCGAGCCATAAAAGAAAAGCCACCCCGATGAGTTGAGAAGAGGGGTAGAAGCCCGGGTCGACAGTAAGCCTACCAGAATGATAGCCAGCGCGTGATACATCTGATAGCGAGCTGCAATCTCGAATGTGACGAGATTGTCAGGTGTCATCCTAGAGCGTAATATGTGAGCACCAAAAGCACCGGATGCTACAGAAAGAAACCCTAGGCAGGCTCCAATAGCAATGAATGATTTTCCCATCCCAGGACTATAGCAGAGCATTTCAGTTAGGTGTAAACCTCTGGTTAGGTATTGGATCCATTTAACGAGAAGCCTTTGAGCTTGACAGAGGGAAGGTGCATCCATAGCATTGAGGGGTATATCTTATCGAGAGTGGTCGAGGGAGCGGGCCTGATGACACCACAGCAACCCCCAGAGGGAAGGTGCTAACTCCCGCGGGCCAAGTTGATTTCTGGTCTGGCAGATAACTGCGAAATTGAAAACCCTTCCCCTGTTGGAGGGGTTTTTTTTTGAGGAGAAGTAGGCTTTTCTTGGATGGGCGCTACTTTAAGAAGTGGAGAGCACGATGTTTCTAAAAGGACTTAAGTGCAAAGAATGTAGTACCGAATACCCTGCAGACCGATCATTCATGTGTATGAAGTGCATGGGGCCATTGGAAGTGGATTACGATTATGATCGTATAGGGCATTCCTTGGATAAAAAAGAATTAGCGGGGCGACCTTTTAATGTATGGAGGTTACGAGAGCTACTCCCGGTCGAAGGTGAAGGTGTTACGGGTCATAATTCTGGTTGGACTCCTCTTTGGAAAGCCAAACGTCTTGGGGAATATCTAGGTATACCCAACATGTATCTCAAGGATGACTCAACGAATCGCCCAACTCTCTCGTATAAAGACAGAGTTGTTTCTATAGCAGTAAGTCGAGGTGTAGAGCTTGGCTTCGAGACTTTCGCCTGTGCCTCCACAGGAAACCTAGGAAATGCCGTTGCCGCTCATTGCGCAGCTGCCGGAAAACCTTGTCTCATCTTTGTTCCTCACGATATCGAGCAGGCCAAGATAATAGGATCTTTAATGTGCGGCCCCCAGTTGGTGGCGCTGGAAGGTAACTATGACCAGGTAAATCGATTATGTGCTCAGATCGGGGATGAATATGGATGGGGTTTTGTTAACGTTAACCTTCGTCCCTATTACACGGAGGGTGCTAAGACCTTGGGATATGAAGTTGCAGAGCAGCTGGGATGGGAGTTGCCTGACCATATTGTCCTGCCTACTGCTGGAGGTACGTTGCTACCCAAAGCTGCTAAAGCATTCAGTGAACTCACTCAACTTGGCTGGGTTGAAGGTGAGGTTCGAGTGCATTGCGCCCAGGCGGAAGGATGTGCCCCAGTAGTAAGAGCCCTCAAGGAGGGATTGGAGGAAATTCAGCCAGTTAAGCCTTCCACGTTGGCTAAATCCATTGCCATAGGGGATCCCGCTGATGGCCCTTATGTCATGCAGGCTGTTACAGAAAGCGGAGGTAGCGGCGTAGCAGTCTCAGATGAAGAGATCTTATCTGCTATGGAACTCTTAGCTCGAAAAGAAGGTCTTTTATGTGAGCCTGCTGGAGGAACTACTCTGGCCTCGACTATAAGGCTTATCGAGGAAGGTGTAATTAAGTCTGGCGACTCGGTCGTGGTGGCCTTGACAGGTCACGCCTACAAGGCACTGGATGCTATGGAAGGTCGTACGGAGGTCCATACGGTTCTGCGACCTAATATCAGGGTTTTCAAGGAATGGTATAGTCAGCAGGAGCAGGCTCAGGATCAGGTTAGGGTCGTTTCGGTCTGATAGCGAAATGGCAAGTCAGATCCGAATTTGGGACTTAGTGGCTGTTGATTGTGCGATTATGGATCGCCAAACCATGAATTTATAGGGCAGTTTTTCTGGAAATGGGTGAAAACCAAATTAAGGCGACTGATAAGAAATTGGATAAAGAATTTTTAGATCGAATTGTTGGAATTCGACGGGATCTCCACCAGCATCCTGAGCTTTCCTGGCAGGAACATAAAACACAACAGAAGATTATTACCTGGCTTGGAGAGCTAGGGGTTCACAACTTCCGGGAGGTTGCTGGAACAGGTCTTATTGTTGATATAGAGAGGATCCGGGTAAAGTAATCGCTTTAAGAGCTGATATTGATGCTTTACCGATAGAAGAGGAGTCTGGATTAGAATTCTCATCACAGAATTCTGGTGTGATGCATGCTTGTGGGCACGACGGGCATACAGCCATTCTTTTAGGAGCTACAGAATTACTACTGCGGGGAAGTTCGATTCCATGCAGTATACGACTGATATTTCAACCTGCAGAGGAAGTAGGTACAGGCGCCTCCGCAATGATTAAGGCGGGAGCGCTTGATGACGTTCAAATGATTTTCGGAGCCCATATAGATCTCAATTATCCCGTAGGCAATGTGATAGCTGTCGATGGTCCAGTTAATGCTTCGGCCGATCGATTTTCGATACGCTTGCTAGGTAAGGGCGGCCATGCCGCTCGTCCTCATCAGACCCGTGATGCTTTGATTGGTGGAGCGCAGCTGGTCATGGCTTTACAGACAGTTGTATCTCGTGAACTGGACCCTGGGCAATCTGGAGTTCTGACAGTAGGGCAATTTAAGGCTGGTCAACGCCACAATATTATCTCTGGAGAGGCGTATCTTGAAGGAACGATTAGAACTCAGGAGGAGGTAGTCCGGGAACAGATGTTCTCTTCTCTACAACGAATAGCGGCTTCTATCGGTGAACTTCATAACCTGGAGGTGCAGGTTGAGATACACGAAGGTACCCCAGCCGTTATTAATCTGGGGGAACCTGCCAGACTTGCTCGCCAGGCTGCTGAGATTGTAGTAGGGGGAGATGGGCTTCAGAAATTACCAAGTGCGAACATGAGCGGAGAGGATTTTGGTTTTTATTTGGAAAAAGTAGCAGGATGTTTCGTGCGTTTGGGTGCTCGCCCTCAAGGGGAAGTGTTCCCAGCTCATTCCAGTAGATTTCACTTCGATGAAAAGGTCCTAGAGACTGGTGCCAGTTTCATGGCTCAAGTAGCGAAAAGTGCAGCAAAGTTCTTGACAAGCTAGCTGTTTCTTTCAGCAGTACTGCTTCCGGAATATTATTGAAGCCTTGGCTCTATTGTTTTGGGTGTTCTCGAAGTTTTATTTCGAGGAATGACTTGAGTCTATTTACCATCCCATTAGGGACTTTAGTTTTTCGATCGCGAAGCAGAGCGCCAATGAAGGGCGAAGAGGGCTTAGTTTTTAAAAAATGGCCGCATGGTGGGCAGGAAACTAGATGTTCTTCGATGAGTCTGAGTGTCGCTGTATCTGGTACGATTTCTGAGGTCTTGCCCAGAAATTGGATACATTCTTGACAGGTTAGAGAATTTTCCATTGCTTACCTATCAATATACTTAGTGAGTCTTTCTCGAACGAAAAGACGTGAACGGTGGATTCTGGTTTTGGTTGTGGCTTCTTTAAGTTCCAGGATATTGGAAATTTCCTTAATGGAATATCCCTCGATGTCTCGTAGTACAAGTGGGGCGCGGTATTCTGCAGGTAGAGACTGGACAGCATCACGTAGACGTTTTGCTAGTTCACTATTGAGAGTGACTTTCTCTGGATCAATTGGCCAGTCACAAAGCATGCCGTGTTGCTGCCCTTCTTTCTGAAACTGGGAAAGTTTTTCTTCCATTTGGACTTCCTTCTCGCGAGAGGATTTGTGTTTCCTTAGCCACATGATGCAATTGTTGATAGCAATTCTCTTAATCCAGGGCCAGAGATGGCTCTCGGATCGGAAGGTGTCAATTTTACGTACGACCTTAAGAAGAGTTTCTTGTAGAACTTCTTCTGCGTCGGAAGGATCCTTGAGGTAGTTTAGGATGACCCCAAACAGCGGGCGAGAATAACGGTTGACAAACTCATCGACAATATCGTTGTCATGATTTTTCAGCCCTTCAATTAGCGCTAGATCGTCTGATGATGGAGCCTTCATGTTATGATCGATGATGCATTATACATAAGCAGATAAAAGACTTATAGGTAATTCTGTCGGACCATGATCCCAATCTCTCTCAGTATTCGTTGCTTTAGAATTGTGGCCATAATTTTCCCCCTCCACTTTTTTCTCACGGTTGAAGGTGATGCTCAAAGTAGCCGTTTCAGAAGGCCGGTAGAATTACCAGATTATTATCAACAGTATCTTGAAAGAGAGACTATTGAAAGGTCGGTTAGAGGAAAGCTTCGAAATGGGATGGGAGTGGTGGTCGAAGAGTATTCCAAACGGCCAATCGCGGCAATTGTTTTAAGGGTTGGCAGTGGATACGCAGATGAAGCAACAGGTAGCCCGGGCACAGCAGCAGGCCTAGAGTGGCTTATAAGGCATCGTAGTCATATACCATCCAGGATAACCGAAATAGGGGGGATCTGGGACAGTAGGACGTCAGATAGAGAGACAGTTTTTATATCAATGGTTCCTTCTGCTGTTGTCGGCAAGGCCATCGAGATTTTGGGCGACTTATTGCGACTGACACCGACAAAGCATTTACTAAGTCATATTCAGATCCCTTTGGAAACGGGGGAGGGTTATAAAGAGTGGATTTCGAATTACAGTGCTCTTCCTAAGCTCTGGATGAGCGCATTTCCCGGAATAGGACGACAGCTGGCGGCGATGGAGATTGCCGAAGTGCCGACTGAAAACGAGATGCTTGCGCTTTCCGATCTATTTGAGTTTCACGAGCTCAACTACGTACCCAATAATGTTGTCATGGCTGTTTCAGGTGCAGTAGTTAGAGAAACTGTTTTGGCAAAGGCAGCGGAAGTTTTTGTCACTTTTGAAGAACAGGAATTAGTTCGAGTGAAAAGTGATAGGGATACTGACTTGAAAGGTGTATTCAGTTATGAGCGATTCCTTATCGAATCGGATAGTCCTAAGGTTTATTTTGGATTTCGAATTCCAGGTGAATCGGAGATGGACATAAAGGTTCTCAGGCTTATTTCCGTAGCAATGGATGAGGGGAAGACAAGTCTCTTCGAGAAACACCTGATTGGTACGGGAATTATAAGAGAAGCTAGAGTCCAATTGTGGCCTTCTGAATTAGGAGGCCTAATGGTCTTCGAATTACAACCTTTCCAGGGAAAGGTCGATGCAGCGGAGCTGCAATTTTTAGCTCTCATAAATACATTGTACGAACTAGGATTGAACCCAGGAGAATTACAAAGAGCGAAAGCGCAGTTAGTCCGTCAAGCGTTTAATGATCTCCGTAGTGTCGAATCCCGTGCACTGATATTATCTCGCCAGTTTGAGAGTGAGGCATGGCAAGATTTGCTCCAGGGTTCTCACGATTTCCTCATGGTGGACAATGACCGGGTCAGGAAAATAGCTAAACGCTACCTTGATACCTCCAGGACTGCTCTTCTTGAGATGATCCCTGATTCATTGCCAGAAAGAATATTTTCTGTAAGTGAGATTAAGGAAACATTTGATCTTCTGCTCCCTGCCGCTCTGAAAAATTTTGAAAGAGAGGAGGAGGAAACTTCTCAAATTGCAGAGATACCTTTGCTCAAGATGGAAGATATGCCGGTAGATAAAAGGGGCCGGAAACTAAGGAGAACCTCGGTGTTACGTGGCCCAGTAATTTTTCTAGAAGAGGAACACACGACGCCGCTCGTAGATGTAGGATTCTTTTTCCGGGGTGGTCGTATTGAGGAGAGTGAAGCAAAAGACGGCGTGACGTCTCTTATGTTGAGGTCTTTAGCTCTTGACCAGAGCTCTAGTGAGGATTGGGATTTTTGGCGGTTTATGGAATCCAGGGGTGGGGTGATTGAGGTTGTTTCAGAGCCAGAATTCTTCGGATACAGGATTCAGGTGCCAGCCTATCATTTAACTGACATATTACCCGGTTTCCTCAAATGGATTCGAAGATCTAGAGTAACCAGCAGTCGATTTGAAAGTGCTCGTAGTCAGATGAGGATATTACAAGAGGAGTCCCGGCGCACACTATCCCAATCTGCCACTAGCATGTTATACAAAAATTTGTTTCCTGAGCACCCTTATGGCCGTGAAGGCTACGGGCAGGAAGGGAACTCACTCAAGTTAGAGGAAGTAAGGGACTGGCACGACCAGAAAATGAAAATGATTCACCCGGTTATTATTCTCTATGGAGATGTGCAGGGTACTGCATTTTTGCCAGGATTAATTTCTATTTTGAGTGATTCTGGATACAAATATAAAGCAGAAGTGAGGCATCCTCCTAAGAATTCGGAAGACGCTCCTTTACTCTTGAAACCGCTTAAAAGTATGGCCATTGGGGCAATTCGAGGTCCGGCGAGAGGAACTCGTGATGATTGGATTTTAGATGTCATTAAGAATCTAGTCGAACTGAAAGGGAGCCGGGAATATAAACCAGGAGAAGCGGAGTTTCCTGCAGGCATTCGAATCATAAATTCCTCCTTCAACGATGCAGGTGTAATTCTAATCCAGAAGAGGTTTGACACTGGATTAGATCAAGATGATGCTTGGGTGGAAGGACTTGCGTACCTAGGAGATGCTCGCATCACGAAGGATGAGATCTACGTGAGTGTTGCTAGAACGATTAACGAATTCTATCGGAGAGCAGAAGACGGTGGCGGCTATCTACTAGATTTGGCTCGCAATTTGTTGGCCGGTGAAAAAGTGAATTTTCAAGAAGAATACCTAGCTACCCTCCACTCAATCGAATTAGATGATATTAGGAATGTGGCTTCACGATTTTTCCGTGAGATGACTCACTTTAACAAGACAAAAATATGGAGTGAAAAGTGATGAGAGTCGTAATAATGGCAGGTGGTCAGGGGACGAGATTCTGGCCGGCTAGTCGGAGAGCGAACCCCAAGCAGTTTCTAGAGATCGTAGGGCAAAAAACCATGATCCAGGAGACAGTAGCCAGGCTTTTACCAGAAATTAAGATCTCAGATATCTTCATAGTTTGTAGTGAGGAATATGTACATAAGGTGCGAGAGCAGTTGCCGGAGTTCTCAAAGGAACAGGTAATAGTAGAGCCATTGGCTCGGAGCACGGCAGCTTGTATAGGGCTGGTGGCCCAATACTTGAAGGATTTTTACGGGGATTCTGTATGTGCCTTCCTTCCTGCTGATCATGCTATAGGGAAAAGAGTTAGTTTCCATGATGCACTACAGGCTGGTCGGAGCTTGGCTGATGAGGGTTGGTTGGTAACCTTCGGGATGCTCCCGAAGAGTCCCGCAACCGGGTATGGATACATTAAGCGGGGTAAACTGCTTGAGAAGATTGGAAATCTAGATTCTTTCAGAGTGGACAGTTTCATTGAGAAACCAACCCTGGACCGGGCTAAGAATTTTATGGGAGACAATCGGTATTTATGGAACAGTGGCATTTTTCTTTGGAAAGCTTCAAAGATTTTAGAAGAAATTGATCAGTCGCTACCTCAGCTAGGAACTGCCCTCAGGACGGTAGCTTCAAATTGGGACGATTTTGTTTCCGCTCGCGAGGCTTTTCGAGTTCTAGATTCAGTTTCGATTGACTACGGTGTATTGGAGAAATCCTCTCGAGTCACGACTATACCTTGTGACTTTGGATGGAGTGATGTAGGTGATTGGAGTGCAGTCCGAGAATTGCTTCCCAAAGATGAGCAGGGCAACTCCTCTAATACAGATTTTGCAGTACTGGACGCTCAGGATTGCTTAGCATATAGTCGCGAAGGAAAGTTTATAGCTTTGATTGGGGTTGAGAATTTAGTGGTTGTGGAGACTCCCAATGGGGTACTGATATGTCCGGCAGATCGAACCCAAGAGGTCAAAGCACTCGTGGAAACGCTTAATCCAAAATACACTTAAGTCTAAATCCAAAGATGTATCGACTGTTGATTCGTAGCGTTTATATATGAAAGGCAGCCTATCCAGTGGAACTTGATAACGTTGATCAGATATTAAGTTTGGACAAGTCTGATCTTATAGGGAAAATCAGCAATCTCCATTGTCAACTTCGGGAGGTTCCCGAAATTCTATCCCAAGTAGCCTGGGATGTATCCAACTATGGAGATGTGAAGCGGGTAGTATTTTGTGGGGTCGGAGGATCTGCCATTGGAGGAGATCTCGTGAGGGCTCACCTTGGAGAGGAACTAAGAGTACCTTTTGAGGTTAATCGTGATTACCGAATCCAAAGTGCTATTGATCTGGAGTCGTTGGTCATTTTGAGTAGCTATTCTGGAAACACTGAGGAAACACTCAGTTGTCTGGATCAAGCACTCTCGAAGGGATGTAAGATTTTAACCCTGACTTCTGGTGGTAGACTAGCCGTCGAAAGTAGTCGTTTGGGTATTCCGATATTCAGAGTACCAGCCGGCTATCCTCCTCGTTCTACTCTTGGCTATTCCTGTGGATTGACGTTAGAGATTTTGAACAAGTTGCAGGTGGCTCCTAAGCAAGACCTTATTGGAATTGCAGACTCACTGGATGCTTTTTCAGGGCAGTTAGTGCCGGCATTGCCTACTAATCAGAATGTGGCCAAGCAGATTGCTGAAAAAGTCCAAGGTCGTATTGCGGTATTTTATGGTAGTGCGGGTCATCTCGGTCCAGTGGCCAGGCGCTGGTGTGGCCAGTTTTCTGAAAATGGAAAACAGTTATCCTTTTTTGGTGAATTACCAGAAATGAACCATAACGAGATAGTGGGTTGGAAGCATCCCGGAAATGTATTGGGAGAATTCTATCCGGTTTTCTTGCGGGATAAGTCGGACAGTCCCGGGGTCCAGAAACGCCTTAAGCTTACAGCAAATGTTCTAGCGGTTGAGACAGGTAGGAAGGAGGAGATATGGGTTCCAGGTGAGAGCTGGCCAGAAAGATTATGGTCCTTTGTTTTGTTAGGAGATTTCGTCTCTGTATATGCGGCAGTTCTTAACAATGAAGACCCTACGCCCGTTGAAATCATTGAGAATTTCAAGAGAGATCTACTTAAAGATGAGGGAGATAGATGAATATCTCACGGGAGATTTTTAGAGAATATGACATAAGAGGCTTGGCGGAAAGTCATTTACGTGATCCTGCGCCTTACGAGCTTGGTAGGGCCATAGGGACTTTTTTGAGGCGAGAGGGATCGCAGCGTGTTGTTCTTGGGAAAGATTGTCGACTTAGTTCCCCTCGGATTGCAGGAGGTATATCAAAAGGACTTTTAGAAAGTGGTTTGGATGTGATCCATTTGGGGGCCGTGGCGACCCCTCTAATGTATTTCTCTTTGCACCATTTCAAGGATGTAGACGGTGGCGTTATGGTTACCGCAAGTCACAACCCAGGAGACTATAATGGAGTGAAAATAGCTTCTGGTAAATCAACTATCTATGGAAGGCAGATCCAAGAAATCTGGGAATTATCTAGGGCAAAAGATTTCGAGGAAGGAGTTGGTTGTGAACAGAAGCGAGACATACTCCCGGCTTACGAAAAGATGGTCCAAGAAAGAATAGGGCTTTTAGATAGTAGGTTAAGGGTTGTAGTAGACGCCGGTAATGGAATGGCAGGTCAGTTAGCCCCTAGTATCTACCGGAATTTGGGCTGTCAGGTATTTGAACTTTACTGCGAATTAGATGGTGGTTTTCCGAACCATCACCCAGATCCTACAGTAACAGAAAACCTTCAGGAGTTGATTCAGGAAGTTAAATCTCGCCGGGCAGATTTAGGCATCGCTTTTGATGGTGATGGAGATAGGATCGGCGTGATAGATGAGAAAGGCAATATTGTCTGGGGCGACCAGTTGATGGTTCTATTTAGCCGAGACGTTCTGGGTAGAAATCCTGGGGCCACAGTAATAGGAGAGGTTAAATGTTCTATAAATCTTTACAACGATATTGAGGCCAATGGTGGCAAGGGGTTGATGTGGAGAACAGGGCATTCATTGATTAAAGCGAAAATGAAGGAAACTGGAGCTGCTTTGGCTGGTGAGATGAGCGGACACATCTTCTTTTCAGAGGGTTACTTTGGGTTCGATGATGCCACTTTTGCTGGAGCACGACTTTTGAAAATACTTGCCGATACCGGAAAGGGCGTCGGGGAGCAATTGGCTGATCTGCCAAAACTGTACAGTACACCTGAGATTAGAATTGATATTCCCGAAGATCATAAAGTTCAGATAGTTGAAGAGCTCCAGGTATTCTTCTCTGCTCTTTATGAGACTGTGACTATTGATGGAATTCGAATTGTTTTTGAGGATGGATGGGCATTGGTCCGAGCTTCGAATACTGAGCCTGCCCTAGTGCTGCGTTTTGAGGCAGAAACTCGTGAGAGGTTGAAGGAGATAAGGCGTTTTGTAGAGACGAAACTAACCGATGTTATTAGAGATCAGTTGCCCAATAAGAAACAGTAAAGATTAAGAGAGTTTTCTCAGGTTGGTAGGGTGCAGGGTAAGTGGGAGAGATTCAGAGTCAGATAAAGGCATTTGATTGAGGAACATGATGAAGATCGACTTCTCGAAGTGGCATGGATACGGTAACGATTTTGTGTTGGTCTCATCGACAGGGCTTGAAGCTACGGATCTTGGAGAGTTTTCTCTACGAGTTTGTTCTCCTCATTTCGGATTTGGCGCCGACGGGTGTGTCATTATTAAAAAGGTAGCTGACTCCGATTTTGAACTCCGAATTTTTAATCAAGATGGCAGCGAGGCTGGAATGTCGGGAAATGGGTGTCGATGTGCAGCCGCTCAGATACATCGCAGCGGATTGAGTTCTTCCTCCAGTATTTTTCTCCACGCCTCTGGCGGTAAGAAGATTTTTCAGTTGATAGATCAATCAGATGATCGGACATGGCATTATAGGTCGGAAATTGGAGAGCCACGTTTCGAACCTGAGTCTGTGCCGTGCTTGGCAAAAGGGGAAGGGCCCGTCTCGCAAATCCCCCTAGATGTCGGAGATGAAGTAGTAAAAGTAAATGCACTATTCCTGGGTAACCCCCAGTGCGCAATTATGGTTGATGAACTTCCTGATGATGAGACTTTTGAGAGGCTAGGGGAAGGTCTCGAACACCATGAGTTTTTTCCTCAACGGACTAATGTTAGCTTCGTAAATGTTGTAGATAGCCAACGCCTATTTATCAGGATATGGGAACGAGGTGTAGGCCCAACCCTCTCCTCGGGTACTGGATCTTCGGGGGCAGCAGTAACGGCTATTCGTTTAGGCTTAGTGAATTCTCCCGTTACGGTGGAAACATTCACTGGGGAACAACTTGTCAGTTGGCAACCAGGCAGTCCGATAGTCCTTGAGGGGATGGCCCGCTTAACTGCGGAGGGTTCCTTTTACTGGGACGAAGTTAGTTCACGTCCATCTCTCATTTGACTAGCTCAGGCGGTCCGCGTAACCTGGCCTCTTCTTAAGTGAAATAGGCGTCATTGATTGGTACGGATCAAAATTTGAAGGGCAGTTATGGTGAGTGAAAAAATAGTTTATAACGCAGAAAAAATTCTGGTACCTGATAACCCGAGAATACCCTTCATTGAGGGGGATGGGATAGGGGTAGATATATGGAAGGCGACGAGGCTAGTAATAGACGCCGCTGTCGAAAAGGTGTTTGCTGGCCGAAAACAAATTGATTGGATTGAGATCCTGGCAGGCGAGAAAGCCAAGGCAGAGACAGGGGAATGGCTTCCCGAAAAGACTGTGGAATCGATTGCTGAGCATAGAGTAGCTATAAAAGGTCCTTTGACCACTCCAGTTGGAGGTGGTATTCGAAGTCTCAATGTGACTCTTAGGCAGGTGCTTGATTTGTATGCCTGCGTTCGACCATGTCGCTATATCCCGGGGGTTCCTTCCCCTGTGAAAGAACCTGAAAAGCTCGATGTCGTTCTTTTTAGGGAAAACACTGAAGATGTATATGCTGGAATTGAATGGGCTGCCGGTTCGCCAGAAGCTGAGGCATTAATTGACTATATCGGGACAAGATTCGGTAAGAATATTAAGCCGAAATCGGGTATTGGGATCAAGCCGATTTCGGAATCAGGAACAGCGAGACTTGTCCGTATGGCCATACAGTATGCCATTGATCATAGACGGAAAAGGGTTACATTAGTCCATAAAGGTAACATTCAGAAATTTACTGAAGGTGCCTTTAGGGACTGGGGTTACAAGCTTGCAAAAGAAGAGTTTGGGGATATTTGCATAGACGAAGAGAGTCTCTGGGAAAACCATGGAGGAGTTCTCCCTGATGATAAGATTTTGGTTAATGATCGGATAGCTGATGCTATGTTTCAGCAAGTTCTCCTAAGGCCGGACGAATATGAGGTCATTGCTTTGCCCAATTTGAATGGGGATTATTTGTCAGATGCCTGTGCGGCTCAAGTTGGAGGATTAGGGATGGCCCCTGGGGCTAATCTATCTGCGAAGGTGGCTCTTTTTGAGGCAACGCACGGTACGGCTCCAAAGTATGCTAATCAGGACAAGGTGAATCCCAGCTCTTTAATACTTTCCGGCGCAATGATGCTCGATCATATGAATTGGTCTGAAGCGGCTAACTTGATTCTCGAAGCGATGGCTGCTTGCATTAAAAAGAAGCATGTAACCTATGATCTGGAGCGGCAAATGAGTGGAGCTACCAGGCTGAGTACAAGCGAGTTTGCTTCGGCTATAGTGGACAATTTTTAAGTTGGGGTGAAAATACGGGGTCGGATTTAGACCGGATTTATGTAGATGACCAAAGTAATTAAGGAGTACGGCAATGGATAACAAGGTAACTGTCGTTGGAGGTGGCCATGTTGGTGCAACGACGGCTCAACGTGTCGCTGAGAAGGAATTAGCAGACGTTGTTCTCGTGGATATTTTAGAGGGTATGCCTCAGGGTAAGGCTCTTGATCTTCTCGAGGCAGGTCCTGTTGAAGGATACAACTCCTCAATATTGGGTTCGAATACTTATGAGGAGACAGCTGGGTCAGATATTGTGGTTATTACAGCAGGTCTGCCTAGGAAGCCAGGGATGAGTCGGGATGATTTGCTTCTCAAGAATGCTTCGATTCTCAAATCAGTCACTGAAAATATCGCTCAGCACAGCCCCGACTGCATCATAATCGTTGTAAGTAATCCCTTGGATGCGATGTGTCACGTTGCCAAATGGGTGAGTGGATTTCCCCCGGAGAGAGTACTCGGAATGGCTGGCGTTTTGGATTCAGCTCGTTTTCGGGCCTTCATTGCAATGGAATTGAATGTTTCGGTCGAAAATACCCACGCCTTCGTGCTGGGGGGGCACGGTGACACGATGGTGCCGCTAACACGTTATTCTACCGTCTCCGGAGTGCCAATAACTGAACTGCTTCCGCCAGATCGCTTGGAAGCCATCGTTCAGCGTACAAGGGATGGAGGTGCCGAGATTGTAAAGTTGTTGAAGACGGGTAGTGCTTTCTATGCTCCGAGCGCTGGAGTAACGGAAATGGTGGAAGCGATTTTGAAGGATCAGAAAAAAATACTTCCTTGTGCAAGTTATTTGCAGGGGGAGTATGGCATTAGCGAACTGTATGTTGGCGTACCTGTAAAACTAGGCAGATCTGGCATCGAAGAAGTTTTCCAAATCAGCTTGACTACTGAGGAACAGTCGGAACTACAAAGGTCGGCCAATTCAGTACAAGAGCTTAAGGATATCCTTCAAGAAAACGGCTACACTCCCTAATCTTTTCTGAAGGATTTCAGGAATGTAGCTGCCTCTTTTAGTGCAGACTTCAGGCTCATTTCCCAATGCAAGAGAATGCTTGAAGCTTCCCTGGTCACCCTCCATGGAGGTCATACCGATCTAAGAAACTAAATATGCAAGGTTGTTGCATATCTAGCCTTCGAGGAGGATCGGGATGTCGGGTGAGATACTCGAAATAGAGATTTTATTCGGTCTTAGTGTCCTGTTCTTATTGGGGATATGTTCCTGGAAGGTGATGAGAGTGCTGCGGCGGGCACGGTTATTAAGGGCAAAAGAAGAACTCTCATTACGTATAGAAGATTTTCTAAGTGCTAATTTTACCGTCCAGCCTTGCTTTAGATGTTACGAAGCCCAATGGGAATTCCTAAGAGTTAGTGCTCGCGCTCGTTCCCTGGAATGCCGATGCAGTTGTTGTGGTAAAAGACAATGGGCACCTGCGGCTACTTCTCAAGCAGATCAGGTATTGGAGTTGCTACAAGATTTGGAAACTATAAGAAGATCTTATCAAAGGCTAACGAAAGAGATACTCGAGACTGCGAAGCTCTTAGTAGAAGGACCGGACGCTCCTCTTCCTTTTGAGCAGACGACTCGTTCTCAGATTCCTGAGTCTTGCAGTGCAGCTGTATGGCGACGCGATAGAGGTGTATGTGTTAACTGTGGCGCGAAACATAATCTGCAGTTTGACCACATCATACCTTTGTCTCGAGGCGGGGCTACTTCAATTAAGAACCTGCAGCTTCTTTGCCAATCATGCAACTTGTCTAAAGGTGTCCGGATATAGTAAGGCGA
>Ga0310344_10001814_pt1 | contig 16203 bp, 12 predicted proteins | sample HC15DNA20200_MG_FD_203801 | JGI IMG/M metagenome (GOLD analysis project Ga0310344, IMG submission 203801) | Marine microbial communities from station ALOHA, North Pacific Subtropical Gyre - HC15-DNA-20-200_MG | ecosystem: Environmental > Aquatic > Marine > Oceanic | place: Pacific Ocean: North... | reverse complement strand
CAGATAGACCTGCTGCAACTGAAATCTTGCCTCCTGCCGGAGTATAGTTTGCGGCATTATCAAGCAGATTGGAAAGAATTTGATTTAGCCGTAGCCTGTCACCATAAATCTTCGGAAGGTCTTTCTCGACGGATAAAGAAAACTCTACGGTCTTGGACTCCATTCTGGGGCCAAAACTATCAGCAAGTTCATTTAATACCTCTCCTAAGTCTACTAACTCAAGATTCAATACGAGGTTTCCGGAATCAGCTTGCGCCAGAATACGCAAATCTTCCACCAACCCAGTCAACTGAAGGGTCTGTTCGTGCAGCGTCTTCATGGTTGAGTCAGTTGGTTCCAGTAATCCATCGCGCACAGCCTCAACGTAGCCTTGCATATTTGATAGGGGGGTTCTCAACTCATGGGCAACGTCAGAGATCATATTGCGTCGTTGATGTTCTGAATTTTCAAGTGCCTCAGCCATTGAATTGAACGTCAAACTTAACCGACTTATTTCGTCTTTCCCTACTACGTCAACTCTTTGAGTCAAGTCACCTTGCCCCAGTCTCACCGCAGCATTGGTTAAATCACGAACCGGACTCAGTAATTTGCGAGCCAATAACAACACTCCACATATGCCCAGGAGACCTGCCGCCAAGCCCACCAATAGCAGGGTTCGGTTAGTGGCCTCCACCAAGGAGGAGATTGAAGGCTCGTCAAACTGTGTCTGCTGCTGCGATGGAATCAACTCGACCGATCCTAATCCCAATTCCTCTGTACTGCTTTGGTCAGCAGCAAACGCGGTAACCACTAGCGATTTGTCTCTACTGTCACTGGATTGCTCTCCCCAATTCGGTAACACAGGCAAGTCAGAAGAGCGTGTAACACCTGAAGGTGCCTCTGGCAAAACTTCCTCACCCTGTTGGCTAACCACGACTCGCCATCCATACAAGTCACCTACCTGTTGGATAACCTCTTGTAAAGAAGCGTCGTCAACCTGTTGATCATAATGAATGTTGATCAACTGACGAACACGAGCGGCTTGGACAGATTCCAGCTCCTCAGCATACAGCCGAGCCTCTCTTTGTGCAGACAAGACGACATAGGTGCTTACTATCCCTAAGGCTAAAGCAAGCACAACAGCAAAGCCGAGAACCAATCTGAATCCAAGGCTATAGATCCAGGAACTAATCAGCAAGTTTATAACCTACTCCATAGATAGTTTTGATATACGTTCCGGAAGGAACCCCTTCTTCTACTTTCCGCCTTAAATTGGACATATGCGCATCCACAGAGCGATCAAACCCCTCAAAATCATACCCAAAAACTTGATCTATAACCTGACCACGCGTAAAAACCCTACCTGGTCTCTTCATCAATAAAACGAGTATATTAAATTCGGTTGGAGTTAAATCGATGTCCCGTTCCCCCACTACCACTGCGTGTTTTCCCTGATCAACTCGTATGGCATTCCAAATGAGTTCATCACTATCAGGGTTAGTAGTGCTATTCCGATTCGTCCTCCGTAAAACTGCGCGTATCCGTGCAGTTAATTCTCTTGGACTGAACGGCTTCGTCACATAATCATCGGCCCCTAAATCCAGGCCAGCTAATCTATCTTCTTCTTCAACCCGAGCCGTAACCATCACTATGGGGATATCAGATTCACCACGAAGAGTTTCGCACACCTCCTTACCACCCATCCCTGGAAGACTTAAATCGAGAACTATCAAGTTCGGATTAGCGTCACGAGCCATGCGAAGGCCTTCGAGCCCATCATAAGCTACGATAACCCTATACCCATCTCGTTTCAAATACATATCAATCAAATCAGATGTCGCACGATCATCCTCAACAATCAGCACTGTTTGAACCATAGGAATCCTCACCTACACAAGAAATTATTGGCCCCTCACATCTCTTTATACCGTACAATCTACAACTTTATATTACGAATTATATAAGAAATCATGAAGATTCTATATCCGAGGAACTTGCATATAAACTACTAGCTGAAATCCATACGCATCAGAAGGCCATCAAGTTCGCATCACTAAAGAACGCCCTGACTCCTTCTGTCTTCTTCCTCAGCGACTGCTACCCCTTCTTCTACATTCACGCGCCCAAGTAACAAGGTCCCCACCCCAATAATGGATAGCAACGCCAGAATTGCTACTCTGGTGTCATAAACACCTGTGACGAGCACATAGAGCATGGGTCCGAATACTGAGGACGCTTTACCCACTAACCCAAAGAAACCAAAAAATTCTCCGCTTTTGCTAAGAGGAGTCATAACAGCGAACAAACTTCTAGCAAGTGCCTGACTACCACCCATCACTAATCCAAGTACCACCCCCAATGCCAGCCATTGCAAATCTACAGACATACCGATTGGCTCCCATACTTTAGACCTCATCCACATAGGCCACCAATCTATGGGACCATCACCAAGAGACGATCGATGCGCATCTCCAACTAGAACCTCGCTCCCCCTACTGCCTCCAGAGACCATGAGACTGAGCTCGGATGCTCCGTCGCTCGACCAGTCTCGTATCTCCCGCTCTGAAACCTTCTGGTTCAAAGATACGTCACTCCATAAAGAATCCTTCTGGATATCCTCAACCTCAACATTGATCTGGGTAACAATAAAAGTTTCCGCATAGTCATGCGTAACCACCAAATCAACGTCCTTTTCAGTAGTTGGAATCAACGGAGCGAATGCTAAAGCAAAAGTGATAACGAGCACCCACCCAGTGAGACAATACGTAAGAGCACGCTTGGCACCTGATAATTTGGCAACCCAAGCGAATAGTGACGCTCCTCCTGCTGCAACGAACTGCACGACTAATATCGTGGCAATATTGCCAATTATGGTTACTCCTAGCACATCCGGACCATAAGCACCCGCAACAGCGATAACTGTCTGGATAGCGTCATTAAACAAGAGGTACGTCAGAAGATAAAATGCCAATGCTTTGAATCGAGTAATTTCTTTCAGCGTTCTAAGAACTTGGCCCCCTGCGACTTTCACCGCGCTTCGTACAAATTCCCTGTCCCTTGATCCTTCTCCAGGTTCAGGTACCAATTTGTAACTAACCACTGCCCATCCGAACCACCATATGCCTATAGAAGCTATGCATGCCCTCGTTGCGATATCTTCGTAATCCGAACCACTATACGAGAAAAGGACTGCTAAGTGGATAGCTAATAGCAACCCACCCCCAACATACCCATACGCAAACCCTTTACTACTGACCGAGTCCATATCGTCATTGGATACCAGATGAGGAAGTAAGGCATTATAAAATACGTTGGCTCCTGCAAAGCCAATATTCGCAAGTAAGAAACACCCTGCAACCCAAAGCCATTCAGAGCCGGTGTACGCTGAGAAAAAGAGTAAAACAGTAAACCCGGCTCCGCCTATCGTGTACACAGTAACCAAGGCCTTCCGGATCATTAACCTGTCTGCAATGACTCCTAGTACGGGACTGCTCAGGGCCACCACGATAGTAGACAGAGCAACCAACAAACTCCAAGCAGAACTAGCGGTTACATTAAATCCGAGAATTTCGGTTTGCTGGCTGAATTCTGCTTGAAACAAAAGCACGAAGTACACAGGAATTATGGCCACCGTGCCACTTGTAGCGAAAGCGGAATTAGCCCAATCGTAGAGGCACCACCCTAAAATAGCCCTTTTCCTCTGGGGTTGAACGTCATCACCCTGCATTGACAATCGATTCCCCTTCACGCTGGGTTCCTGGGACGATTAATGGATCCAAGATACCCATAATACACCTTATACCAGCATCTTAACCCAAATGGGAGGTCACAAAATTCCAAATTCGATCTTCTACTTCCTCTGCGCTCTGCTTCAACCCATGGCTTGCTCCAGGAAGAAGAACGAGTTCCTTAGGCTCCACAGCTGCTTCATAAATTATCTCTGAACATCGATGAGGTAAATTACGGTCTTCCATTCCATGTATGAGCAACAGTGGCCGAGGGTACAAGAGATCGGGACGATCGGCCCCGAGCGTTTGGCTTGATAAAGCTATCACCGCTTTAACATGTTCAACTTCTGCTCCAGCACTGATCACTACGGCTCCACCAAAAGAGTGCCCAACCAAACATATGGACTCGTATCCTCGTGAAACCAAGAACTGAGTGGCAACGAGTACATCGAGAATACAATCTAGTAACTCACCTGGACGACGGTAATCCACTCTCAACGACGCAATATTCTGAGAAATAAGCGACTCAGCCATTCTCCCATACACATTGTTAGCAGGTCCGTCAAATCCTCCCCTGACTCCCCATGCCCAAATAATTGCCTGATCCCCAGAGCCTGCCTCATGGAATAAACATCTGATATCTCCACGATCTGTTGATAATAAGACCGGATCACCCACTTCCTGTTGTTTGTTCCAAGTATTAACAGACGAGAAATCTATAAAGTCACTACGATAAAATACTCTCGACACCTAATCCTCCCTGCGAGAAACATAACTGAAATCCATTCAGACTGCGAATGTTTCTTGACAGCAAATAACCACCATGGGAACATATCTGCGCCTCTATACCCCATCTACGCTATATCCTGGATGTAAATGCAGTTAAAATGTATAACGTCTCAAGTCTAACATTGAATCCCAATGGTCCAATTCTTTACCTAACGCTACAAAATAGTGGTAATGGGGACCGGATTGGTCCTGAGACTGTCCAACAACTTCTAAATGCTTTCGAATTTTTTGAAGATGACGACACCTTAAGAGTACTCGTCATTGAGGGGTCCAATGGTATCTTCTCTGAAGGAAGCACTCTGAACCCTGACCAAATCGTACAATCCAACAAACCAGCTATCGATATAATTCGGAAGCATCAAGTAGCAAATTACCTATCCAAAGTCACCAAACCTACTATTGCTGCAATCGACGGAAAGGCATATGGCCAAGGACTAGAAATAGCTTTGGCATGTGACATACGTATCGCGACCAGCAGCGCTTCATTCGGATTTCCAGATTCCAATAACGGCATAGTCCCGTGGGATGGCGCAACGCAGCGGCTACCGCGACTTGCAGGAATCGGTACTGCCACAAACATGCTCTTGATGGGAAAGCTGCTCACAGCAAGCGAAGCCCTTTCTGTTGGGCTTATCGTTGAAATTGTTCCTACGAAGGACCTACATCCGACTGCAGTAGGGTTGGCCGAACAAATAGCTACAAGCGCCCCCATTGCTGCAAGATACATAAAAGAAGCCATCAAAGGCTCAGGCGAACTACCCCTAGGAGAAGGTTTGAGATTAGAAGCAGATTTAAATATGCTCCTTTTCTCAACTACCGATCGTGCCGAAGGTGTTTCTTCTTTCCTCGAAAAGCGAAGCCCAGAGTTCAGGGGATCCTGAAAATTCCAGAGTAATCTGTAGAGTTGTACGCTCATGAGTGATAATACAAATATAGACACTGGATATGAAACGATAAAGTTTACTAAAGATGGTGGACGGGCGAACGTAACACTCAATCGTCCAGAGGTTATCAATGCCTACAACATACAGATGCGCGACGAATTGTTCCAAATATTGGAAGCATGTCAACTGGATCCTGAGGTTAGGGTCATAGTCCTTCGAGGAGAAGGGCCTCGTGGATTCTGCGCAGGAGCTGACCTCAGTGAATTCGGTTCTGCTCCCTCAGTAGCAATAGCCCGTGAGGTTCGATGGCAGCGCGACGTTTGGGCTGCATTTCTTGAACTCGATAAGCCAATAATATGCGTCATGCACGGTCACACTATAGGGTCCGGGATTGAAATGGCTCTGCTATGCGATATTAGAATAGCTGCGGAGTCTACCATATTTCGCATGCCAGAGGCATACCTAGGTTTGCTCCCAGCGGCAGGTGGCTCCCAAACTCTTCCAAGGTATGTAGGTGAATCACCAGCATTGGATATGTTACTGAGCAATCGAGCATGGACTGCAGAGCAGGGCCTTCAAGCAGGGATAGTGTCCGACTTAGTGCCGGACAGTGAAATCAACGCTCGAGTTGACTATTATGCCGATTATCTCCAATCTATGGATCCAGGATTTATTAGGTTACTGAAACGATCAATCCACGGAAATTTCAACCTCTCACTTGATCAAGGGCTATCTTTAGAGATACACTGCGCATCACAAAGAATGGCGGATATGGTAAGGGTAGGGTAAAATCTAACCCTCGCTTCAACCAGCCTCGCGAATTATCGTGAATCCGAGGCGTTACTGCAAGCCAGCGAAAAAAAGGAAGAAAGGAAGCCACCACATGAACACGACGGAATTTCTGACGGTAACAGCAGCAATTGTACCTGACAGGGTCGCACTAGTATTTGATGACAAGCGAATCACGTACGGGGAACTGGCGAGCAGAGTAGCTCGACTCGCCAACGCAATGTCGGAACTTGGAGTAGGTTCGGGTGACCGAGTAGCGGTAATGCAGGTCAATTGTAACGAACATATAGAGAGCTACTTCGCATGTGCAACCCTTGACGCAGTCTTTGTGCCGGTTAATTTCCGGGCCCGCGCAGAAGAATTATCTTTCATGCTGAACGACTCTGGTACCAAGGCAATCATAGCAGGCCAACGATACCATGACATGATCAACACTATACGCCCTGAGCTCACTACAGTAGAACAAGTAATCGGGTTGGAACAAGGCGGAGAAGGAATTCACTCGTTCGACGACCTGATAGCAAATGCCTCTGAAGATGAAAGATTCCCTGAATATCAGGACGATGATCTCTCGATCATCATGTTCACTGCAGGTACTACCGGAACTCCGAAAGGCGTTATGTTGAGCCATGACAGCTTCACATCCTACATTCTGGCAAACGTTGATCCGGTGGACATGGATGAAGAAGAGAAAAATATATTGACAGTACCACTCCATCACATAGCTGGGATGCAAGCTGTAATGGCAGCTATATACGGCGGCAGAACTATCATTCTCCAGCGACAGTTTGACGAAGAGGGATGGATGGCTTTAGTTCAGGATGAAAAGGCTAACCGCGCAATGATGGTACCGACTATGCTTAAACGACTCATGGACCACGACGCATTCGGTAAATATGACCTCACAAGTTTGGATGTGATCACCTATGGAGCAGCACCGATGCCGCTACCTGTTATTAGGCAAGCGATCAAGGAGTTCCCTGGAACACGATTCATCAACGCATTTGGCCAAACCGAAACTGCCTCAACAATCACTATGCTGCCGCCAGAGGATCACCAGCTAGATGAAAGTGACCCTGACTTCGAAAAGAAATTACAACGTTTGGCATCTATCGGCAGACCTCTGCCTGATGTTGAAGTAAAAATCGTCAATGAAGATGGCGAGGATGTCCCTACCGGTGAATCTGGAGAGATTGTGGCTAGAGGACAAAGACTCATGAAGGGTTACTGGAACCGAGAAGAGGCAACTCGAGAAACCCTTCGAGGTGGTTGGTTATACACTGGCGATTTGGGCTACTTCGACCCAGATGGTTATATATTCCTGTCTGGAAGGGCTAAGGACTTCATCAAACGTGGTGGCGAAATGATAGCCCCTGAGGAAGTCGAACAAATACTTATGGCACACCCGGCAGTCGATGAGGCTGCGATTATTGGCATAGAAGATATTGAGTGGGGAGAAAGAGTTCGGGCCATAGTAGTCATTCGCCCCAACATGGAACTCACTCAGCAGGAACTCATCGACCACTGCAGACCACTGATGGCTGGGTTCAAACGTCCTGAGCATGTAGTCTTCACCGACGAATTGCCTAGGAATCCGATGGGCAAGGTATTGAAGAGAGTGCTCAGAGAACAATATCCGGAGCCAATTACTGACTAATCATATTCATGATAAGTAAAGTATAGGAGAACGCCAACTCTAAATGTGAGTTGGCGTTCGTCTGTACCGCGACTACTTCGCATATACACTGAATACCTGATAAGATTAAAGTCAGGCAACTAAGCCAATTCTCAAAATGCACCTGGAATTCGAGGACCAACGATGTCCCAACGTGGAAACGAATTAATCGAACGACGCAAAGAAAAACTTAAAAATCTTCTAGATGCTGCGATTGATCCCTATCCTGCTTCATACAAACGGTCACACACCACGTCTGAAGCCATCACTCTACTTGAAAACAATGAATCATCTGCTACTGATGATGAAAGGGATAACCTTAGAACCGACAATGTAACGATTGCTGGGCGGATCATGACCATGCGTCGTATGGGGAAGGTAACCTTCATACATATTAGAGACCAAGACAATCAACTGCAGCTACATGTCCGCCGGGATATTCTGGGCGATGAACAATATGCTATGGTGCGCAACCTTGATCTTGGAGACTTCATCGGAGGATATGGACCTCTATTCAGAACAAAGTCCGGAGAAGCATCTCAAGAGACCCAAACCCTTACTATCCTTAGTAAATCCCTCAGACCGCCTCCCGAAAAATGGCACGGACTGCAAGATACAGAGATCCGCTACCGCCAACGATACCTTGACTTCATATCCAATCCAGATGGTATGAAAGTTTTTACCTTGAGAAGCCAGATTGTACAAGCTATCCGTACTTTCATGACTGAAAAAGGATTCCTAGAAGCAGAAACTCCTGTTTTAGTACCTGTTGCTGCAGGAGCGATGGCCCATCCATTTGAAACGCACCATTTAGCATTAGATCGAGCGTTATATCTGAGAATAGCGACTGAGTTGTACCTAAAACGACTAATCATCGGAGGGTTCGACAAGGTTTTTGAAATAGGCAGAGTGTTTCGTAACGAAGGTATTGATCATGACCACAATCCCGATTTCACACTTTTTGAAAGCTACGAGGCCTATGCGGACTATACGGACGTCATGGAAATGCTTGAAAAAATGATCTTCAGTGTCACAGTCAGTGTCACGGGCAAACCTACAGTAAATCGTGGCGACACAACAATTGACTTCACCCCTCCATGGAAGAAAGTGTCGTTGATCGAAGCAATCCATGAAAGAAGCGGTATTTACGTGCAGGATTACGCAGAAACTGAGCCGCTCGCGGAAAAATTAACAGGAATGGGCATACCCATTGACCTCCCATCAACGCATATGCGTTTGCTTGATAAACTCATTTCAACGTTCGTCGAACCACACTTAATCCAACCAACGTTTCTTATCGATTACCCAGTGGAAATGAGCCCCCTTGCTAAGAAGAAAAAAAACGAGCCTGCGTTGACTGAACGCTTTGAAGCTTTCGTTGCAGGCATTGAACTTGCAAACTCCTTCTCCGAGCTGAATGACCCCGTGGATCAGCGGCAGCGACTAGAGAAACAGGAGGCTTTATTGGAATTGGTGCGCGACGAGGAAACCGACAGACTCGACGAAGATTTCCTGATCGCCATGGAACACGGCATGCCACCAACAGGTGGATTAGGGGTAGGGATTGATAGGCTAGTCATGCTACTCGCAGAGCAGCAGAATCTGAGAGATGTAATCCTTTTCCCTCAGATGAGATCACGATAGAAGCGGGACTAGCTACCAGGTACTTCTTTCGACTCTGCGTAATCCAATGCCAGTACAACTACGATTATGTTTACGGTACACATAATGCTAAAGCCAAGCGTGAACCCAAACCAGACTTCGTTGAACCTCACGAGATCAGTCCACCAATACGTACTAAGCCAAGCCAGAAGAAACCCCGAGCCAACTAGCGCAGCATTTATGACGCAGTAGCGTAGCGCTGCGAAGAAAGGATATCCTTCAAAGAATAATTTATACGGTGCTATTCTCCAACCCATTTTCTCCAACTCCTTGAATACGAACCCCGATTATTCCAGTGCCAATTCACGCAATTGATTATGCCTCTTCAACGTATTTCAGTCAACAGCCTCTAGGTCACTTACCCCTGCATCTCCGATGACTATTTACTATACGTCTTGACAGGTGTTGCATTTTTCCATAAAATAGAACACATGTTCTATTTGAATTGACCCTATCAGCCTAATTCCTTGCAACGCACACCACCCTATATTGTGCTAGCATCCGGGCTGGCAGGATGCAGATACTTGGAGGTCACACACATGATAGCTGAAAAACAAAAAGCCCTTGAACTAGCTCTTGATAATATTGAACGTGATTTTGGTAAGGGTGCAATCATGCTTCTTGGTGAAGCAGCGAGGGCCCAAGGAGAATATGAGGCGTTACCAACAGGATCACTCTCACTTGACTTAGCGTTAGGCATAGGTGGGGTGCCCCGAGGACGCGTCATAGAGATATTTGGAGCCGAATCAGCAGGGAAAACCACATTAGCCTTTCATATAGCCGCATCAGCCCAAAAAGATGGAGGAACTGTAGCATATATAGACGCAGAGCACGCACTTGATCCTGAGTATGCAGCAAAATGTGGCGTGGACATCGAATCAATGCTCATAGCGCAACCTGATACAGCTGAACAAGCCTTGGAGATTGTCGAATATCTGGTACGCAGTGGAGCAATTGATGTAGCAGTCATAGACAGCGTAGCTGCCCTAACACCGAAAGCAGAGCTTGAAGGAGACATGGGAGATAGCCACATCGGATTACAGGCTCGATTAATGTCCCAAGCACTACGAAAACTCACAGCTGTGATCAGTAGATCCCACACCTCAGTTGTATTCATCAATCAGCTCAGAGAAAAAGTTGGCGTATTTTTTGGGAGCCCCGAGGTAACCCCAGGAGGTAGAGCGCTTAAGTTTTACAGCTCTGTGAGAATTGATCTTCGGCGTATAGAATCGATTAAACAAGGTGGTGAGATACTAGGGAATCGCGTACGCGCCCGAGTTGTGAAAAACAAAGTATCCCCTCCATTCCGAGTAGCGGAATTCGACATCATGTTTAACGAAGGAATCAGTAAGGAAGGCGATATTCTGGACTTGGCAACGGATGCTGGAATAGTACGAAAAAGCGGAGCCTTTTACTCATATGATGATACTCGCTTAGGCCAGGGACGAGAAAACGCAAAGCAATTTTTGAAAGACAACAAAGATCTTTGCAAGCAAATCGAAAATGTACTAAGAGGCCGAGAGACAGAAACAATCGAAAAAGAAGATACGAATCTTTCACCTCCAAGTGACGCACCTGTCCTAGGGGAAGAAGATAGTCAAAACGATCCTTCTCCGAATAATAAGTCCTAACGGGGATAGTGGTCGCCTATCAACATATTACGGGTAAATACGTATATAAATCAGTCTACTCCTACGAGCTATTGACTGCTTCAATAACGTACAAAAGTCTCTTGGTGTTTATTCAAGAATTCCCCTAAAATACAGGGGATTCAGCGATCAAAATGACACCAAGGAGTTCAAGTGTTTTCCCATCTTCACGTTCACACGGAATATAGCCTTTTAGATGGTCTAAGCCGGATTCCAAGCTTGGTGAAAGCCGCAAAAGACCACGGTATGTCCAGCATAGCTATGACCGATCATGGAGGTCTCTATGGAGCTGTTGACTTCTACTCGGAGGCAAAAGCAGCAGGATTAAACCCTATTATCGGGTGCGAACTTTATTTAGCTCAAAATAGTCGCCATTCTAAAACGCCTAACGACAGAAGCCCCTACCATCTACTGCTCCTAGCCAAAAACAACACGGGATACTCTAACCTGACTAAATTAGTCACTGCAGCACATATTGAAGGGTTCTATTACAAACCAAGAGTTGACAAAGAACTTCTTGAGAAACACAGTGAAGGTCTGATCGTACTATCAGGCTGTCCTAACGGAGAAATCCCCAGACTGATCACCGGCGGGGATCCATCCCTAATAGCCGACACAGTTCATTGGTACCAGGAAACCTTTGGTAAGGAAAACTTCTACTTCGAACTGCAAAGGCACGAAGATGTCCCTAACCTAGAAATGATCAACCAACAATTAATCCAACTTTCGGGTTCTCTCGATGTTCCACTTGTAGCAACAAATGACCTCCATTACGTTAATAAAGATGATGCGGATCTCCAGGATGTTCTGCTCTGCATCCATACCAATACCACCCTCAACGACCCCAAACGGCTCAAACTATCTGACGATTCATACTATCTGAAAAGCTCGGATGAAATGGTCGAACTATTCAAAGATATACCTGAAGCCATCGCAAATACTGAACGCATTGCAGAGCAATGCGACGTCACCATGGACTTCACTTCAATGCACTTACCTAGCTTTGATGTCCCAAGTGGCATGGATGCTCAAGCGTATCTGGTACAACTCTGTTGGGAAGGTGCAACTCGACGTTTCGGAGCAGATTTACCACAAAGAGTTCAAGATCAACTTAACTATGAACTTGAAGTCGTGTTATCAACCAACTTCTCAGACTATTTCCTTGTAGTATGGGACATCGCAAAATTTTCCAGAACCAAAGATATACTGTTCGGGGTACGAGGAAGCGCTGCATCAAGTCTGATCCTCTACTGCCTGGGTGTAACAGATATTAATCCTCTCGACTATAACTTGGTATTTGAACGATTCCTGAATCCAGAACGGAAAGAAATGCCTGACATTGACATGGACATACAAGATGACCGAAGAGAAGAAGTCATTGAGTATGTCGTTCAAAAGCATGGCAATGATAAAGTTGCTCAGATAATCACATTCGGCACCCTTGGCGCTCGAGCTGCAATTCGAGACGTAGGCAGGGCCATGGGAAGAGAATATGGACAGATTGATGAAATAGCCCGTCTTATTCCCACTGGAACTCCGACGTTAAAATCTCTTCTGGAGTCAGCTACAGATCTTCAGCAATATTATAGGAATCATCCTGAAACCCGCGACGTCATTGATACCGCATCTCAACTAGAGGGATCAGTCAGACACGTAAGCACACACGCAGCAGCCGTAGTGGTGTCGGATGAACCGCTACTAAACTACATCCCGCTACAAAGGGCAACCAAGGGCACCAGTGAAACTGCGGTAACCCAGTATCCCATGGACCCTATTGGAAAGCTTGGGTTGCTTAAAATTGACTTCCTTGGCCTTACAAACCTCACGATACTAGACAAAACGGTGAAACTAATAAACCAGAGACGGAATCTAGATGACATTGAATTGGCGAAGATACCTCTCGACGATAAGCATGCCTTCGACTTACTAGCTTCTGGAGAAACAACAAGCATATTCCAGTTGGAAAGTGCAGGCATGCGACGTTATATAAAAGAACTGCGACCTACATCAATAGCTGAAATCTCCGCCATGATCGCGTTATACCGCCCTGGTCCGATGGAACATATAGAAACCTTTATAGAAGCGAAACATGGACGCGCTCCTATTACATATCCCCACGAAGATCTTGTCGAATTACTGCATGAAACCTACGGAGTGATTGTGTATCAAGACCAAGTGCTGCACATCGTTCGCAAATTAGCCGGTTACTCTTTAGGCCAAGCAGATGTAGTACGAAAAGCAATGGGTAAAAAGATTCCTGAAATCATGCAAAAGGAAAAAGAAAACTTCATTGCAGGTGCAACTGCTCAAGGCTATTCACCTGACACTATTGAACAGGTTTTTTCGCTCCTCGAACCTTTCGCTGGCTATGCATTCAATAAGGCTCACAGTGTCAGCTACGCATTAATTGCATACTGGACTGCGTATATGAAAGCAAATTATCCAGTCGAATACATGTGTTCCGTCCTTAATGCCAGTCTCAATAATAACGAACGGTTAGCTACTATCACCTCAGACTGCAAAAGAATGGGAATCAGAATACTCCCGCCCGACATCAATATGAGCATCCCGCCATATTCTGTAGAAGAAGCAGAATCCAGTGCCCTTACAATTAGAACTGGGCTAGAAGCGATCAAGAATGTCGGAGGAACAGCTCTTGAACCGTTAGTTCGTGAGCGAGAAGAAAATGGTAGTTATTCTTCTGTGGAAGATTTATGCCAACGCACAGGCAAAGATATGCCAAACAAAAGAACCTTAGAAAGCATGATTAAGGTAGGTGCCTTCGACGAAATTGGCTACAGACAAACTCTTCTTGATAAGCTTGATACTGCTATCTCAACCGCACAAAGAGCCGCACACCTAAAAGAAATCGGCCAAACGACTTTATTTGATATGTCTGCCCAAACTGAAGAATCTCCCATGGCATTCCCGGACGACGATGCCACACAAACTAATAATGAAACCTCACTTCTTGAACAACTGAATTGGGAACGCGAGCTACTCGGCATGCACATCTCGATCACACCTGTGGACCACGCTGCATTAAAATACCGCGATTTGCTGATCACACTCACCAACGATATTAACCCCGAGCACACCGGTAAGATCACTATCGGTGGTATGGTATCCGACACACAATTCCGCGTTACTCAAAACGGAAAATCATTTGTCACGGCGACTATTGAGCTACAAGATGGTCCTTTTGAAATAGTGATCTGGGATCAAGGAAAGATAGCGACCGCCAATACTCTACTTAACCCTGGTCAGTTTGTATGCATAGTTGGGCAACCAAGGGTCTGGCGCAGTTCTGTCTCAATGACCGCTGAGCAAATATACCCTATAGATTTTGATGGAGCAATCCACGATTCCGCGTTTATTAAAGAAAGTTCTGCGGTACCGGTAATTGCCAATGATCAGTATCCAGATCCCATTCATCCGGCAGCACCCAAACCACGTTCTTCCGAAATCACGACGGTAATAGTAAGACTGCTCGAAACTAACGATACGACAAGCGACCAGAAAATCCTCTATAAGGTTATGGAACTCTTGGTCGAATTCGAAGGACCTGACAAAGTTGAACTAGAAATCAAATCGCCATCCAAAACTAGCCTATTAGCATTCGACCGAATTTCAACAACCTATTGCCCGGAATTAGTTACTAGGATGAACTCTCTACTTGGATACGAAGCTATCACTACTAGAATCCTTGAACCTAAAAACACGAACGGTGTCGTTAACGTTCATCCCCAAGCGCAAACACCGATAGGGGTTTAATGAGGGACCTACCGTTTGCATAACAATTCTAATTTAGCCCTTGATAAATTGAACGCCCAAATTACAAAATGTGTTAGGTGTACGAGGCTAGTAGATCACCGCGAGCTAGTGGCTACAGCTAAACGCAAATCATTCATCAACGACATATACTGGGGGAAGCCTGTATCAGGATTTGGTGATCGTTCGGCCAGTCTGATTATAATTGGCCTGGCTCCCGCTGCACACGGAGCTAATAGAACGGGACGCGTTTTTACCGGAGATCAGTCAGCGAAATTCTTAATGGAAGGCTTAGGAGAAGCAGGGTTTGCCAATCAGACTACCTCAGAGTATTCGGACGACGGACTGCTGTTACTTGATACGTACATCACTTGCGCAGTCAAATGTGTGCCTCCTGAGAACAAACCTACTCGTCAAGAGCAACTCCAATGCCTAGATTATCTAGGGCGTGAACTAGCATTACTAGATAATATCAAAGTAGTCCTCACGCTAGGAAAATTCGCCTTCTCATCTTATTATCGAGCATCTTCAGGAAACGATGATGGCGCGAAGGAGCCTAAGTTTATTCATGGGGGTAGATATGCCCCTGAAGATGGTTCGCCAGTAGTCTATGCCTCTTATCATCCTAGTCCCCGCAACACCAATACAGGCCTATTAACGTCAGAATCATTTGCAGCAATTTTGCAACGCATTAGGGGGGATTTAGAAACAGGGGAATCAGCCAACCGCTGAATGCTCACAGCCCTTTAATGTTCTTAGATAGTACGCCTTCTCCGACGCCGCTCTGCCCTCTGCGCCGCCATGCGTTCTTTCTCTCCCTTGGATCGAAAGAACCTCTTATCTTTGTATGCTTTCAGAACGCCAGAGCGCGCAACTGCGGACCGAAACCTTCCCACGATTGCTTCTGGACTTTCTCCTTCTCGAAGGACTACATACGCCATAAGAGATACCTCATTTGAAATATTACTAGCAGAACTAGCCAGAATCGTATCACATGAACACAAAATCAGCAATAAACGTGACACGCCTAGCCGAAGCAGAATGTACTACGGTTTCCACCGCAAATCAGGACTGCGAGCAGCTAGCGCCTCATCTAGCCGAGTATTCGCAGTATTGTGTGGAGCATCCAGCAACAGATTGGGATCTTCATGGATTTCCCTGAAAATGGCTAACATAGCCTCAATGAAGAAGTCCAATGTCTCCTTAGTCTCTGTTTCAGTGGGTTCAATCATCAAAGCTTCTTCAACGATCAGCGGGAAATACATTGTGGGAGGGTG
>Ga0310344_10001813_pt1 | contig 16205 bp, 15 predicted proteins | sample HC15DNA20200_MG_FD_203801 | JGI IMG/M metagenome (GOLD analysis project Ga0310344, IMG submission 203801) | Marine microbial communities from station ALOHA, North Pacific Subtropical Gyre - HC15-DNA-20-200_MG | ecosystem: Environmental > Aquatic > Marine > Oceanic | place: Pacific Ocean: North... | reverse complement strand
ACTTCGGTTATGTGGGCGAAAAAAAAACTAGATTTGGATCTAAAAACATTTGGATCTCCTGGGAATCGAACTGATGAGTTTACAGCTCTTGCCGTAAAGTCTCATCCTGAACTAGAAGTTTGGTTTCATTCAAATGATTTTACAGAAAAACCTTATTTAATTCCTGTTAATTGGGTTGCTGAATTAAAGACAGGAATTTTACGAGAATTGAATGATTTCATCGAAGAGGTAAAGAAAATTAATAATGATGACATTATTGTTCTTCAGATACATCCTTCCCTCTGGAATGAAAAGGACCTTGAGCTATTTGGAGAAATGGTTGAATATACTTTAAACTTTATGGAAAGAAGATTGGTAACCCCTTATGGACAATTTACTTGGTCACAAGATAAATTCAATTTAAAAGTACAGAAAATAGATAATAATCAATATTACATTGATTGTTCATCAATGGTTTATGCTCACAGATTAGATGTTGACTTCGAACTTTTAAGTTTTGAAAAAATTAATTTAGATAGCTTAAAAGTCCTTGATGGATAATGCCTTGCCAGCTAAATTAATTTAGTTTCAAGGAGAATTTCATCGAATTAAATAGCTAAAGGTTTTAATAAGTTTAATAAATAGTTTGTTGCTGAATAGCAGGACCTTATGCTAAATAAAAAAGTTCTCTTTTCTTTCCGAATATGACCTACGACAATCGGTCTTTTCTTCCCATTGAATATATTTTGATTAAGGCAAAGGGTAAATGATATCACTTAATATCAAAAGGAACATAAAATATTGGGTTGTAGTAGCTTTCCTTTTTGGCTCCGATACTTTAGCTTCTCTTTTTGCATTTAATAGAACCATCTCTTTGATTCTAGATGAAAAGAATTTTTCTTATAGTAAAGTCATGTTAATTTTTCTGGGAATCCAGCTTTTACTAGCCGGACTTTTTTATGCTAATGGTCGTTATCGAGTTGATCCAACTTTATCTCGTTTTAGAGAAATTCAATCTATATTGAGGATAACTCTTTCATCAATTATTGTTGTAATAGTTCTAAATGAATTTTTTCCATTCGTCTTGAATATTGAAAGTGTTATGATGCTTACTTTTTGGATTTATATGGTTACGGGTTTAGTTATAGGGAGAATGTCAATTAGATTAATTCAAAAGCTTTTGATGGCTCGGGGTTATGGGAAAAAAAATACTATTATAATTGGTACTGATAAAAGAGCTAAGGAAATTGCTGGTCATTTATTACTAGAATCAACAGGCCATAATCTTATTGGTTTTATCAAATCAGGTAATAAAGAACATTCTAAGCTAGATAATGAGCCTCCATCTCCAATATTGGGAGATTTAAATAACATAAGAAAAATTATTGATTTTCATCAGATTAATGAAGTTGTTATTGCACTTGAGAGACCAGAGCATAACCGACTATTAGAGATATTAACACGAGCTAATGGAGCTCCTGTTTCACTTAGAATTATTCCTGATATGTACGAGGTTGTCAGTGGACTTGCAAAGACAGAAGAACTTTATGGTCTGCCTCTAGTTGAAATTAATCCTGAAATTCTAACAATGCAGCAACGCTTTGCAAAAAGATATTTGGATATTATTGTCTCAACCTTTGTGATTTTTTCAGCTTTTCCAATATGGCTGATAATTGCAATTTCTATCAAACTAGAATCAAAAGGGCCGATTCTTTATCGTCAAGAGAGGGTTGGACAGGATGGGAAAAAATTTATGATTAATAAATTTAGGTCAATGGTTCATGAGGCAGAAACAATGACTGGACCAGTTTGGGCTAAAGCTAAAGACCCTAGAATTACAAAGGTTGGAAGCCTTTTAAGGCGATTTCGTTTAGATGAAATACCTCAGTTTTTGAACGTATTTTTAGGGGATATGAGTGTTGTTGGCCCTAGGCCAGAAAGACCTTTTTTTGTTCAGAAATTAGTTGAAGAATTTCCATTTTATTATCGACGTCATCGTATTCGACCAGGTATTACAGGTTGGGCTCAAATTAAACATTCCTACGATTCATCTATTTCAGATGTTAGGGAAAAACTAAAATTCGATTTTTTTTATATTGAGAATATTAGTTTATCTCTTGACTTTCTAATTATGATTCGAACCGTCCTTGTCATGATTTCGGGCAAGGGCAATTAAATATTAAAAAATAATTGACTATTTGAAATCCGAAAGGGTCTTTATAGTTTTTCAATAATGAAGGTAGCAACTCAAATCAGCCATTTTTTAAAAAGTATGCCCTGGGGCCACTTAGCTATCCTGATTATTTTTTTGGAGGTATTAAACGCTCAAGTTCTTATTAGAGATTCAAAAAATCAGATTTTTGATGTTGAGAGAAAGACTATTCTGAGAGGTAAAACGAATCATTATTTATCTCTTCGTTATCAACATGAATGGAAGAATGCAACGAAGGGTGAAAATGATCTGTTGACTTCAAAATATGGTAATAAAATTCTGCGAAATAATCGATTCCATATTTACCCTGAATTTTCTGCAAAAGGTTATCTAAATGGAGGTAATATCCAAAAAAAAGGGTTGTTTATTGATTTAGCACCAACAATTACCTTGGCGAGTAGATATAATCTTTCCCAAGACAAATCATTTAATATTACTGGTTGGACGCGCCTTGAGAAACATTCAATGATTGGATCTGATGAGTTTAATGTAGATATAAAAGAAGGAAGGCCTATTCTGTCTTCAGATTTCAGTTGGGATCAGGCTATTGGATGGACTGATATGCCAGGTTCAGACAATTCTTGGATTGAGTATAGGATTGGTGATGGTGGAGTTACAATTAACTATCCAGGTGGTGATTTTACATTTGGAAAGACTGTTCCAATTTGGTCTTCAGGTTATTCCGGTCAATTATGGTTATCTGACAAAGTATCAAGCTTTACTTTTTTTGGGCTTCGGCATTCCTTATCAGAAAAATGGTCCTTTGCTTTTTTACATGGTTCTCTGAATTCAAATATTCGAGATTCTACCTTTATTGGATATTATCCGAAAGGAGGTGGCTTACCACTTATTAGGAAAATGATTAGTGTACATAGACTTGACTTTACACCTCGAGATAATATAAGGATTGGAATTGGTGAGTCGGTAGTTTACGGTGCAAGAAGTATTGAACTTAACTATACTCTTCCCCTTGTTCCTTATTGGACAGCTCAGGCAGACCTTAGCAATTCAGATAATTTGCAAATTATTGTTGATTGGGAAGTCATCAAGCGACGAACAGGAAGATTATATGGAACACTATATCTCGATGAATGGAACCTTATCGAAACATTTAATCCTAAATCGAGCAGAAATTGGGTTGCATTTCTATTGGGAGGAACATATAACCCCAGTTTTTTACCTTGGAAGGCCCTTTTTCGTTTTGAGGTGACCCGTATATCACCTTATGTATATATTCATCGTAGTCCTGTAAATACCTTTGCACATCGTGGCGTTCCTCTGGGACATTGGATTGGGCCTAATGGAGATGGGGTCTTTTCATCAATAGAAGCACGTCCTTTTAATGATTTATGGATTCAATTATATACTAGTTTTGCCAGAAGAGGAGAAGTTGATCTCCAAAGTATCAATCGCCAATACAGGCAAAAAAAGGTTGGTTTTTTATATAAGTCATATAATGGTGATCCTGAGAAAAGATCTGTTGTTGGAATTAGTAGCGTATTGTCATTGAATGATTGGTGCCGAATAAATATTGATATTTTTTCCAGTAATTGGTATCAACATGAATTATTTGATTCTATACAGAGAGCTAATACAAGTAAGTTTGATGGTTATATAAGTATCTTGATTGGTTTTTGATTTGTAAGGTAAAAGACAGTTGATATTAATCTTTTGTGTTGTAACACTATTCTACTTTATTTGTTCCCTTATACTGAGTAATGGAATTAAATCTTATAAGACTTTTTCTAATCCTACAGGAATTATTGCGTTACCTTATGTTTCAGTAATTATTGCGGTAAGGGATGAGGAGATTTATATTGAGAATCTTCTTGACAGTCTTTCAGAACAGAATTATCCATCAGAAAAAATAGAATTTATTATTATTGATGATGGATCAACTGACAATACATATAATATTCTATCTGAAATAGTTACTAATGATAATCGTTTCAAAATAATTAAGGCCGGAAAACCTTCTAAAGGATTCTCTCCCAAAAAGTGGGCTTTAAATCAGGGAATTAAGATAGCTGAAGGTGAGGTTTTAATTATGACTGATGGTGATTGCAAAATGGAAGAAGATTGGGCTAGATATATGGCTTACCACTTTAAAAATAAAGATGTTGGGATGGTATTAGGTTCTAGCCCTCTAGGAATGTCAAGAAGTATTTGGGATAGAGCGATGCAAATGGATTCAGTCGGTTTAGATGCTTTAATGATGTCAACTTTAATTGTTAATATACCATTTACTGCTAGTGGCCGAAATCTTGCAATACGTAAAATTGCCTTCGATGAAATTGATGGTTACAATGCTATAGGACAATTCACATCGGGTGATGATGACCTTCTTATGCATGCTATATCTCAAAGTGCTTGGAGAATTGTTCCATGTCTTGAAAAAGGATCTGAAGTTAGAAGCCCTGCTCCAAAAGGATGGGCTGAATTTTTTTGGCAGCGTATAAGATTTGCTTCTAAAGGGAAAGCATATTTTCAATTAGATTTTGTGAAGTCGACATTCCGAACGGGTCTTCTTTTCATATTTTTTACAAACTTTATTGTGCTTTTATCACAATTAATTTTTTTGGTTTATCAAGAATCTATATTTTTGATACCTTGGTTATTAAAAATTGTGAGTGATCTTTTCCTAATCAATGCATACCTATCAAAGACTAAAGGCTCTTTGGATTTAACTTATTTTCTATTTAATGAACTATGGCATGCTCTTTACGTTACAGTATTTGGAATAATTGGTCCTTTTACCCCAGTCTATTGGAAAGGTCGTAGGAGTAAAACGGATCTTTCTGTTCAAGCGTCTTGAAGATATGGAAAGTTTATTTGTGGGTTGTAATTTTCTGTGGAGAAAAAATATCAGTTTAAACCTAGTAATACAATTATGATTCCAATAAAAGAAATTAGAGATGACCCAGAAAGAGTTTCTCAAGCTATAGCTCAAAAAGGAGAGGATATTGAAATAAAAAAAATATTAGAATTAGATAAAGAATTGAGATTTTTGATTAAGGAAACAGAAGGTAAGAAAGCTAAGAGAAATAGTATTAGCCAAGATATTGCAAAGTTGAAACTTGAAAATGTTGATGCTGCTAATCTAATTGCTGACATGAAAGTCCTTTCCTCTGAAATAAAGACTTCTGATGCTACTATAGCAAAACTTAAAGAAAACTCAGATAATCTTCTTAGATGGATTCCTAATATTCCACATGATTCGGTACCCATTGGTAAAAATTCCACAGAAAATAAGGTAGTTAGATATTGGGGCGAATCAATTGAGTCAAGCTTTAAACTTCAAAATCATACTGAACTAGCACAATCTCTTGGGTTGATTGATTTTGCTAGAGGTTCAAAGATTTCAGGCTCGGGTTTTCCACTTTATACTAAACAAGGTGCTCGTCTAGAACGTGCTTTAATTAATTTTATGTTGGATCATCATGTTAAGAGGAATTATACTGAAATGATGACACCTTTCTTGACTTTATCTGAATCAATGGAGGCAACAGGCCAAATCCCTAAACTTGGTGAAGATATGTACCATATTGAGAAGGATGAACTTTACCTAATACCAACAGCTGAGGTTCCTTTAACAAATATTCACAGAGAAGAAATCCTAGAAGAATCAGAATTACCCATTAAATACGCCGCCTATTCTCCCTGTTTTAGGCGAGAGGCTGGGTCGTATGGAAAAGAGACCCGCGGTTTATTAAGAATCCATCAATTTAATAAAGTAGAAATGGTCAAGTTTGTAAAGCCAAAATATTCTTATATGGAACTTGAGTCACTTACTGAAGATGCAGAATCTATTCTTAAAGCTCTTGGGCTTCGTTATCGGGTTGTTTGTTTATGTACTGGAGACCTTAGCTTTGCAGCATCAAAGTGCTATGATTTGGAAGTTTGGGCTCCAGGAGAAGAACGTTGGTTGGAAGTATCAAGTTGCAGTAATTTTGAATCATTCCAATCTCGCAGAGGTAATATTCGATACAGGGATAAAAATGGTTCAGTTCAATTTTTACATACTCTTAATGGATCTGGTTTAGCAACACCTAGATTAATGATTGCATTGTTAGAGTCATTTCAGGATAATGAGGGTAACGTTCAAATTCCAAACGTGCTTCAACCATATTTTGGTAATGAAGTATTAAAATAATAAGATATTGATTCGACAAATTTTTTTTCTTTTCTTTATTTTTTCCTTGACCACAATTTTTGGATTATTTGCTGTAGTTATAGGAATAATCGATATACGAGGTAGATTTGTAGGTAGTCTATCTAGGATGTACTCAAGGATAGTTTTATGGATTAGTGGAGTTAAATATCGTGTTGTAGGAGTAGAAAATCTGGATATTAATTCACACTATATTTTTACCTCTAATCATGAAAGTGCTTTTGATATTCCTTTAATATTGGGAGGACTTAATTTTCATATAGTTTTTTTAGCAAAGAAAGAGTTAAAAAAAATCCCAATTCTTGGTTGGGCCATGATTGTAGGCAGGCACATATTTATTGATAGATATAATAAAAAAAAAGCGGTCTTATCATTAAAAGAAGCAAAGATGTCGCTTTCTTCTAATCCTCGTTCCTTAATTATTTTTCCTGAAGGGACTCGGAGTAAAGATGGTAAAATACATCAGTTTAAAAAGGGAGGCCTTTCAATTGCTTTGGATATTGGGATGGATTTGGTCCCTTTAGCAGTTTGTGGCACAGCGGCTGTTGTTGCTAAAAAATCATTTGCTTTAAATAAGGGAGAAATTGAATTACATATAGGAAAACCTATTATTTGTAGCCATTGGAAAGGTCGTCCGACTATTGAGTTAGCTGATCATTTAAGAAATGAAGTTAAGGCTATGAAAAAGACTTGGAAGGAAAGTATCGGAGAAGTGAACTAAGAATATGAATATTGGCTTGATAAATTCCACAATAGTTATACTCAGAATAGATATGATTTATGTTTGTTGTAGATAATAATTCAATTTCGGAAATTGTTAGCAATGTTCGAGATAGAAAAAAGTCAATTGTTTTTACAAATGGCTGTTTTGATCTTCTTCATAAGGGGCATCTTCATTTGCTTAATGCTGCAACTAAACAAGGTGATTTTCTAATTGTTGCCATTAATAGTGATAACTCAATCTTAAGGATTAAAGGTAAAGGAAGACCAATTCAATCAGAGACGGAACGTGTTGAAGCATTACTAAAGTTGGGAGTATTAGATTTAGTTACAATTTTTAATCACGATACTCCCTTTGATTTAATCAAACTTATTTCTCCAGATATTCTTGTTAAAGGTGGTGACTACGATAGAAAAAAAATTGTTGGCGGTGATTTTGTTAAAAGTAAAGGAGGAAGGGTTGTAATCGTTCCAATTCTTCAAGGTTTCAGCACAACTTCTATACTAAAAGAGATGTCATTCAATGAAACTAAGACTTGACTACTCATTAATTATACTACTAAGTTCGTCGCTAGTTTTGAATAAATGATATATCTTAAACAATATATTAAGTTATGGTTTCCAATTAATTACATCCCTTTTTTCTTAGGGGTGCAATTACTTTTTGGCCAAGATGCAATTTCAGGTTCAAAAAATAACTCCAATTCTAACGAGTATGTCTCCATTGATGAATTAGAAAATCGTTTTCCTATTATCCTTGCTGATGCAAAAAGTTTTTTTTCTGAGGCAATTATTGCTGATCACCATGGAGATTCTCTTGAGGTTTTATATTTACTAGATAAGATTGTGGAACTACTAAATGGTGCCGAACAACTAGGAGAGATGTCTGATGATGATCAAGAAGAGTTTAGTCGTTTTGAAGAAACGCTAATCCATACATATCAAAATAATTTCATAACAATTGATAGAACAAGTGCTTCTATAGCAACAGCTAGTTTGAAGGAAGAACTTTCGAGGTACTTGGAACCTATAGAAATTGAAATAAATGGAGCTTCTTTTAAGGTAGTTGATGATAGGGAAGGTCATATGCCTCTTGTTCTTAATAGTCGTGTCGAAAGAGCTATAAAGTTTTTTGAAACTGATGGTCGTCAGGCTTTTGAAAGATGGCTTTCTCGCTATCCTATTTATGAACCTATAATTAAACAGATATTATTTAAACATGAACTCCCAGAGGAATTGATTTATCATGCCATGGTTGAAAGTGGTTTGAACAATAGAGCGTATTCGAAGGCTCAGGCTGTAGGTATATGGCAATTTATTGGTTCCACAGCAAAACTTTATGGTCTAAATAGAACCTGGTGGGTAGATGAACGCCGAGATCCTATTAAATCAACTAACGCTGCCGCTAGTTATCTTAAGGATTTATATATTGAATTTGACGATTGGTATCTAGCGCTTGCCGCTTATAACGCTGGAGCTGGAAGAGTTAATAGAGCCTTAAGGCTTCATCAAACAAGGGATTTTTGGAGTTTAAGTTCCCTACCTAAAGAAACAAAAAATCATGTGCCAACCGTTCTGGCTACAGCAATAATTTCTCGTTCCCCAGCAGATTATAACTTCAAGTTTCCTGATGGTTCTTCATTAAAGTATGATGAAGTAGAAGTAGAAAAAAGCGCTGATCTAGCAGTCCTTTCCAAATGTGCTGGAATAACAGTAAAAGAATTGCGTGAATACAATCCGGAATTGCGTCAACATGCAACGCCACCTGAGGAAATTTACATTTTGAAAATTCCTAATGGTAAGAGAGAAAAATTTATGTCAGCTTTTAGTTCATTAAATGATGATCAGCGGTTTGCTCCACAATACATGGTTCATGTTGTAGGCCAAGGTCATAACTTAAGTTGGATTGCCAAAAAGCATGGTGTTTCTATGCATCAAATTGCTTCCTTTAATAAAATAAAAAACTTTCATCGTTTAAAAATTGGCCAAAAATTAACCATACCAATTCCAGGTGCACCTATTCGTGCTGATTTACCTCCTGGTGAAGTAGAGCCAAATACAGTACTATATTTAGTTAGGAACGGTGATACACTGGGCCATATAGCGATGAGATATAAATCTACAGCACGAAGGATTAGGCAATTGAATGGACTTAGCTATGGAGCCTACATTTTTCCTGGGCAAAAGCTAAAGGTACCACTAAGAGAAGATTCTCAATTGGTGTCAGCTTCTAGTAAATTTGTAAAAGAAAATTATACGGTAAAAGTGGGTGACACATTAAGCCATATTGCTGAACGTTACCGTGTTGGTATAATTAAACTACGCCAGTGGAATAGCATTCCGGATAGTGACTTCATTGTCCCTGGTCAGATACTTATAGTTTATGTTAAACAAAGTTGAGAAGATAAGATAAAAAAGACCGGAGGAAAAACAGTGACAAAAGCAGATATAGTAGAACGAGTTTCTAGAGCCACAGGATTGACAAAAGTAGAGACAGAAACAGTTATGAATGGGATAATGAATACTATATCTTCGGCTCTAGAGAATAATAGTAGAGTGGAACTTCGTGGTTTTGGTACATTCGGTGTAAAAAAGCGTGATCCTAGAAAAGCAAGAAATCCAGGAACAGGGGAAACAGTCTACTTGCCTGAAAGATATGTTCCTACATTCAAACCTTCTGGATTGCTAAGGAAGAATATTAATAAAGCATTAATGGAGTAGATTAAATGCCTTGTGGAAAAAAGCGAAAAAAAAGAAAAATTTCTACGCATAAGCGGAAAAAAAGACTTCGGCAAAATCGACATAAGAAAAAGGTACGTTAGTAAAACCTAATGTATTGGCCTACAGTGTATTGTGACAGCTAGGCTATTTCTTGTTTTCTATCTGATATTATTAAACCAGAGTATTTTTGCTTGGGGCTATGCTGCTCATAGGCTTACTAGCCGCCAAGCAGTAAATATTCTTAATTCTCCATTAGGTGAATACTTCTATAAAAATATTAATTATATCTCTGAGCATTCTATTGATCCAGACCTATGGAGAAAAGATAAGGAAACTTATCCCGAGGAAGCCCATGGGCATTATATTGATGCAGATTTATATAGTGAATATCCTTTTAGAGAAATTCCAAGACTTTGGGAAAAAGCAGTAAAGAAGTATGGTGAAGAAAATTTAAAAAATTGGGGAACTGCTCCATGGCGAATTCAGGATTTTTATAAAAAATTAGTACTTCAATTAAAAAATGGACATTGGAAAGAGTCTTTGCAAACCGCTTCTGCTCTATCTCATTATGTAGCAGATATACATGTCCCTTTTCATACTACTGAGAATTATAATGGACAACTTACTGGAAACAAGGGTGTTCACAAAAGGTGGGAATCAGATATGGTTGAAGAATATCTTTTAGACTCAATTAGTCCTAAGGGTAATCCAGAATTAATTTTGGATCCTGTAATTATGGCTTTTGAAATTGTAGAGGAATCCTTTCCAGAATTACAAAAGATTTTAGAGGCAGAAACAAAAGCTCGCAAAACTATTTCTGTTGAATCAAGAGATATAATTGCAAATTGGGATAAATCAATGCAAGGAACTGAATATATAAAAATTCTTTATCAAGAAACTGGTGATTTGGCAATTAAAAGAATGAATGAGTCATCTTTGAGAATTGCATCTTATTGGAATTCAGCTTGGCTTGATGCCGGTAAACCATTGCCACCGTCCATAAAATAATTTTATGGAAATTCAAAAAAAAATAAATGAGTTTTCATCTGCTAATTCTGAAATTTTTTCAGTTTCTCAAATTACTAATGGAATCAAATTACTATTAGAGGATTCTTTTTCTTCGATATGTGTAAGGGGAGAAATTTCAAACTTCAAACACCATTTTTCTTCAAAACATATGTATTTTTCAATGAAAGACGAAAATTGTGAGTTGAAGTCTGTAATGTTTAATAGTTATAACAAGAATTTAAAGTTTAATCTTGAAGATGGTATGGAAGTGTTAGCTTATGGCGATATTTCTGTTTATTCACCCAGAGGGCAGTATCAACTATTGGTTAAAAGGATAGAGCCAGCTGGTTTGGGTACTCTTTATATTGCGTTTGAGAAATTAAAAAAGCAACTTAGCAAAGAAGGGATTTTTGATGATAGTAGAAAGAAAAAGATCCCTGCTTATCCTTTTCAGATTGGTATTATAACATCTGCCACAGGTGCTGTAGTAAAGGATATTCAACATATTTTACGTCGACGTGCTCCCCATATAAAAATTATCCTGCGTCACACTATAGTTCAAGGTGAGGATGCCGCCTCTGATCTAGTTATAGCAATCAAACAATTAGAAAAGAATTTAGATTTAGATTTAATAATAGTTGGTCGAGGTGGTGGATCCATAGAGGATCTATGGGCATTTAATGAAGAAAAAGTCGTTAGAGCCGTTGCAAATTGCACAATTCCAATTATTTCAGCTGTTGGACATGAAACAGATTATACAATTATGGATTTTGTTGCAGATTTGAGAGCTCCAACACCTTCTGCGGCCGCTGAATTAGCTTCACCATCTACTGATAAAATTCTTTCAAAATTAATAGAGTCATCTCGTAGGTTGTCAGATGGGCTTAAGAATAAAATTCTTTTATACTCCCAGCGTCTGGACATTTTGACTGCTCGTTATGGACTTAATAATGCTAAAGTTTTTCTAGGTAGAGAAGCTGAACTTATTTCAGCCAAACGCAACAAGCTTTTACAAGAAATTCAAATGATAATTGCAAAAAAATTCTCTAAGCATGAATTGATCTCAGCCCAACTAGAGGCGGTTAATCCAGCGAATACTTTGGAAAGAGGTTTTGCTATTCCTACAAGCATTCAAGATGGAAAATTTATCAAAAATATAAATGATTTCACTTTGGGGCAAAGATACTCTCTTCAACTTTCTAATGGTAGTGTAGAATCAGAAGTAAAAAAAATAAATAAAGAAGACCAAACGTGAAAAAAATATTAATTTAATAAAAAGAGGTTTATTAAAATGGTTAAGGAAAGCTCCAATAATTTTGAAAAATCCATAAAACGCCTTGAGGAAATAGTTGATTTGCTTGAAGAAAATTCCACCTCTTTAGAAGAAAGTATGAAGCTTTTTGAAGAAGGAATAAAATTGACAGATGCCTGCAAAAAAAAACTATCAGATGCTGAAAAAAAAGTTCAAAACTTGCTAGGAAGTGAAGAATGAAATTAGCTATTTGGGGTAATACCCAGAAGCCTGAATTCTGGGATCTCTTTCCCAATCTAATTTCTTGGCTAGATAAGAGGAATCATGAAATTTATATTTCAACACACCTATACAAGCGTCTAAAAGACAATAACTCATTTAAGTATTCCATAATAAAAAATCAGGAGGATTTCAAAACAGTTGACTTTGTTTTATCGATGGGTGGTGATGGTACTATTCTTTCGGCTGCAAGAGCAGTGGGAAATATAGGTACCCCTATATTTGGTGTTCATTTAGGAGGTCTTGGATTTTTGGCTGAAGGTAATATTGAAGATATTTTTTTAAGTCTTAAATCTATTTTTGAGAATAAGTATTCCATTTATTCTAGAATTTTAGTCCAAGGAATAATTCAAGGTGATAAGAACCTTACGGTATCAGCGCTAAATGATATTGTGATTGATGCTGGTGAGGGTTTGCATTTGATGAATTGTTCTCTTTATTCAGGAAACAACCTTATAACTTCTTACTCAGCGGATGGGTTAATAATTTCTACGCCTACTGGATCCACAGCTTATAATTTATCAGCTGGTGGACCCATTGTTGCTCCTTGGCTTTCACTTTTAACCGTTACACCAATATGTCCACACACACTTTCATCAAGACCAATTGTATTACCAACTAACAAGGAATATAAAATCACTTTTCCTATGGTTGAATCAGGAGCTCGTTTATCTGTAGATGGTCAATTAGAATACCGTTTAAAGTCTAGCGACACACTTTTGATTCGTAAAGCAGATTATGAAATAAATATGATTAGTTTTGAAGATAGGGATTATTTCCAAACATTAAGGACCAAAATGGGATGGGGTCAGAATAATAAGGTAGAAAATAAAGAACGAGCCACTTAATAACATCAGCTGATTCAATTAATATTATATTTTAACAAGACTTAAATTTTATTTTTATACTTTCAACATATCTTTTATACGAATTCATTAGCTGCTTGAGCAATTTTATACCAAGAATTTTCTACATGATGACGCTTAGTCAATGGGCTTCCAATGCAAAAACGCAGTGTATATTTATCATTAAGGCGAGTGTGAGTTAGAAACATATCACCTGTCATATTTAACTTATTTATTAATGATTCATTGATTTCATCACTCCCTTTCATTCTAAAGCATACAAGATTGAGTGGCGAAGGAGCCATTAATTCAAATCGATTATCACTTAGTACAAGTTTTTGAAAAAGCTGACTTAATTTAACCCCTCTGCGAATGTGAGCCTTTAATCCTTCTATTCCATAATAACGTAGAACGAACCATAGTTTTAACGATCGAAATCTTCGGCCCAATGGAATTTGCCAATCTTTATAATCAATAACCGTATCTGATTCACTTAAACTATTTTTTAGATATTCTGGTTGAATTGAAAGTGTTTCAGTTAGTGCTTTACGGTCTTTAATAAAGAACGCATCACAATCAAAATTAGTTAACATCCATTTATGAGGATTAAAACAATAGCTATCTGCATTATTTAATCCTTCATTGATCCAACGAAACTCTTCACACAAGGCAGCCGTCCCAGCCATAGCTGCATCTACATGTAGCCAGATATTATATTTAATGCATATTTCTCCAATTTCAACTAATGGATCGAATGCAGTTGAGGATGTAGTTCCTGATGTAGCAACTAGGAAGCATGGAATCCCCCCATTCTTCAGATCATCCTTAATTGTGTTTTCAAGATGTTCTATTTTCATAGAAAAAGAATCATTTACATCTATAATTCTAAGATTCTCAATCCCAAGCCCAGCGATTTTCACAGCTTTTTCTATTGATGAATGAGATTGGTTAGAGCTATATACAATAAGATTTTCTCTAACACCTTTTATATTACTTAAACCATTCGTTATCTTTTCTCTGCCTGCTAAAAGTGCACATAATGTAGCGCTGGATGCTGAATCCTGAATAACGCCCCCTCCACTAGAAGATGAATGAAAATGCTTTGGAAGGTCAAGCATAGTTACTAGCCAATCCATCATATGGGTTTCCAATTCAGTACAAGAGGGGGAACTTGACCAAATCATACCGTTAATTCCAAAGCCCGAAGATAGAAGATCACCAAGTATTGCTGGGCCAGAGGCATTGGCCGGAAAAAAACCATAGAAATTGGGTGATTGCCAATGGCTTATTCCCGGTAGGATAATATCTTCTAGATCTTTCATTATGCATTCAAATGACTCACCTTCTATTGGTATATCATTCGGAAGATCATCTCTAATTTCATTTGCTTTGACTTGGGACATCACAGGAAATTCACTAATTTTTTCATAGTAATCGGCAATCCAATCAATAACATCTTTTCCAGCTTTTCTAAATTCTTTAGAGTTCATTTAATTCATTCCTTTTTAAACAGATAGTTAAATTAATTGATAATGTCTTCTCATCATGCAGTCATTCATTATTACAAGTAAGCCGGACTCTTTTGCTAAATTAGCTGCTTTTTCATTTATTACTGTATCTTGGAGCCAGAGTGCTTTTGCTGAGATTTCTATCGCATCTTCAGCAATTGGATATATATACTCTGAACGACGAAACACTTCAACAATATCCACTTGAAAAGGAATTTGTTTAATTGATGGGAAACAGATTTCTCCAGCTATTTCAATACAATTAGGATTTACTGGAACAATTTTGTAGCCTTGATCTCTTAGATATAAAGCTACATAATGACTAGGTCGATTAGGATTAGGACTCATACCAACAACGGCAATTGTTTTCATCCTAAAAATTTTTTTTATATTTGAAGATTTATTCATTTCACAATCCATATAAAACTAACCTAAATAAAAATTCTACGATAGTATTGAGCAAATAATTAAGGAATCTCATAAATAGACAACAATTTAATTGAAGTGATAGGTTCATCAAATTATTTCACAATCAAAAGCAAAAAAACGCGGGGAAGTTATAAAATAGATCTTTTCTGACTGAAATTGCCTTGCATCGCCTGAGGGGTAACAATAAATTCATTGATTGTTAAGAGAATAAAATAACTATGTATAGAGATTTCGGTACATCTTTTATTTTTGTGTTCATTGGCATTCTGCTTGTGGCGGCACCTCTTTTAATTCAGCGCATACTAGCTCCACGTCGTAAGACACTGGATAAGATGTCAACTTATGAATGTGGAGAAGATGTCGAAGGTCCAGCCTGGGTCAAGTTTAATATCCGGTTTTATGTTGTTGCTTTGATATTTATCATTTTTGATGTTGAGGTTGTTTTTCTTTTCCCTTGGGCTGTTGTCTATAAAGAACTTGGACTTTTTGCTTTTATTGAGATGTTGATTTTTATTGGAGTGCTAGGTATTGGCTTGGCTTATGTTTGGATAAAGGGTGACTTGGAATGGGTGAAATTTTCTGTTCCATATGGTCGAGGTCGTTACAGAAAACTTTCGATTCCTAAAGACTCCACACACAAAATAGATACTCATCAGGAGTCTAAGGCTTAACTGGTATAAACAATGGACTTTCCGGGAATTTTAGAATATTTAAATAATAGTTTAGGTAAAGATTTTCTGATAATTGATGAAGAACTTCCACCTGAAACGGTAAAGGTCTCCGCTCAAAATTGGAATAGACTTGCTTCTTTTCTTAGAGAAGATGAACAGCTTTTTTTTGATGCTATGATGTGTATAACTGGTATTGATGAAGGAATTGAAAGCGAGTATCTTGCTGTTATGTATAATCTTCATTCCATGAAATACAAACATAAAATTGAGGTCTATATCCAGATATCAAAGAGTGAGCCAAAAGTGCCATCAGTTGAACAGATATGGCGTATTGCAGATTGGTTCGAACGAGAGATATATGATATGTATGGTATAGAGTTTGAAGGTCATAGAGATCTAAGAAGGATTCT
>Ga0310344_10001812_pt1 | contig 16214 bp, 18 predicted proteins | sample HC15DNA20200_MG_FD_203801 | JGI IMG/M metagenome (GOLD analysis project Ga0310344, IMG submission 203801) | Marine microbial communities from station ALOHA, North Pacific Subtropical Gyre - HC15-DNA-20-200_MG | ecosystem: Environmental > Aquatic > Marine > Oceanic | place: Pacific Ocean: North... | reverse complement strand
GCGCAGCATTTTTCGAAAACGCTGACGTGTTGTCGATTCTTGATTGTCGACAGGCTCACCAACCGTCCGTGGGCCCGGCAACAATGCGTCCAAGATCCTCTCTTCCGCGGCATCTTCCGCATGCTTCCGCACGCTATCCATTGCACTATCACGCTCGGAATTAACCGCAACATCGACAAGATCACGCACGATAGATTCCACATCCCTTCCAACATAGCCAACTTCGGTAAACTTTGTTGCCTCAACCTTAATGAAAGGGGCACCCGACAATTTTGCGAGCCGCCGTGCGATTTCCGTCTTACCTACTCCGGTGGGACCTATCATCAAAATATTCTTCGGCGTAATTTCATTGCGCAAAACAGGTTCGACCTGAGAGCGGCGCCATCGGTTTCGCAGTGCAATTGCCACGGCTCGTTTGGCTTCACTTTGACCCACGATATGGTGATCAAGCTGCTCTACGATCTCTTGCGGGGTCAACGGTGTCATAGCTTTTGGATCACTGCACGTCGCTTACAAGTATTTCAACATCAATATTAGTATTTGTGTACACACAAATATCCGCGGCTATCTGCAGGCCTTTGCGAACAATCGTCTCTGAATCCAGGTCAGTATTTTCCAGCATCGCGCGGGCAGCTGCCGTTGCGTAAGCACCTCCCGATCCAATCGCCATGACAGCGTCCTCCGGTTCGATTACATCACCTGTTCCAGAGATAATGAGCGAATTTTTAGTATCCGCCACTGCCAATAATGCCTCCAAACGCCGGAGTATCCGATCGGCACGCCAATCTTTCGCGAGTTCAACGGCGGAACGTAACAGATTACCTTGGTGTTTATCTAACTTCGCTTCAAACCGCTCGAACAAAGTAAACGCGTCAGCTGTACCGCCAGCAAAGCCCGCGAGTACTTTATCGTCGTAAAGGCGCCGCACTTTTCGTGCATTTCCTTTCAGCACCGTATCACCAAGCGTAACCTGCCCGTCACCTCCAATTACAACCTGCCCGGGGCGTCTTACCGACAAGATAGTCGTAGAGCGTATGCGTTCCATCAATAATGGGTTGTCTACAAATGAACAGCGGATTGTACACGAATTCTATATAGGTACTGGGGTTTAGCTGCCACCACAATATTCAACCTTGATGACAGCATATGCCGTGAATCTAGTACCGTATCCAACTCTGAGGGTTCCATGGCGACGCTATGTCTCACGTGGCTTTCGCCGGGCGCGCGGGTGTGCCGCATCGTAAACCTTTGCTAAATGTTGAAAATCTAGGTGGGTATATATTTGGGTCGTACTGATATTAGAGTGGCCTAACAACTCCTGGACGGCCCGCAAATCTCCAGACGACTCTAACATATGTGTAGCAAACGAATGTCGTAGCATATGTGGGTGAACGCGCATTTCAATACCTTGCCGAAGCGCCCAGCTACGCAAACGCTTTTGTACTGAACGAGTCGTTAAACGCGTTCCACGGCGACTGATGAAAAGTGCCGATCCGTCATCTTTCGAGCATGGTTGCCGAGCTCTCTTCCACTGATTTACCGCGTCTCGAGCGACCCGGCCTACCGGCACAATGCGCTCTTTATTACCCTTCCCCACTACCCGGACCTGGCCATCGTCTATATCTATATCCCCTAAATTGAGACCCACTATCTCGGAGACTCGCAACCCACTTGAGTACATTAGTTCCCACATCGCAAGGTCACGAACAGCCAGAAAACTTTCAACCTTCGCCGCTAGCAGTTTTCCAGTCTGGTCAACGTCCAGCGCCTTTGGCAAATGACGTGATTGTTTTGGCGCTTGCACGTTTTTTGCAGGGTTCCCCTCTATTCGTCGGCGATCAACTAAGTAAGCGAAAAATGAACGCATTGAAGACAGTAATCTGGCCAGGCTTGGACTACTTTTACCGTTACGGTGTTGAAATGCTATAAAGCTTCGTACTACCTGCGTGTCAATGGATTGCCATTGCGATAGATCATTTTCGCTCAAGTAATCCAGTAACTGATTCAAATCGCGGCGATAGGCAACTTGTGTGTTTTTGGAATATCCGGTCAAGGTGACGAGAAATTCGTCCACGTCCTTGAGTAAAACCTGCCGAACTGCGTCAATCATCCCCGGTTTTACTCATACAACCCATGGGTCAACGATGAGGGAGACAATGTCTCCCAGGTATGCCAGAAAGTCAGTCCCCATGCCATGATGGAACCTCGCGTCATCTGTACTAAGAATAATTAGCAACCCATCCCAGCTCTTGCCTGACAGTGGCAGAATTACCGCTGATCCGATCGGCTCGACATCACTTGGGAATAGCGAGAGAATTTGGGCTTGAGTCAATCCGCCACATTTCGGAGCCTTTGTACTCAGCACATCCGTAAATAGTAACCTACCAGACCACTCAGCCCCGACAAATTCGGGTAACGATTTCGAATCGGTCAACACGGGGTTAGAAAGGATAACCGTGCGCACGTGATCCGCGTCAAACTCGCGGGCAAGGCGACCGGCTAGGATCGCAAATATCTCCTCCGGGCTCTCCCCTTCCATCAACGCAAGGGCAAGCTCGTGGATACGTTTGATTAAATTGTCATTGGACTTCGCTAAAGCAACGAGTTGTTCGAACCGGACTTTCATTCGTGTGTTGTCGTCGCGCAGGGCTGATACTTGTCGTTCAAGCAGCGAAACTGCGTCGCCAGAACGGTGTGTTATCTCGATATCTCGCAACACTTCTGGAAAGTCTTCGAAAAAATCCGGGTGCATCCGCAGATATTCAGCGACCATATCTGCACTCGTGCTCGGTTGCTGGACACCTGCTTCCCCATCATTTTGCAGCTTCATAGTTCTATTGTACCTGTGAATACGGATTCGGCCGGACCGGTCATCCAAAGCGGAGCTATTGTTTTTCCAGTCCACTCAATATGTAAGGTGCCCCCGGGCAAATCGACATTGACGGAATGATCGAGCTGCCCCCATAACATCCCGATCGCGACAGCCGCACATGCACCCGTGCCACAGGCTAAGGTCTCTCCAACACCGCGCTCGAACACGCGCAGCTTTATTCGACCAGGGTCGATAAATTGCATAAAGCCGACGTTAACCTTTTGAGGGAAAAATCGATGATTTTGTAACGTTGATCCGATTGTCACTACATCGACGGCGGCGACGTCGTCCACCACCATGGTTGCGTGCGGGTTACCGATGGAAACACAACCGATTTCGTGGGTTTCTCCACAAACGTATAATTCATATCTCTCTCGTACCCTATCCGCTGAAATCGGGATATCGGACGGCGAAAATAAAGGAGTTCCCATATTGACTCGAACCGATCCATTAGCTTCCAATATCAATTCATAGGCAATCCCACGAACCTCCAACGTAAATCTATCTCCCTGCACATCTCCGTTATCATATAAATACCTTGCTACACAACGAACTCCGTTGCCGCAATGCTCTGCTACGCTGCCGTCGGCATTGAATATTCGGTAACTACCAAGCGTTCCCGGCAACGAAGATTGTCGTAGCGAGAGGATCTGGTCGCACCCGATTCCATATCGGCGGTCTGCTATCCGCGCAATTTGGGTCGCGTTTAGCCCCAACGACAAATTTCGCTCATCTAAAAGAACAAAATCGTTCCCTAGTCCGTGCATTTTTGTAAATGGGATCAACATTGAAGGCAAAATATCAATAGATTAGTTCTAGTGTATAGCTACGTTTACTTAGAAGATCTAGGGCGCCACCTGGACCGGTCATATGCAAAGTACCGATTGCTATCAATGTTCCACCAGCTATTAAATGGGAAACCATCTGCGCAACTATCCGGCGATTACGCTCCTATAATAATACTTCTAAAAATCGATCTTGCAACGGCGATCGATAGCGTAGCGCCATCTGCATTAACGCATCTAGATTTTGAGCAAGACAGTGCGTGATCATCATTTCGATATCTGATTGAATTTCATCGTAATGGCAGACCGCGTCCCACAATTATTCCACTTCGTCAGCAAGGCCTAAGTTATCGAGCGCTGCTATCTGTTCGTCGACTGTTTCCAATCCAAAAACAGGAATTTAGAGCCGCCACACTTCGAACATTAGCAACATGTCCAGCGGCGCACCTGATTGCTCGGGCGGCAGGAAAAAGGTTAGTACGGCAACGCCAAGCCTAATAATCAAGCTATCGAGGCAGATCATCACCGAGATCAAGCACCCGCGTATGCTGGACACGTGAAATATCAGCACTAGCCGCTACCCATCTCTCATCGGCAAACAAATCCTCCCTATCTCGTGCCTTTCCCTTGCCGTGCATCCTCATCAACCTAACCTGCGTGATTGGTTCCACTTGAGAGCTAAAGCTTGAGAGTAACTGCTCTGTTCCAGGCCTGTCGTTACATAAGAGAATGACATCGCAACCAGCTTCGATCGCTAGCAATGCGCGCTCATCTACACCCCCGACTTTCGAAGCGCCCACCATATTGAGGTCATCACTAAAAATGATTCCCGTAAAATCCAGCTCTCCACGTAGAATACTTCTGACCCAAACCGACGAATACCCGGCCGGTTCATTGTCTACCGCAGGGTAAACGATATGCGCCGGCATCATGCCTTCAATAATTGGGGCTAATAAACGAAAAGTGATGAGATCGCTATTAGCGATATCGTAATAGCTTCGATTGTCGACCGGCAACTCTCGATGCGAGTCGGCCAAAACCGTTCCGTGCCCAGGGAAATGCTTTCCTACCGCGGCCATTCCGGCACTATGCATTCCTTTCACATAAGCGCGAGCTATCCGCGCGACACAGTGTGGATCTTTGTGGAAGGCGCGATCATCAATAATAGGGCTAGCCGGACTGCCGAGATCGAGTACCGGCGCAAAACTGAAATCAACACCAATACTGCGTAATTCTGCTGCCATTAGCCAACCGCATTGCTCCGCAAATACAAGGCCAGCTGAGGGATCGTCGTCGTATATATTTCCGATGATCGCGGCAGCCGGCAGTTCTGTGAAACCGTTTCGAAAGCGTTGAACCCGACCACCTTCGTGATCGACCGCGACCAGCAGCCTGGGCGATCGTAGCGCGTGCAATTCATCCGTCACCGCACGGATCTGCTCAGGGTCGGCATAATTACGTGAAAATAAAATAACACCGCCAATTAGCGGATGACATAATATCTCGCGATCGACACTATCAAGCTCGAGACCTACGAAGTCTGTCATTAAGGGTCCAAGCGCCATGGTGCAAAAACGCTCCGAGTAGAATGTAGACTCAATTTTGAAGCGCGCTGCGCCTAATTTGCAAGCTATCTCGCATTCGATCACCGAGCGCGTTAATCGCGATCACAATAGAAAATAACGCTAAACCAGGACTAAGAGCCATATGCGGGGCAATCAGTAGGTAGCGCGTACCTTCCTTAATCATTGCCCCCCAAGATGGAGTCGGTGGTTGAACCCCCAGACCAAGAAATGACAATCCAGCCTCCGCGATGATCACGGCGGCGATAGCAAACGTCGCTTCAACGATAATCGGGGCCAATATCAAAGGAAGTACGTGACGGTAACATATCGTAAAGACTGGAGTACCGAGCGCTTGTGCAACAATTACATGGTCACGATGTTTCACTGTCAATGTTTGCGCCCGACTTAAACGTGCGAAACCAACCCAGCTAACTATCGACAAAGCAATCAGGACATTCTCAATCCCAGGCCCCAGGACAGCGGCCAAAGCAATAGCCAAAAGAATTCCGGGGAATGCAAGAAAAATGTCCATTACTCGCACACCGATGAGGTCGACCAAGCCACCGTGCCAACCGATAAACATCCCGAACATAGTCCCTATCAAAACGGACACAGTAACGACAAAGATCGCAACCGTACACGACACAGTCGAACCTTGCAGAACCCTAAGACCTATATCCCGACCGAGGTCGTCATAACCCAAAAACCCATTTTTCGAAGGGCCAGAAAATAATTGTTCAAGATTAATCGCATTGACATCGTTAATCACAAACGGTGATATCAAAGCAATAACCAGCCATGCGACGACCACCAAAAAGCTTATTACTGTTCCAATCCGCACTATCCAGTCTCGATGCGCGGATCTACGCGCGCATATATAAGGTCGGTTATTGTGTTGACGACCACGTAAGCAAAACTGATCACCAGCACACAGGCCTGTACTAACGGGTAGTCACGGCGTTGAATCGCTTCAATCGTTAATTGTCCAACTCCGGGCCAGGCGAAGATCATTTCCGTTATCACCGCTCCACCTAGCAACGCACCGAGTTGTAGACCCAAAATCGTCAAAATTGGAAGCGCGGCGTTAGGCATCGCGTGGTAAATCACGACCGGGACTGCGCCGAGACCGCGCGCTCGGGCTGAAACGATATACTCCTCGGACAGTACCTCGAGCAATGACGCTCGAACCATGCGAGATAGGATTGCCGCCAGCGAGGCTCCTAACGTCAACGCGGGTAACACGATTGAAGTGATGCGTTCTGTCCCGCTCACTGGGAACCAGCCAAGCCCAACTGAAAATATAATAATCAGCAACGGGCCGAGAAGAAAATTTGGAATGGACACGCCGAGTAGCGACACCGTCGCCGCGGCAGAATCCCACAGAGTATTTGGATGAAGCGCAGCGAGCACGCCTAAAGGTAAAGCGATCAAAATCGCGATGCTAATACTCGCCAAAGCGAGGATCAGCGTCCACGGGATTCGTTCTACCAGCGTTGCAGCGATCGGTCTCTTCGAATATAGCGATTCGCCGAAATCTAGTGTCAGCAGATCTTTGTGAAACTGCAACCATTGTTGTGTCAGTGGCGCATCAAGTCCGAGGTCTGTGCGAAGCTGCTGGCGATCGGCAATGCTCGCCGATTCACCCAACATCACCTCGATCGGATCGCCCGGAACTAGGTGGAGTAGAAAAAACGTAATCGATGAGACACCGATAAGCACGATCGCTGCGGTAATGAGTCTATGAGCAGCTAATGATCCCATGATAACTTGAGTAACGATTTGTCAAGAGACTACCATCAAGCTTATCCCGAATACCTATATCCGGCAAAAAAACATGTAGAATCCCACTGTAACCAGAAGAAGGAATACGCGACTTAATTGAGGATATTTACTGGCGTCCCCACCTCTACGAGTTCAAACAACTTTACAATGTCGTCATTATGCATGCGAATGCAGCCACGCGATCCGGGAATTCCCATTGTGCTGCTATCCGGCGACCCGTGGATATAAATATAACGCGCCTTACTATCGACACTGCCGCCTTTGTTCAGACCGCTTTCGAGACCGCGCAACCACAGAATCCGGGTGAGAATCCAGTCTTTCTCCGGATTAATCTTACCCAGATTAGCATCGTAGATATCCCCTGTCGCGCGACGGCCAACGAATACCGTATTCGTGATGCAACCCGCCCCGATTTTTTCATCAACTTCGTGACGACCTAGAGGTGTGCACTCACTGTTGATCTCCTCTCCAGGTCCATTAGCTGCGGTAGAAACTAGAAAACTCGCAACTACACTGTCGCATTCGTACAAGGTTAGTGTTTGTCTTTGCAAACTAATTTCAATAAAACGACTATTCATTAACCCCTAATCTCCGTGCCAAGACCAATCTATCATAATAACCGTCCCGTCCAGTCTCATAACCGATGATGGAATCACGAATGATCAACGTTGTGTCCTCGTACCATAATGGAATGTATGGTAGATCGATCAAAAGCTGTTTCTGAATTTTCCGGTAAAGTCTTGCGCGTGCCTCCAAATCATTAGTCGCGTCAGCCAGTTCGATCATCTGATCGACGGATCCGGCTCGGTAACGACCCCGATTGGCGCCCTGCGGGGGAACAGATGAACTATGGAAAGCGTAACGAAAAATATCAGGCTGCTTAAGGCCGACCCACGAAAGACTATACATTTGGAATCTACCGGCCTTTACATCCCCGTAAAACGTGCCCCAATCGTAACTTAATATTGTCAGCTCGACCCCAACTCCAGCGAGTTGATCCTGAATCGCCGTTGCAATGCGAAGCCGGAAAGGGTCACTAGATGTCTTGTACTTTAGTCTAAGTGGTTTGGCGTCGCTGAAACCCGCTGCGGTAAGCAACTCACGTGCTCGTCCAGGATTAAATTCGATGGCTTCGAGTTGTGGATTACCGGCCCAATGGTTCGGCGTAAAAATTCCTTGCGCGAGACGCGCACGATCACCGAACATATATTTTATTAGAGATTGCCTATCGATCGCGTGTGCGATCGCTTGGCGCACCCGAAGATCGCTGACATTTGAGTCGTTGAGATTAAACCCAAGGTAAGTGAAGGTTGTCCCCGGCCTATGATCCGCCATGATATCTCCATCTTGACTCAACCAATCGACTAATTCAGGCGTCATGGATCCTTGTGTTAAATCAATCTCCCCATGCAGAATTTTTAGTGCGCGGACCGTCGCATCTCGAACTGTAACGAAATCGACGAGTTGTCCGTCGCTCACTCGACGCAGACGCAATCGTGCCTCTTTAAGCGCACCCTCTACCGCAAAGGGACCTGAGCCAATCGGACGCTTGATACTAGAGTGTGATTCATCAACTAACCCGTCAGGCATAATGCCTATAACAAGCAAACCAGGGAACATCGGATCCGCCTGCGCTAAATGAAAATCAACAATGAGTGGTCCGTGCGCACCGATAGATTCGACGTTCGACAGCGAACCCCGATGCGGCGATGCCGTTTTTGGATCAAGCACCGATTTGTACGTCGCAACAACATCATTACTAGTGAGTAAGCTCCCGTCATGAAACCGTTGCGCATCCCGCAAGTGGAATCGATAATGCAGGGGAGTGATAACTTCCCATTTTGCCAACGCAGGAATTACACGATGTGTTTGATCAAAATCGACCAACGTCTGATAGATCAACCGCGTAATTCGATATGAGGTTGCATCAGTGGCGTACCGAGGATCGAGCGTAACTGCGGGAGCCGCCAAACCAAACCGTATTACGCCTTCAGTCTCTTGACCACACGCTCCCGTTAAGGCAACCAAAACGAAAACGGTTGCAACCCTTTTACGATTTTTCAAAGACTGCAATTGATTCGACATGTGATGTATGCGGAAACATATCCAGGACACCAGCGCAGACAAGTTTGAGCCCACTTTTGGAGCGAATACTCTTCGCATCTCTGGCTAACGTTACCGGATTGCATGAGACGTATACGATACGGTCCAAGCCTTCGAGATCAAGTCTTTTTACAATCTCATCAGCGCCTGTACGTGGGGGGTCAAGAAGCAATTTCGTAATGCCACGCATGTCTATATCTGCTACCGCATTGGTGTCCGATAAATCCGCTTGGCGAAACCTTACATTACCGATGTTGTTTCTAAGGGCGTTTTCTTGTGCCCGACGAACCATACTCTCACTACCTTCTATTCCTATAACCTGCGCGGTTTCTTGCGCCAGCGGTAAAGAAAAATTCCCGAGACCACAAAATAAATCTAAAATTCGATCAGTTGCCTTTAGTCGTAACTGTTCCAGGACGACGTTTACCATTGTTCGATTGATCGCCCCGTTTACCTGTGTGAAGTCAGTCGGTAAAAAGTCAAACCGTAAACCATCGACTTCATAACTGAGCGGGATTGTGGCGTCATTTAATCGGTGCACAGTATGCTCGGCACCAGGCTGAAGATAGACCCCGATCCCGGTGCTTTTTTGAAATCGCGCAAGTGTCACAATATCGTCGTCATTAAACGCCAGCAAGTGGCGAAAAACTAACGCCGCCGAATAATCGCCGATTGCCACTTCGATCTGTGGAATTCGATCCGAAATCGACAGTCCATCGATCAGTTGACGCAAATCCAAGAGACGCTCTCCGATTACTGGATCTAGAACAACACAGCTCTCGATGTCGGCAATATACGGCGCGGCCTTTTCTCTGAAACCGACCAAAGCACCACCTTTTTTTGGGACAACCTTTACCCCAAGCCGTGCTTTACGGCGATAGCCCCATTGGGGGCCACGAACTGCCGGTAATCGTATCGCCGAGGTTACTCCTGCGTGGTGTGCTAACAACTCGAAGAGAACAGCCTGTTTGTGTTCAATTTGTTTTGCGGTCGATAAATGCTGTAGGGAACATCCGCCACAAACACCAGTATGAGGACACCTCGGCTCTATTCGATCAGCATTTGCAACCTTGATTTCAAGCGCAATTGCCTCTTCGAAACTACCGCGTCGTTTTGTCGTACGCGCTAATACGGTCTCTTGTGGTAACGCTCCATTTACAAAGACTGTTTTTCCATTAAGACGTCCGATACCGCGACCCTCATGTGACAAATTGTCAATGTTGATGACATACGGTGTACGTCTCTTTTGTCGTCTCATCACTAAGCTCGCTAATTTGCGACAACTTTGGTTTAGTCCTGCGAACCCACCAAATCCACTGCTGCAAAATAATAGGTCTACGCGACTCCACTTTTTCTCAACGCATCAGCCGCCTGCCATGCACTTAGAAATTGAGAAAAATGTGGTTGATTAGAGTCAGTAAGATACGTTTTTAGGCGCTGTAACTCGGATAAAAATTCAGCATCTAAGAGGTGACCACGCATCCGCTCGAAGCTTAAGTACACGAGGTAGGTGTTGAGCACATCTGTTTCACAGTAATCGCGAATGGAGCTTACATTACCTTCCAAATAATGTTGCCAAACATCTTTTCCACTCGTGCCCATCTTGCCAGGATAGCCGAGTAGACTTGCAATCTCGTCTAAAGGAGCTGTTGCGCGGCCCTGGTAACCCGAGATAACGTCCATTAAATCAATGTGACGCCAATGAAAACGGCCTAAGTAATTATTGTACCGAAAACTCGGATCCTCGCCTCCTGTATCCCAGTAGCGCGACGCACTAATGCCATATTGCAGCGTTCGGTAATGTAATACTGGTAAATCGAAGCCACCCCCATTCCAGGAGACAAGGATGGGCGTAAAGCGCTCTACTCCTTCGTAGAAACGACGGATTAATTCCTCCTCAGAAGAATCGACTTCCCCAAGTGACCACACTGACAATCGATCGTCTATACGTAGAACCGCAGATATGGCGACTATCTTGTGGAGATGGTGACGCAAAAAATCTGACCGGCCGTCAGTTTCTTGCTGCCGTTTACTAAACATGATGTTGGCAACATCGCGATCTGCAAGATCATCTATCTGCCATAATCTCCGCGCGCTCGCGACATCCGGTACGGTCTCGATGTCGAACACAAAAACATTCACGATGAGGACCTAGAGAAGCTACCATCGATCTTTACCGCGACACAACAAGATCGAATTCTATTTGCATTCTCTCCGACGAGGGACTTTTTAGTTTTCTCTCTTTGCTGCAAAGGGAAAAGCTTGAGGGTGCTTACAACCAAGGGCCCTGCAATAGGTGTTCCGAGCACATCGGCGCTGCAACGCACTTTCAATTGAGAATGCCGTGGTTCTGACTCACATCGATTTTGCACTAGCTTGGAAAAACGTTGGTAGACAAATATCGATCACCTCGATCACAGATTATAACGACAATCACCGACTTTTCGATCGTCTCACTCAGGCGTAATGCAGCAGACACTGCACCACCAGAAGATATGCCAGCGAAGATCCCTTCTTCTTTGCCCAGCGCTACAGTCGTGGCCTCCGCGTCCTCCTGCGTAACGTCAATGATCATATCAACGCGCCGCCGGTCGTAAATTTTTGGCAAGTACTCCTGAGGCCAACGACGAATGCCCGGGATAGAGGCACCGTCACTCGGTTGTACTCCGACAATTTTAATTTCCGGATTACATTCTTTTAAATATTTCGAGGTGCCCATGATTGTCCCTGTAGTACCCATCGAACTCACGAAATGGGTTACAGTGCCTCGCGTATCACGCCAAATCTCTGGTCCAGTGCCTATGTAGTGGGCTTCCGGATTATCTGCGTTAGAAAATTGATCTAGAATAATCCCTTCGCCGTTCAGCTGCATTGCTCGCGCGGTATCTATTGCCTCCTCCATGGACCCTTCCTCTGACGTTAAAACGATGTTCGCGCCGAACGCCTTCATAACTGCCCGACGCTCCGCACTCATATGCTCTGGCATCACTAAAATCATTTTATAACCTTTGATCGCAGCGGCCATCGCTAAGGCGATTCCAGTATTGCCACTAGTCGCTTCGATCAGCGTATCCCCTACGGCAATTTCACCACGCTCTTCCGCTCCGCGGATCATCCGCACAGCCGGTCTATCCTTCACCGAGCCTGCCGGATTATTACCCTCAAGTTTGGCTAAAATGTTGTTCGTCGTTGTGCCCGGAAGGCGCTGAAGTCTTACTAACGGCGTTTTACCGACAAAATCTTCTATGGTTGGATGGTCCATGAGCGAATATTAACAGACGGTGCAGATGAAAATGGAGCCGCGAATATAGGTATAACAATCTACCGTCAGCAAATCGCATTCCACTGAGTAACTTTGTCGTTGCTTCCTAAACGAAATGAGTCGCGGGCAGTCGATATTCGGCAACTTTGTACTAAAACCGATAACCAAGATTAAGTACGTGAAAATTGATTCCCGGGTTGTCGTCCCCTATGCCAGCATTCGATAAATGCTGGAAGCGATAGATCAATTCGTATTGAGCTCGCGAGCCAAATCTAACGCCACCCCCAAGGTGGCTCCCAAATGCGAAGGGTACGTCGAAACGCTTGTTTCCAATCGTGTCATCCGTGTGCACATGCGCGCCAACACCGAATTCCAGAAAAGGTGAGAAAACTAAACTAGGTTTTCGTTGGTATCTAAATACCGGTGTGACATGAAAGTCGCCGAGGGCATCGTTACCGGTACGCCCTTCGTTCCCGTCCCAATAGCTTGCTCCGAGTTCCCAGTAGCCGCCGAGATACCAGTCACCATTAGTGAGCCACTGAGCGCCCCAATCCCATGTAAGCGCAACCCCAAAGCGTTCAACATCTGCATCGCCCGCGGCAGTACCTAGGTCGAGAGCAATACCACTCCAAGCTTGCGCTGAATTTATGCCTGCTCCTAAAGTAAGTACGGTCGTGATGTAGACGATGGCTAGTCGAGACGACGATCGAATATTCATTGGGTATACCAGAAATTTGGTTACAGAGTTTGGAACGAACCTTTGTGCCGTAGGCTAGCGCTTATGTGAGTCTCATTCAACCCTATAGAGGACCCAAAAGGACTCACTTTTAACCCGGAGGCACAAGCGGTTTACTCAAGACTAATGCATCTTCGCGACCATTCTTCGCTGGATAATAGCTCGATCGCTCTCCGATCCGTGAAAACCCGGATTTTAGGTATAGGTCTATTGCCGCGACGTTAGACGGTCGCACCTCGAGATAGGCTGCGGTCGCTCCGTGTGTCTCCGCTGATTCGAGCAGTTGGTCCAACAGGGCCGTCGCGTAACTACGTCGACGGTAGCTCGGATCGACACAAATATTGAGAATGTGACATTCCCTGGCCGCCACGTTCATTATGCCGTACCCGGCTAATTGGATGTTCTCGACAATCGTCCAACAACAATAGCCAACACGAAAACAATCTGTGAATACTCCAGCAGACCATGGAAAATCGTACGACCTCTGCTCTATCGCGCACACACCGGCGATATCGTGCTCACGCATGGGTCGCAGACTAACATTTGCTTTTTTGAGCACCGCACTCACGAAATCGAGCCTTCTCGCAACAGTTCTTTCACCAATACCAAATCGGCCCATGCCTTACGTTTTTCGCGGGGCGAACGCAGCAAATAGGCGGGATGATAAGTAACGATGACCGGAATCTCCAACTGTCCATAAGTGTAGCGCCGCCCCCTCATTTTACCGATCGGGGTGGTTTGTTGCAGTAGATTCTGCGCTGCTACGCGACCAACGGCAAGGATCAGGCGTGGCTGTATCATTTCTACCTGACGGGCAAGATAGGGTGCGCATTGTGCAACTTCCTCCGGCTTTGGGTCGCGATTACCGGGTGGTCGACACTTCAAAATATTGGCAATATAGACCTGCTGGCGTGAGAGACCTATCGCGCCCAACATAGAGTTCAGTAACCTCCCGGCCGGACCAACAAATGGTTCGCCGAGACGATCCTCCTCCGCGCCAGGTGCCTCGCCAATAATGAGCAATTCAGCGTTTAGATCGCCGATCCCGAATACGGTTTGAGTCCGTTCCTTATGTAAATTGCATCGCTTGCAAGAAGCAATTTCGGACGCAAGCTCCTTTGGATCAATCACTGCAGCAACAGTACTTGAGCAATCGACGAATTGGCGCCGAACCCATATTTCAATGCCCATTGCGGTCAGAGTGTTTACGTGCCGCACGGCAATCCCTCGGTAAGCAACCCGATTAAATCAGCGATTCGAATCGCACACATACGTTCCCCTCGACGCAGATTAAAACGATGTAGCTCCAAATCCCCGCCATTCTCGAACTACTAACCGACATCGTGCCCAGTACGCACGGCTCGTTTACGTTTGATCCGACGTCGACGGATCTGGACCAAGGTCATAAGTGGACCTGATACCGCATAACCTACAAAGCCAAATGCGAGTATCGCCGCCGGATCGATAGAAATAAGAACAAACCCGAGTACAATTGCGAGCACTGCAACAAACGGCACCTTGCCACGTAGATCAAATTCCTTAAAGCTGTAATAGCGGATATTACTCACCATCAAGAAAGCCATCGCAATCGTTGCCGAAAACAACACGGACGCGACCGGCAATGCCGCTTTCAAAGAGTAGCTTTCGACAAACCAAATAATGCCAGCAATCACCGCCGCCGCAGCCGGGCTCGGTAAACCCTGGAAATAACGCTTGTCAATAACTCCTGCCTGGGTATTGAAGCGAGCCAGACGTAACGCCGCAGTTGAGGTAAATACAAAGGCACCCAACCAACCGATCTTACCCAAATCGGTCAAGAGCCATTCGTAGGCAACTAACGCTGGCGCAAGTCCAAATGAGACCATGTCCGCCAGGCTATCGTATTCAGCGCCAAAGTCGCTCTGGGTATTTGTAATGCGAGCGATGCGACCATCCATACCATCCAGGACCAAGGCGACAAAAATGGAGATAGCAGCGGTTTCGTAACTGCCGTTGATGGCAGCTACAATGGCATAGAAACCCGCAAACAAAGCGCCCGTGGTTAACAGATTAGGCAACAGGTAGATACCTTTACGACGAAACTTGGCCTCGCCGCCAGGCGGCGTTTCAGTCAAGGATGATTTAGTTTGATTCTCACTATCCATAAATCATGTATCTGTAGTCGAAATTACTGGCTGACGCTCAGTTACCCACCTCAGACGTATTCAGTGAGGTACAAGACGGCATAGTATCCCTCGGTTTAGCCATCCTAGTTAAGTGAACTAACTTGGCAACGACACTACTTCCAGCAACAACATGGTCACCCGTAGCGACTTCCAAACGGCTCTCAGAGGGGAGATACAGTCGCGCACTGCACCCCAATTTAGCGAACCCGACTCGTCGCCCTTGACCGACGCGCTCCCCTGCGTTGCGATTGAAGGAGATCGGACCTGCCCATGAGGTCCGCGTAATTACCAGAACGACGTCATCATTTTCATCCGTCCTAATCCAATAAGCGCTTGAATGGGGAGGCTCGGAGTCGTCAGGCTGGCAGTTTGGCACCCTACTCCACTGCTCCACGATTTTTCCCTCTATCGGCGCATAGATACTCCGAACATCAAACAACCCAGTTTGTATGACGATAGCTTTGGCAGGCCGTTTAAGCCATGGATCATACGCGATGTCATGCTGCGTCACCTTGCCATGGATCGGACTTACAATCGCTAACGGGAAAGGTGGCGCCGCTTGTGTTGGATCGCGAAACAAATAGAACAGAAATGCAAGCAATAGCCATAAGAAAATTGCGATAAAGCCACCAAATGTAGCCTGCACTATAACCGCACTAGCGCCGACAAACGCCAGCGTAGGATACGATTCGCGCGCAATTAGGGCGTATAGTTTAGTCGCCACGGCAAGCTATTATTTTTAAACATACATCGCGCTTCCCGGTTAACAAGGCGCCACACCTTTCCAAAAATATTTAAACTCAAGTTTTGTCTGGCAGCGCAGCTAGTTCTTATCTCTATCCACCAATTTGTTTTCTTTGATCCACGGCATCATCGAGCGCAACCTAGCACCAACTTCTTCTATCCCTTGCTCGCGGGATATGCGGCGTTTTGCCTGTAGTACA
>Ga0310344_10001810_pt1 | contig 16219 bp, 16 predicted proteins | sample HC15DNA20200_MG_FD_203801 | JGI IMG/M metagenome (GOLD analysis project Ga0310344, IMG submission 203801) | Marine microbial communities from station ALOHA, North Pacific Subtropical Gyre - HC15-DNA-20-200_MG | ecosystem: Environmental > Aquatic > Marine > Oceanic | place: Pacific Ocean: North... | reverse complement strand
CGACCAGTTGATCAAATAAATCGACCACCTTTGTCTCAACCAAGCCCTCACGGTGAGTCGTATTAAAACGAGTCGCAACCTCACGTGCATACGGCAACTCGTTATAACTGCCATCTGTAAATCCCATGCTAAAAGTATTTACAGACTCGCCTCTACCACCCGATGCTTCGACCATCATTGCAACAATGACACTTGAGTCGACACCTCCTGACAGGAAAGCTCCCAACGGAACATCAGACATCATCTGTCGTGAAACCGCTTTGGCAAACGTCTCCCTTACGGCCTCAGCGGCATCATCGTCAGCCCATTCCCGAGGAGCGACGGAAGCCGCATTCCAGTACCGTGTAATCTCAAGCTCACCGTCGCGATACACAAGATAGTGAGCCGCGGCCAGCCGCTTCACGCCAGAAAAAATAGTTCTGGGAGTGACAACATATTCATACGTCAAAAACTGGTCAAGAGCTTCGAGATCAATGTCTCTGGACAACGATGCACTCGATAACAACGCCTTAATTTCAGATGCGAAAAGTAATCCTTCTGACGTTAAGGCGTAGTACAGCGGTTTTTCCCCAGCCCGATCACGCGCCGCCAGTAATGTCCGCGTCCGGCTGTCCCACAGCGCGAGACTAAACATCCCTTGCACATGGCCCAGAAAATCTGTGCCCCACTCCTCATAGGCATGAACCAACACTTCGATATCGCTACGGCTAGAAAATGTATGCCCCCGCCCCACCAGCACTTCACGAAGCTCCTGATGGTTATAAATCTCTCCGTTAGCCACGAGCTGGATCCCGCTGTCCTCAGACTCAAAAGGCTGCTGGCCACCTGTAACATCGACAATCGCCAGCCGACTCATCGCAAGTCCAACGCCTGGCAATACCACCTGGCCTTCATCATCCGGTCCGCGATGGCGTAATGTGCGTACCATGCGGCTCAGCAATTCCGTATCAACAGGGCGGTTAGCGCTACGTTCGACGATGCCTACGATGCCGCACATGATTGGTTAGTGTTGTTGGCTCACAGATATGAAACAAAGTCAGGAGAGTCCGTCCACGAGGCTACAATGAAATAAGCAACGTAGACAATCCGAACCAGATACGAAATAGAGAAACGGTCAAATCATATGACAGCAGGTAAACAACGCAATTGGCGTCAACTCGGACTTTTGTGTTCTCTGATCGTGGCTGGCTGTAGCACGGCACCATCCACCCAATTGATGGAAGACTTCCGATCAACACTTGCCCGCCAGGCAACCGACGCACAAGCCGACGATTCGCGAACCGTTCCAGGCTCTGAAGGATGGCTGTTTTCTGTTCCCGAACTACTGCACGTCTCCTCTGGCCAGTTCTGGAGCGATGACCGGACCGCTATCGAGTCGACATCAGACGGTACAAAAGGCGATCCGCTAACCGTGATTCTAGACTTCAAGGACCAACTATCGTCCTTGGGCGTTGAACTGTTACTTGTCCCCGTGCCGCCCAAAGTTCTTATCTTTGCGGATAAAGTGCAGACATCTCAATTGGCCCTTCCTGTCCCGCCACCACGTCTAGACCAATTCCATATTGAGTTTTACGCTTTGCTACGGGATGCCGATGTCGATGTTCTTGACCTGACGGAAACGTTTATACGTGAACGATTCAGCATGGAATCCCCACTTTATTGTCGTACAGACACACACTGGTCCAGTTCTGGATGTGTTGTGGCCGCACGACAAATCGCCGAAACTGTGCGTGAGCGTAACTGGTTCAGTTCACTTGAAAGTACACCAGAGTCATATCGTTCTCAATGGCTGTCGTCGAGCATTCATGGCAATCTCACATCAGAACGGGTGGAATTAACAGATCGCGAGGAAATACAGCTCCGCACCGTTAGTCGAGAGAGCCCGACCGGCCTGGAGAACGTATCTACAAATCCTGATAGCCCGATCATCCTACTTGGAGATAGTCATACCCTTGTCTTTCACACTGGAGGGTCTATGCACGCCACCGGCAGTGGCCTTGCTGATCAACTAGCAGCAGAACTTGGCCTCTCCGTCGACCTTATCGCCATGGAAGACCCAAGTGCTGCAGCGTCGCGCACGGAACTACTCAAGCGGGCAAGAGGCGACAGTGACTATTGGCAAAAGAAACGTTTGGTGATCTGGTGTTTTTCAGCTCTTGAGTTCACAAACGCCGATGAATGGTCTCTCCTCCCCATCGATGGCCCCCTGTTTTAACGTCTCATTAATCCGCCAAAATATAAATGGAGCCATTGATGCCGTTCGAAGCAGCCAGCAACTCCAGCCTGGTCCGACCTCACCATTAACAACTAAAACAGCGGTTGTACCTGGTCACCCTCCCTTACGGCACGCAGAAGTTGCAACCGAGTCACAAGTAAGAGATTATCAACCAGGCCGTTGGAACATCGAATCATTTAACAATGAAGGCAGTTTTCTCCGTCCACTAGCGAGAAAGAGTGTCCCCAATGTGGGAACAGACCTACACACCAGTATTGGATAGCATGTGGCTATCGGCAACCGTCGCGCTCTGTCCCATCGCGCTCGTATTTGTGTTACTCGGGGTATACAAACGTCCCGCCCATGAAGCCACCTTTGCTGGATTAATCGCGGCACTTTTACTCACAGGCACCGTCTGGGAAATGCCACCGACTCTAATGATGTCGGCTGTATCTCTCGGATTAGCGGTCGCTCTCATGCCACTGCTTTGGACACTCGTTGCGGCGGTATGGTTTATCAATCTTCTTCGTGAAAGTGGCCAATTCGACGTTATCAGGAAATCGCTTACAGCTCTCACGCCAGACCGGCGGCTACAAACACTTCTCGTCGGTTTTGGTTTCCTCGGTTTACTGGAAGGGCTCGTGGCGATTGGATCGCCAGTAGCTATCGGTGCCGCCATGCTGGTTGGATTCGGCTTTCCTCCTGTAACTGCGTCAGTTGTCGCGCTCGTCGGATTCTCTCATCCGGGCGTATGGGGCCCGATGGGACTTCCAGTTACTGTCCTGCAGTCAGTTACAAATGGCCTTGACCTTGACACGTTGGGCGTCATGGTCGGGCGACAGGTGCCGTTACTGACGTTGCTGTGCGCCCCAATCATGGTCGTTGTTGTCGCTGGTTGGCGAGGCTTACTTGGTGTCTGGCCCGTTACCATCGCAACGGGACTCGCCTTTGCACTTGGAACCTTCGCAATGTCCAACTACGGCACACTCTATCTTGCAGGAAGCGCTGGCGCCCTCACCGCCATTCTAACGACCGTTGTTTGGCTCAGGATATGGCAACCGCACACAACTTGGCGTTTTCCTGGTGAACCACTCGCTGATGATAGTGCCAATAGTTCTCCATCAGTCAATAAGACCGTGCAGGCATGGGCACCTGTTGCCCTACTGGTAGCGATCATGGTTGGCATCAGTGCTCTACCCTCGATCCGTGAATGGCTTGCATCGGTCTCTACAATAACTGTCACGTGGCCAGGCTTGCATGAATCAGTGTTGCGCACATCTCCAGTCGCAGCAATACCGACTACCTACGAAGCGATCTACCGTCAGCCTCTACTGCTCGCACCGGGAACGCTCGTACTAGTAACCGGCCTAATCTCACTCCCTCTATTAGGTCTACCCTTCCAAAAAGCCGTATCAACCTACGGTCAAACTATTCGCCAACTCTGGTCCGCAATCCGCACGACAACCAGCATCATCGCTCTCGGTTACCTGATGAACTACGCCGGTCTCAGCTTCACGATCGGTATTGCGCTCGCGGCTTCAGGATTCTGGTTTCCGGCTATTGCGGTACTACTCGGACTTTTAGGTAATGCTGTCGCCGGGACCAATACGGCATCCAATGCGCTATTCGGGAATCTGGTTACCGTGGCGGGTGAGCAAACAGGGACGCCGCCAGTCTTTGCAGCATCCAGCTTGGCCACTGGTGGTTCGATGGGCAAAGCGATTGCGCCCCAATCCCTGGCACTGGCCGCCGGCGCCGCCGGCATTAGTGGTCGCGAAGGAGACTTACTACAACGAGTCCTGCCAATCACGCTAATTCTAACTATTGGCTTTGCCATGTACGGAATGGCTATCTACTACCTGCTTCCCTGGATGATCCCGTAACACATCGCACTGTCAGAGGGGACGCCGGATAACACCTGATGCGATCATGAACACGCTGTGTCATCACGACGGTCTCGGAGGCTTTTTGCCGGAATACCGGCCGCAATATGAAATGGTGGGATGTTCCCAATAACAACCGCACCCGCTCCAATAATCGCATCCCGTCCGATCTCAGCGCCATCAGCCACAACGACATGGGCACCCAACCACACGTTATCGTCAACCTCTATACCACGAGCGATGCGACCTTGGTGAAGGACTGGAATATCGACTCTCCCATACTCATGGTCGCCACCAACAAGATATGTATACGCCGCAACCAACGTGTTTTTCCCAAGACGCACATGCGAGCCAGAAAATATCTCACAGTTAAAGCCAATGTTCGCGTGATCATCAACGATGATATCGCCATTCTTGCAACTCAGAATTGTGTTCCGTCCGATGAACACGCCATCGCCGATTGAAATGCCTCGATTGTCCGTCCCTTTTGCGTCAACACAGCAGCCATCGTCAATATGAACATTGTTACCGATTCGTATTTTGTGAGGATGACGAAGCACGACATTGGAACCAAATGTAACGTTGCGTCCGACGTCACCAAGCAACAGCGGATAGAGCCTTGACCGTAATACCAAACCCAACGCACCTGGAATCCAACCAGTCAATGTGACGATCGCCTCGTATTTCACGAGTGCCCACAAAGAAGTCTTTCCGATAACGAGTTGGGAATACCGTCCAAATTTAGACCGACCTGGCGCAAACAGTTCTTCTTGTATGACCGTTATCTTCTGGTCGTTACTATCCCGTGGTGACCCACTAGCACGGTCGTTTTCGGTCATCGTAATCTTAGACTCTAGAAACGGTAACGAATCCCCCCACCAGCCTGTATACCACCCACGGCAACCGACCTCGAGCTATTTCCTGATGCTGGCATGCGAATAGAGGCATTAGCAAATCTCGCCAGAATCCCAACACCTACAGAGTCGGTCAACATGTACGTAATATCGAAGCCAACATGGCCACCGAATCCATTCCGCTTGTAAGCACCACGTTGAATTTGGTCCACGTTGATAGCGCCGCCAAGAGCATCACCGGCCTCACTAACCACCACATTGGTGACGCGCCCCAATTGCGCGTTGAACAAAGATACGCCACCAAACAACGACAAATCTAGCTTGTCGAGTACCGGCAGTCTCCACGCACCAAACACGTGACTCGCTTGTTCCACCCTATCAAGTGAGAGAGTTTGTGTGGGAATCGCACGACCGCTCCCAAAACTCATAGGGTGTGGAACCGTGCCGCTGACGCCGGTTGCATCCGTGGTTTCCAAGCGCGAATAACTCGCTCCAATTGAAAACGCTCGCCACACACGAAGCGCACCACCTAGATCAAACAGCGGCCCACCAGACACCTCTTGGGACGAGGTCAACTTCGCGTCTTCACCGTAAGCCCGAAACGTCAGGGTGTCATTTATCCGTTTTGACACCACTTGCATACCACCATTGACGGACCAAACAAGTCTGCCCTCTAGCCATGATCGTTGTGAATCAGACGAACTTTGCGCCGCAAGCTCAGCCGACGCACCAATGACAAATACGGCAGCACCAGAAACAATGACGCGTCGATACAAATCAATCGTTAAAAGCCTCATCAGCGCGTCAATCTTTCCTAAGCATTCCAGAAACATTCCCATGTCCAAATAATCCGATCGTCGGCACTGCCACCGGGCTATCGTAAAGAGCCACAATTCGATCAAAGAAAGCCTCGGCAACCAACGAGTAGCCCTCACGCGTTAAATGTATATTGTCTTGTCCGACACATGGAGTTGACACGTTGGAACTCGCTGAACAATTACCATTCGTGATAACTGTGTGGACGTCGACCAGTGACACACCACGACGCGACGCGAGTGAACGAAGATTTATATTATATGGGTCAACTAAGGCCGCATTTTCACCCTCGCCGTATGGTCGAATAGGCGGAACTGTTGCCAGTACCACATCGGCACCAGCCGACTCAATCAGACCCACAAGTGTTTCCATACTCGAAACGGTTGCCGATACGCTTACGCCTGGTGTGCCGAGGTCATTCGTGCCTTCCATCAATAAAACAACATCTGGATCATGTGTGGACAATGCTGATTGCAATCGTGACGCCGCCTCAGACGCCTTTTCACCAGACAGACCTTCATTCACGACAGAGATCGTCTGGGTGCGATAGGCTTGCGCAAGACGTACCTGTAATTTTGTTGGGTAAGAATTCTGCGTCTCCAGCGCCAAACGAATGGTGTCAATGTACTGCTGCGAGACTACGCCAGCGGTAAGGCTATCCCCAAAAGCCAAGATCTTGGTAACGCTAAGCTGAGGAGCAGAAAGAACCACAGCATCGAATGAACAACTCACCACCTGTCCAATCTTGTCAGTCGCACTGCAATTAACACCCCGCCGACCGACTGGGAAGGAGGTGCCTGAGTCTGGATCGCAGTCAACCACGACCGGGGGGTCTCCCCCTTGTGTGGTGATCGCCGGATACGACACCACGACCGGCTCGCCGTCAAGCGACTGAACCCGTACCTCCACCGGACAACCAATCGTCAAACTATTGATCTTCTCAGTGCTAAGCGGCGACGGCGCCAACGGTGGTTCTACAGTCGACTCACTGCATGAAGCTGCTAGTCCGACAAGGACAGCAATGCTTAGCCGTAATTTAAGATTTATCATGAAACACAATCAACAAAATACCCAAGCGTCTGTAGTGGCTTCAGCAAGGAGATCAACACTCTGAGTGTCTCAAATGCGTCACCACATACGCCCCGCAAACTAAATGAAATGGACACACACAACTAATTCGCAGACGATCACTAGAAACCCAGCTCGTACACAACATAAACATCTAAAGAAATGAGTCCGCGTCAGTCAGCGTTACCGGACTCCAGTAGATCTCGTAACACGTATATCGGCTTATTCTGCGATTCGTGATAGGTCCGGGCCTGTAATTCCGCCAACAAACCAAGTGTAACGAGTTGAATGCCTGCAAAGACCATCAAAATGCCAAGCAACAACAGTGGCCGGTCGCCTATCGCCTGGCCAGCGAATAGCCGAACGTAACCAAGGTACCCGACAATCGCAACTCCCGCGACCCCCATGATTAACCCCGGAGGGCCAAACATTTGCAACGGCCGTGTCGAATAACTTACTAAAAATTTAACTGTAAAAAGATCAAGTAGTACACGAACGATTCGAGACAATCCGTACTTCGACGAACCAGAACGACGTGGTCGATGATTCACCACAAGCTCAGCAATACCAACTCCCTGTTCGCTGGCAATTGCTGGAATGAAGCGATGCATTTCACCGTACAGACGCAACGACCGAACAACTTCACTTCGAAACGCTTTAAGTGAACAACCATAGTCGTGTAAATGCACTCCGGTCGTCCATGAAATAATCCCGTTCGCGACATTGGAGACCAACACTCTCGTCAGCCAAGGGTCCTTCCTGTTTCGACGCCATCCACACACGATGTCATACCCCTCGTTTAACTTGTCGATCAGGGAGGGGATATCACTTGGATCGTTCTGAAGGTCACCGTCAAGCGTGACAATTAACCGTCCACGCGCATGGTCAAATCCTGCAACAAATGCTGCGGTCTGACCGAAATTGCGACGCAACCGAATGACACGAACAGATGCATCGGCAGCCTGAATTCGTTGCAAATGTTCAAATGTTCCATCCGTACTCCCATCATCGACGAGAATAATTTCATACGTCCCATGCCAATCAGTGAGTGTTTTCGACAATTCACGGTAGAGCTCTCCAACGTTGGGTTCTTCATTGAACAGCGGAATCACTACAGACAGATCAAGGGCCATAAATCTAGGCGGTCGATTATAGATCGGCCGTCCTTACAGCAGCTCGCCGGCGGGACCATAATACATAGCTCAGGCCGGCGCACAATAGCAATGCAACGATAACAATCGACACGACTTGTCCATTTTCGTGCAAGAATGCCATCGCATCATCACCATACTGCACCGCCAAAATTCCAACGGCAACGTAACGAAATCCTCTTGCCACAGCAATCGCTGACACAAATTGCCAAACTGGAACACGCGCCACCCCAGCGAGTAGCACGAAAATCTTGAACGGTGCTGGGGGCGGCAATATCGCGGGAATAGCAACTGCCAACACGCCATAGCGTTTCGATAACTCAGTCGCGCGTCGCAGCTTAGGACCTGCAAACCGTCGCCTCATCAGAGCGTCACCGCCACGTCTACCGACAAAATACAAAACGAAACAACCTAAAATTGAACCCAAGGTAGCCATCAACGCGTAATAGAGCATCAACTCCTTGTTTTGTATTACCAGCATCACGACAAGCAAGTCGTTGATCTCCGGCAGCGACAAAAAAGACGAATCGAGAAAGGCGACTAGAAAAAGGCCGGGTCCTCCGATGGTGAGGGCGAACGCCTGGACCCAACTAACGATACCGGACACTGAGATCACACATTATAGCTGACACACGAAATGCCACGGAATAACAGGAATCGAAACACCAAGATTTGAATCGTCCGCGTCTAACAACTCAACACGCAACTCCGGTTGCAACACCTAATTCGACAAACGGTCAGAGATCCTACTGAGCATTGCCGAGTGTACGTGTGTATTCGACGCCACAATGGAACCCTCACGGCTTGAAAACCGACCCCCGCGCAGGGTACTCACACTTCCTCCCGCCTCTTTCACAAGGAGAGCGCCAGCGGCCATGTCCCACGGATGCAGTCGCTGTTCCCAAAAACCATCAAATCTACCGGCAGCCACGTAACAGAGGTCGAGAGCCGCCGAACCTAGCCTTCTGACAGCGCGAGCAACTCCGACAAAGTCACCGAACAAACCAACAAGTTCGTCAAGAGTCTCGTGCACATCGTATGGAAAGCCCGTACAGAGCATCGCATCAACCAAACCGTCACAATTCGAGACATGAAGCGGACGCCCGTTAAGACGCGCTCCTTCGCCGCGCTCAGCCGTAAACAGTTCTTCACGCATCGGATCGTAGACCGCTGCAATAACTGGCGTTCCGTCTATTTCAAGCGCTAGTGACGCACAAAAAATGGGTAGGCCATGCGCAAAATTAACGGTACCGTCAATCGGATCAAAAACCCAGCAATGGGATGCGCCGCTGCTGGTTGGTATGTACTCACCCAATTCTTCTCCGAGCACGGCATGGGTTGGGAACCGTTCACTAATCATCGCTCGAAAATCACGCTCAATCGCAAGGTCAACCTCAGTCACCAAGTCGATACGACCCTTTTTGTCCACTCGGACATCCTGGCGGAAATATTGACGCTGCGTCGCACCGGCACGCAGGACTGCCTCACTCGCCGTCGCCACAAGAATCGGATCCAAACGGGAACCGGCCTTACGTTCAGACGACTGCACGGCATTCATGGAAGTGAATCCCAAATGTTTTTCATTACTGTTTACCACCTCACACCAGATTAGCCCCACGCACTAAACTCTCCGAACGCTCGAATACACGCCGAGGAAAGATGATGGGAACATTCTGAGATACAGATGTAACGTCTTTTAAAACAATTCGTTAAAGATACTATCGCCTTAAGTGGGTGAGCAAACAGCTTAGGTTATAGTTCGGCATGAATTCGACGAAATCGTCTGCCGTAACCGTTGCACCAGCAGAGAGGCTGCACGGGAACGTACAGGTGCCAGGCGATAAATCTATTTCACATCGCTACGCGATGTTAGCTGCGCTCGCAGCGGGGACCTCAATCATTTCCGGCTACTCCACTGGAGCAGATTGTCAATCTACGCTTTCCTGCCTCAGGTCACTTGGGGTTCGTATTGACTCGAGAGCAGACGTTGAGGCCTTTGGGCAAACCGTCGTTGTGCATGGCACCGGCTTAGGGTCATTGCAACAAACAGACCTTGCCCTTGACACCGGAAATTCAGGAACGACCATGCGATTACTCGCCGGAATTCTCGCAGGACATCCATTCGATACCGTCCTAACGGGTGACAGCTCACTCCAGCAGCGTCCAATGAAACGTATCATCGACCCGCTACAACGCATGGGAGCTGGTGTAGAAGCCACCGACGGACACGCACCATTGACAATACGAGGTGCACAATTGAATGGCATCTCCTACACACCGCCCGTCGCGAGCGCACAAGTAAAAAGTGCCATTCTTTTAGCGGGCCTCCATGCAAACGGCACTACACGAGTGAACGAACCGACGCCGACAAGAGATCATTCCGAACGAGCCTTAAAAGCGTTCGGTGCCCAACTGACCATTTCGGAGAATAGTATTGCTGTGACAGGAGGTACCACACTACGCCCCGCCAACCTCACGGTGCCGGGAGACCCATCATCGGCTGCGTTTTGGTTGGTTGCCGCGGCGGCGGTGCCAGGTTCCGACATCACCATCACTAACGTTAGCCTAAATCCAACTCGACTCGGCTATCTCTATATTCTCAAAAGAGCGGGCGCTAACATCGAAGTAACAACTCACTCAACCTCAGCCGGAGAACCGTTTGGCAGTATCCGGGCACAGCACAGAGCACTACGGCACATCTCTGTTTCGTCATCAGAGGTTCCTGGACTTATTGATGAACTGCCAGCGCTAGGCGCACTCGCAGTCCACGGTGGCTCCATCGACGTTTCAGGTGCTACCGAACTTCGCCATAAAGAAAGTGACAGGATTACAGCGTTTTCACACGGGCTGAAAAATCTAGGGGCCGACGTGGAAGAACGGCATGATGGATTTCGGGTAACACATAACGGGCCCATCTCAGGCGGTGTTGCTGACGCGGCCGGCGATCATCGACTTGCCATGGCATTCGCCATCGCCGCCCTCGCTGGAAAGAATCCGAGCACCATTAAAAACGCTGGCGTCGTTCGTATCTCCTATCCAGGGTTCTTTGCCATCCTCGAATCCTTACGCAGTTAGCCTACGCGCGGTCGAAGTGTCCCAGCACTTGATACACTGCGCAACGTGCACCCTGACAAGATATTTCTCGTGGGCTTCATGGCTTCGGGAAAATCAACGGTCGCAACAGCACTTAGCAACAAGCTCGGATGGCAAGTTGTAGACCTGGACCACCGAATTGAGGCCCAGGAAGAACGAACTATCACCGAGATCTTTTCGTCTCACGGTGAACAATACTTCCGGGACATCGAAACACGGATACTTCGCGAACTTCTCAAGGACAGCCACGTGGTAGTTGCTACGGGTGGAGGCACATTTGTGCACGGAGACAATGCAATCGACATCAACACAAATGGCGCCTCCGTCTGGCTTGACGTTTCTTTTGAAACAGTAATCCGTCGGCTTTCCGATGATAGTTTACGACCACTGGCTCGCAACCACGATGAAATGAAAGCGCTCTACCAGTCTAGACAGCCTGGTTACAAAAAAGCCCATCTTCACATCGACGCAAACCAGTCGACCGCAAAAGAACTTGCCGACACGATTCTCAATCAGATCGATGGCGGACCGCTCACGTAGCATCGCGGAATAAGCAAAAACACGGTGGAGTTAATCTCTTACGCTAGGAAGTTGATGGTCGTTCAGCGCCGCGCTGTCGGCTTGCGCGCTCTTCGCGGCGGCGCAACTCAACGGCATAAGCGTCAGCGGCAGCACGTGAACCCAAGATCCACCCTATGACCATACCAAGCAGCATGACGGCGGGAATGAATACAAAATGCCCGGCGGTCATATCGAACATTAAAACGAACTCTCAGACGTACCACCAGTTGCGTCGTCACGACGCTTCGTTAGTGTCACCATTTCCCGTTCAACGGCAGAAAGGCGTCTCGACAACATCCAAAAATAACCAAAAGCCAGAATCCAAACGATCGAATAAGCAGAAATAAGGAACGGTGCGGCTGGCAAACGCTCTTCCTCGGGCAGTTCACCGATCGGAACAAACTCCTCAACGGGAGCCGGTTGCGTTGCCTCCACGATCACCGTAGCTTGAGAACCAATAAGCAAAAGCGCTACCAGCAGTACGGCTCCCCTCAAAAAATATCTCATCGCTCTAAACGTTCGTAGAATTCGCATGTCACTCAGACGTAGCCGTCTATTCTTCCTCATAAGCAAAACGAAGTTCATCTAACCTCGCACGTTGGTCTTCAAGCCGTCTCCGACCGCCCAGCATCACCAAAAACAGAACAAAATAAGCGACTACGCACCACCAAAATGGCCCAGCCATTGCCGTCGGCAGGGTCGGAACAACCGTAGTTTCAGGATGCAATGTCCGCCACACATTCACTGACACATAGACGAACGGCACGTTAAACATGCCGAACAAAGCAACGCCGGCAGCAAGCTTCTCAGCTCCTGGCCCCCCATATTTTCTGAGCAACAGGTAGGCAACAAAATTCATCTCGAGAATCAACGCGAGCGTTGTCCGTACATCCCACGGCCACCATACGCCCCACGACACACGAGCCCACAGCGGCCCTGTCGTCAACCCCATAACCCCAAATAGGACAGCGAGTTCAGCCGCTGACACGGCGAGTCGGTCCGCTGCCGGCCGCCCCTTAAATAGATAAACCCCACTCGCAATCCCACAAATAAAGACCGCAAGAAACATCATGAACCAAACCGGAACATGAAAATAAAGGATCTTTGCCACAAGCCCCATCGTTGCCTCGTTGGGTGCGGATGCGATCAACAAAGGCGCGGCAGCGAACATCACTGCACCAACAACGATGAGAAATGTCTGTGTTCTACGACTCACACCGTTCATTCTGTCATGAGCGGCTCAAATGTCCATAGAGCCAACGTAAGAAAGACCACGTCAAAAAATGTTACCAAAGCGAGCCAAAAACGGGCCAAATCAAGGTTAGGGTCTGCCTGAATAAGGGAAAGTGTGCCGTTAACACCCGCAATCAGCACTGGAACCGTAACCGGATACAAGAGTACAGGCAACAGAACAGCTCGACTTTTCGCCCGCGTAAGCATGGCGGCAAAGAGAGCCCCAACTGCGGCAAATCCAATAGTCCCGCTAACGAGTAGAGCGACAAACAATAGGGGAAATTCAAAAAATGCTGTCGAAAAAAAGAGCGCTACAAAAAAAATAACAACCGCTTCAACAAGCACCATAAGCAGCATGATTCCCAACAACTTTCCAACAAAAATAGCCGCACGCTCAACCGGCGCTAACAGCAATCCACGAAGTGCGTCCTGGTGGAGTTCTCGCTCAAACGCCCTCCCCAGCGCTAACTGCCCCGCGTAGGCGAGTGCGACCCATACAATTCCAGCCTCCGCACCATCTACAGGTCGACCAGCACGCACAAACGCAAACGAAAACACCAAAACACAAGAAGCCGCAAAAAAGCTCGTTGTATAAAGAACCTCTCGACTCCGAGATTCAATACGAACATCTTTCCGCATTACCAACCAGGCGACGCGAAAAAAATCACCCATAGTTACCGCCGTTCCCCACGTTAGGTGATTCGTGCAACATGGCCCGGTATCGCGTGCGCAGCGAACTGGATCCATCCTGAACCAAAGCGATCCGACCGCTCCGGAGCACAAGGGCGCGGTCTACCACGCCTTCGGCAACGTCAAGATCGTGGGTCGCAAAAATTACCATACGTCCTGCACGACCAATGGCACGCAATCGCTCGGAAAGCTCATCAATCGATCGATCATCGAGCCCTGTGAACGGTTCATCAAGCAGCACAAGACGCGGTTCGTGTAACAGTGCCCGCTCAAGAGCAAGGCGCTGGCGCATGCCTCGAGAGAACCCGTCGACCGTATCGTCTGCACGGTCGCTTAACCGCGCCCGTTCCAACGCCTTAGCTACCAAAACGTCTGGCTTCATCTCACCATACAAGTTCGCAAAGAATTCTAGATTCTCCTTCGCCGTCAATTCAGGATAAATCTGAAGGTCGTGGGAGAGAAACCCGATCTGTCGCCGTAACACAGAGCCAAGATCTTTCGAAGATTTGCCACCGTAAAAAACATTGCCAGACGAGGGAGCTATAAGTGTGGCAAGAATACCCAGTAGTGTGGACTTGCCCGCCCCATTTGGCCCAAGTAAACCGACTACCTGACCGGATTGGACCTGGAACGTAACCCGGGCTAAAGCCCGTCGTCGTCCATATTGACGAGACACGTGCTTCACGTTGAGTTCGTCAAGCTCGAATACACTCACCCTACGGTGCTCGATTGATCATTAAGTAGTGCGGAATCTGGGACAGAGTGACGTGTACTGAGCACAGTCGATACGCCCGCATCATCGAGTTCATCGTAGACTCGCTCCAGTCTTGCCAATAACTCTTTTCGACGATTTTCGTACTTAACAGAACCGATTTTTCCGACCTGATGCTGTTGATGTAGTTTGATCAATTCGTCGAAACCTCGTTCTCGACGAGTTTCAAGGCGACGCCGGCGTCCAGCGTCAGCATCCGTGTCCGGGGTTGCCGCACCTGCCCACACACCAACCGTCAATATAATGAAGGCGGCTGCCAACGCCAACAAACCAGGCAGGCGACTGTGATGCGGCAATCCCGAGACCTCAAACGACAGCAAATGTCCCGCCACAATGGGCGGACCCGCAGCGAAGATATAAGTTCCGCTATCCGGGCCATCAGGATTCATGTCTGCGCGTCTGGCAATCTGCTGCGATGCCACCTCCATTGTGTCGCGTTTCTCAATAATTAGAAGCAGTGCCTCAAGGTCAATGGGAAGCGGTTGTGCAATCGTCACCCGGTCTCCGGAGTACGGCATCACATACGCAATACGTAGCGGGGTGACTCCTGGCGAAAACGGACCCGCGAGCGTAACACGCCTACCCTCGCTTCGCGTCTGCGGACTTGACTCTCGTAAGACTGTGGTCGAAATCGCTCCAGAAGGAAGCTCAAGCATCATTCTTGCCTCTGTTTCAACAGGGACATCTCTGGAGTTCACAATGTCAAAGAGATAAAAGACAGAAAGCGTTTCTTCTCCTAACTCAACCACGATACGAGAATCTGCGCCAAACGAAACCGTTCCGGATTCCGCTGGGATAGCAGGTGAATCCGCCACATCGCCAGCACCGACCAGCATAAGTCGGATGCCACCCTGTGCTGGTACAGCAAACGGTTGCGAATCAATGACAACCCCATCAAGCTCTGTAACCGCCACTACAGTCGCTCCAGCATTAAGTGTCAAAAATTGCGCTCTACCATCGGCATCTGTATCGACCGTCACAACGTTGTCACCTTGACGCAATTCCACCGGATGGTCTGAAACGTTATTCGCGAGTTGCCCACGTATAACACGGACAGTAATGGTGCCCGTCGGCAGTTGCGGGTCAGGCAGAGGTATTCCGGACATCTGCCGAGGGTCAGGCTGTGCAAAGGCAACGTCCGGGACGTAAAAGGCTCCCACGAACGCTACCATGGCTAGCACTAGGGTGGCTGTTCGACCACATGCGCCTCCTCGAAACCAGTTCGTAGCTACGCCCATTGCATACACGGTGTGCAAGTTCATAGCTCGGCTCCGCAACTTTTACAAAACTTGGCATCAAGCTCGTTACGAGTATCACAATCACTGCAAACACGACGCGTTTGCTTCGAAGTCACTGGTTCTAGCCCGGCTCTGTCTAAACGCTCGGCCAATTCACGTTCAATGATCTCACGATAACTACTCCCGTCCACGTCCAGTTGCTTCAAAAGCGAGCGCGCTCGCAGTCGCAAGCGCGCTCCCATGTCTGCGAAGTCGTCGTCTGAAACCTTACCCATAGCGCGGTCAAACTCCAACTCCTTAATCGAACGAAGCACAAGGGTTTTTTCACGCTCGAGCGACGCCCGAGCCTTTCCTCCGACCGTCTCAATCTGGTCTGAAAACTGGCGCGTTAGCAAAGGAAGCAACATGCAATACAGCCCAAAGCAGACATATGACCCAGCCCAGACGGCAGATACCAGAAGCACCACCGCCGCCGGATCACTTGGGCGCACAGTCAGAACAGCAACTGTTGCACCAAGCAAGCCCACCAAAGCGAAGAAATGCCAGGGCCGCAACGAAGACGCGGCGCCGTCAGTCGAGGTTTCGGAGCTCATCATCCAAGCGCGCATCAAGCTCGGCGTCGATGCCAACGGTCGTCCCATCGAC
>Ga0310344_10001809_pt1 | contig 16222 bp, 13 predicted proteins | sample HC15DNA20200_MG_FD_203801 | JGI IMG/M metagenome (GOLD analysis project Ga0310344, IMG submission 203801) | Marine microbial communities from station ALOHA, North Pacific Subtropical Gyre - HC15-DNA-20-200_MG | ecosystem: Environmental > Aquatic > Marine > Oceanic | place: Pacific Ocean: North... | reverse complement strand
ATTTGACTGTCATCTTTTGAGGACCCAGGATGAAGCATGAATAGGGTAGGTCCAGTTATAAATTCCAGTTGATTATTTAGCTGTTTAACGTATTCATTGTTGGAATTTAAATCTGTATATCCGACAAAACTTAAATTAGTTCTAAAATTCTTTAATATTTTTTCCTGCGCTTTCATTCCAATTAAACTTAAGTATCTTTTTTTAATTTTATTTACAATAGATAAGTTATTTAGCTCTGAATGCATAGAAGTAGACCTAACCCAGCCTGCAAATTCTTTTTCTTCTAAAATATTTATTAAAATGTCACAAGGCACCTTCGTTTGATGTAAATGGTAATGGCCATCAATAAAATCAGGCAATTGCCCAAAAGACTTTTGGAATATATCTAATTGTTTAACAATAGACTCAGTAATCGATTTTTTATTCAAAAGACCCAGTGATTGAAAAATTAAGAAAATTGTACAAAAGGTATCTGACGATAGGTATCTAGATTCTTTCATAAAAGGGAAAAATTCAATAAAATCCAAATGAAGACCAATCTGAAAATTAGTTTTATTCAATAATGCTTTGAGAGCAGTAGCTTCATTCTGAAAATTTTTCATACCAACAAATGTTGTTACCCCGGAGATTACGCCGGTCTCTACAATTTTTCTAATTATTTCATTGTGCACAAGACCTAAACCATAATCATCAATGCATGTATAAATTGAACGATCGTTTTTACTCATTGTTTCAACTTTCCGGATAATAATTAGGTGCAAGAATATTGTATCCGTTAATTTTCCTCGCTAAATCACTTGGTTTTTTGTTCTTCAATACATTCTCCCATATTTTTTCATCTTCGATATAATATATTGAAAATTTATCATAATTGTTTTCTTGTATCAGTTTAGTCAGTCGTTCCTTTTCTGAATTATAGAACGTTCTTGTATCTTTAAACCAATACCCAAAGTTTGTAGAAAGATCATTCTTAGCAGCATAATAAAGCAAGTCGAATGAATTATTGGGTTGAGTATGTGGGAATACATAAACAATTCTTTTGTATCTTTTAGGAAGCGTACTCCAAAAATCATCTTGTAAATCCATAGACCATTTTTTCTTCACCATGTCTTTATTGTTAAGTCGATTATTTATATCTATAAATGCTTGAGAAGTATCATATAATTGAAAAAGTATAATTACTGAAAGTATTATAGTGACTTGTTTAGGAGTATAATTTCTTATAAAAAGTATGATAATTAATAAATATATCAAATAATAAACAGGCCAAAAAAATCTTCCAGATGCCCTAAATACATTGACTAAGAATAGCATCTCTCCTTCAATCTCATATCTAAAGTACAAATGTTCACCAATAGTAATATTATTTGAAATCGCAAAAAAGAAAAACATAAAAGAGACAAGTGTTAATGGAAGAAAGAAAGACTTTTTATCTATAAATAATTTAACAATATTCAAAGATAAACTTTTTGCCAAAACGAATAGTAGAAGAATTATTATGCCAATACCTAGATAATTAAAACCCTCGTAGTCTGCAAAAGTATTAGACCAATGTTGATTGTCTTGGTCTGGAAGAACTTTTGACCAACTAATTTCATTACCTAGTAAGTCATACTCTGGATCTATGATTGATAAAAGGTTCATTTTGAAATGACCATACCCTCCAAAAAGTTCTAAACTTGATACATCAGTGGTTCCGATATGACCAAACACAAAAAGTGATAATATTATTATTGGGATAGAAATTAATGAATTTACAATAATCTTAAGGGAGTTTTCTTTTTTTAAAAGTCTCTGAAGTATATCTGAACCAAACAATACAGCTACCATTGTAAAAATATATGGATGTATAAGCAACGAAACAATTATTACAAGTAGCCATTTCCTCATACTAAATGTTCTACAACAGTAAAGTAAAATACTTGCTAATATAATCCAATGACCCAAAAGAGCGAAATGGCCCAGTTGGAAACGAAAAAGAAAAACTGGTGCTATCAAAAATAATGTAGTAGCAAGTATCGTCGGTACTCTGTTTTTTATAAATCTGCTTAAAATTAGATAAGAAAAAATTCCTTGAAGTAGAAAGCAAGAAAAAATCCAGAATCCAAAATATTGAAAATCAAAAGGAATAAAATCTCTAAATATTTTGAAAGGTATTGCCATTAATGGAATTGAGTCGGTATAAACCAGAGTTAGAAGTAGACCTTCACCTAATTTTGGTAGCAATAAAAAAGGGTATTGTAATAAAGGTGCTTGTTTAAAAAACAACCAACCAATTAGATAGGATTCATTATCTGATATTTGTTTTTTACCTAATATTAACCAATCAATATGCTGAGGATTAATGATGGAACCACCAGTAATAATAAAAAATAATAGTATAGATATGAGACCAACCATTAATAAATCTTTTTTCATATTGAAATGAATAGTAAAAGATTTTTGTAGAATTTCCAAAACTAGGTTAAGTGGATTTTATTTTCACATTGCGCATAATTAGTACATGGTCAGTCTTGTAGCTGGGGGAGCGGGTTTTATTGGTTCTCATTTATGTAGAAGATTACTCAGTCAAGGTGATACCGTTGTCTGTGTGGATAATTTTTACACTGGAAGAAAAGAAAATGTTGTTGATTTAGTTCCCAACCCTTTTTTCGAAATAATGAGACATGACATCAATCTCCCTTTAAATATAGAAGTTGATAGAATATATAATTTGGCATGTCCTGCTTCGCCAAAACAATATGAAAAAAATCCTATAGAAACAGTCAAAACTTCCGTGTATGGATCAATACATTTACTTGAATTGGCTAAACGAACTAATGCGAGAATTCTTCAAGCTTCAACTTCTGAAGTTTACGGGGACCCCACTATAAGTCCTCAGAAAGAAACTTATTGGGGAAATGTCAACCCAGTCGGTCCAAGAAGTTGCTATGATGAAGGAAAGAGATGCGCAGAAACTCTTTTTAATGATTACGCTAGACAAGAAAATGTAGAAATTAAAATAATGAGAATTTTTAATACTTACGGACCAAGAATGGACATTGACGATGGAAGGGTAATTAGTAATTTTATTGTCCAGGCTTTAAGAGAAAAAGACTTAACAATTTTTGGTGATGGGTCTCAAACAAGATGTTTTTGTTATGTTGATGACCTTGTAACCGGAATGCTGAATTTAATGAATACACCTAACGATATTACTGGTCCAGTTAATGTAGGAAGTAACAACGAAATGACAATTTTGTCTATTGCGGATGAAATAATTAAAATAACTGGCACAAAATCAAAGATTAAGTTCTTAGATCCCGTAGTTGATGACCCTAAGCAAAGAAAGCCAGATTTAACACTTGCTAAAAAAATTATTGATTGGAATCCTAAAATTAACCTTGAATCAGGTTTAATAAAGACAATTGAATATTTCAAATCTGTGATATAGATGAAAAATTTGTCAAACCTAACTATAGTATTAACGCCTGTATATGAAGATTTAGAATCTCTACAAATACTAACAAAAAAGATTGATGAGCTATTTGACGATGTGTTTTTTTTAATTATCGACGATTGTTCGGTAAAAAATAGCATAACTCCTGATACAGTATCTTTTTTTGATTCTTCTGGAGAAATAATTAATTTACCAAAAAATTTGGGTCATCAAGGAGCTATAAGTTTTGGATTAAATTATCTCAATAAACATTATACTGATTACAAAAATATAGTTATTATGGATTCTGACGGAGAAGACACACCAGAATCTATTGCTCTCTTAAAGAAAGAAATAGAAAAGAATGAAATTGATTTAATTGTTGCATCAAGAAAATCAAGACAGAACACTTTTGCTTTTAAGTCTTTTTATTACTTGTATAAAATGCTCTTCTTTTATTTCGCTGGAGTTAGATTAGATTTTGGAAACTTTATGATTTTGAAAAAAAAGGCATTAATAGAATTGCTAAGCTTAAAAGAATTAGATATACATATTGCTGCATCGGTAATTAAATCCGGAGTTCATTATACATCATTGCAATTAGATAGAGGATATCGTTACAAAGGTGAGAGCAGAATGAATTTTGTGGGCCTTGTTTTACATGGACTAAGAAGTCTTGTAGTTCTTTACCCGTTGGTTACCAGGAGAGCTTCTTTTATAATAGGATTTTTAATTCTTTTGCTTTTCTTTTTTTCATTTGATTCGTTAGTTTATGTTTTGTTAGGATTACACTGTATATTTTATTCGTTTTTGTTTTTGTATAAAAACAAATTTAATCAAAATATGAACTAATTCTTGTGTTCGCAATTATCTGAACTTTTGACTGTATAAAGGTTGTACCTGCCAGCTTCTTCTCTTGGAGCAAAATCGTAATTTTCAAAAACCACTGAACATGAATAATGTTCTTTGTAGTATTTTTGCAATCTATTTTCAAGCAATGGATATAGATCAATTGCTAAAAGAAACCTATTGTCATTAACCAATTCTAAAGCTAAATTGTCAATCTTGTTTTCTTTATAAAAAATTAAATCGTGGCCCATTTGTGTAGTCCATCCTAATCCTGTAACTTTAGTTGTTTTCCTTATATGGCAATCTTGAAAAGGTACACACCAATCACCGGCCGGTATATGAGCACCAACATTAACAATAATTTTATCTGCTATCCTAGGATGACCAATAAAACTTTCTAGTACTAGTCGGTTTTTCAAGGTGGCAGCAGATTTGTTGAAATCTTTTACTAGCACTTGACTACTAAGAGCTACAAAAATTAAACCAAGTAACAAAGCTATTTGTTTTTTTTCTGCACTGATTTTTATAGTCTGTCCCAAAGACAAATAAAAGATTTGTGATATCAGCAAAATAGTAATAGTTGGAAAATATATCCAATTTGGAAGAGGTTTTATGTAATTCTCAATAAAAGTACAATAGACTATAAGTGATAGTACTAAATATATAGAATAAGAAATATTTTTAAAATTAGATGTTAATAAAAACCCCAATACTCCAATAAGAAGTACTGACAATATTAAATAAAGATTTGTTGAACCAATAGGAAACTGTTTTTTTAAGGAATTGTCGAAATTTACAAGAGAATATTTCAATCTTTGATTGAACTGTTTGCTGAAGTTGTTTACATTTAAATTATTTACAACTGTAGCTAGCTTCTCTTTAGAAAAAACTTTTTTATCAAAAAAATACCAATGTTCCATCACAACATAGTCGTTAAAACTAAATCCAACATCCCTCATTTTACTATCAATTTTTTCTAGATAGTTATACTTAAGGAACTCTTTTGATAAATTGTTATCACTAGTTTTAAGAGTGTTAATTTTGAGAGAGAGAATTTTATCTATTAATGATTCACGATTATCCGGTGAATAGGAACAATCATCGGCTTTTCCTCCTAATTTATAACAAATCTCTTTTAATTTGTCTGATCCATAGAACGTTAATTGTCTATGTTTGTAGCTCTCCACAATTAAATTAATTTTATTTTCTTCTGTCAAATTACTTGGAATATCAATTTGATTTGAGAATATATTTAAGTATTTCTTTGTGTCTCTGAAATTATTATATTCCATAAGTTGATATCTATTGTCATTGTAGCTATAGAAATCTTTCCAAATTGGAGAATTTGAATAAAATGTAATATTAGAATTCCACAATGAAACTGAGAAACTCGATAATAGTATTAAGAATATAGCCATGAATGAGAGTCTTACGAACTTGTTCAACTTAGAATAATTGTTGGTGAGCAAAATAGGTATAGAACAAAATATTAATGTAGGCAGGTACAACAAAGGAGCTTTAAGTCTAGTGATAGAACATAGGAATATGCAAACTAAAACTATTGATATGTTTATATACAAAGATTTATTATATTTTATTTCTGTTCTGAGAAGATGAATCATAGCCAAAAATGCAGAAACAACTAGCAATCCAGAAACTTTAGTTAAATGAAAACTTATAAAGTAGCTCGGAAAATGTATTATAGCTAAAGCTATTAATAAATATTTAATATTTTTATTATTTAATTCAAGAAGTTTATAAAATAATAAGAATATTCCTAAAAAAGCAAGGGAATAATTACATAAATCCCAAAAGTAATTAAAATTTATTATTTCTTTTAGATAAATTAAAAATTCTAGATATAGATAATAAGTAAAATTTACATGAGAATCTGGGCCAACATAAGAATTGAAATCCCCAGTAGAAATCATTCTATATAAAGGATCATCTGTAGTTTCATAGAAGGGTGTTGTGCAGAAAAAACTAATAATCAGAGATAATGAAGCTAAGATTAAAGCATTTATTAAGTTGGAGCTAGGCCACTTTTCATTGATTTTACCTATAATTTTCATATTTAAAGCTCTTGTTGTTAATCTATATTCTATACGAAATTAGGTTAATATTATAAAAATATTTATTAGGTCATCGGGTGAGAAAACATTTTTTAAATTTAGAGTTACTTATTCCAATAGCGCTAGGGCTCTTCTCTATGTGTTATATAGCCGGAACAAGTTTTTACTATTTGAGTTTTACAAATATTGATTGGTTCATATCTGGTGTATCCAATAGTGATTTAGAAACCCATTGGTTAGGATGGAATTTCTTCAGAAATTCTTCATTTCTCCAGTTCCCACTTCTAGCAAATAATTCATATGGCGAAGGACTTAATATATCTCTAGTCCATACAGACTCCATACCACTTTTAGGATTGTTGTTTAAACCATTTGCTGAAGTTTTACCCAACAACTTTCAGTATTTTGGGTTATGGATTTTAATTTCTAATATTCTTCATTCAATATTTGCTTTTAGGCTAACACGTTTATATACAAATGATTTAGTAATTTGTTCCGTTGTAACTTTGTTTTTCTTATTTGCACCAATATTTTATATGAGAATATTTGCACAACCTGCCATTGGTTCACAATGGTTAATACTTGGCGCGATCTTTCTTTATTCTTTAAATAAAACTAATTATAAAGAGTGGATAATTTTACTAATCTTGAGTGTTTTAATAAATGTCTATCTTTTTATAATGATTTTTATATTTTTTACAATATTTTTACTCAGAATCTATTTACAAAAAAAAGATACAATTTTAAATCTTTTCAAAGTTTTTTTCTCGGTAGGAACAATATTAATATTGACAATGTGGTTGTTAGGCTATTTCTCAGTCGGAATGGGATTGCAAGAAGGAGGCTTTGGATTTTATAAAATGAATTTGAATTCTTTTTTTGATCCAAAAGCTTTATATGAACTTCATTCTAGAATAATCCCAGATTTACCTTCACCTCCTGTTCATACCCATGGAGACTACGAAGGCTTTGCTTTTCCTGGAATAGGGGTGCTTATTTCAAGTCTGATAGCCATATTCTTTTTGTTTTTTAAAAATAATGTATCGGTAAATAGAAGTTACTTTTTGCCATTAATCATGATGTCCGCGTTGCTTTTCATCTTTGCTGTTTCTAATATAATATCTTTTGGAAATACTGTATTGTTTGAATATCCTGTTCCTTTTTTCTTCGAATGGGTTGCTGATTTATTTAGATCATCCGCAAGATTTATATGGCCAGTATATTATTTAATCTATATTGGTACTTTTTATGTACTAATCAAAAGTATATCTATTAAGAAATTGAGGTATTTGCTTATTGCCTTATTTTTATTACAAATTTATGATACTGGTTTAGCTACTGATGCTATCAGAAACAGAATGGTTAACTTCGACAACCACTGGGAAAGAACTGCAAAATGGACAAATCCAATTAAAGATCCTGTATGGAAATCTTTTTCAATTAAATATAAAAAAATAAAGTATGTTTTACCGACAAACAAACCAAAGAATTATTTTCCACTCGCACTTTATGCTTCAAACAATAATATGATTACTAATTTTGGATATTTCTCTAGAAGAGACTTAGAAAAAGAAAAAGTTATTAAGAAGAATTTAAGAGAATCGATACTAAGTGCCACCTATGATTTAGATTCGATTTATTATTTTGAAGACGATGAACTTTGGGAAGCTGTCAAGCGTAATCGAAAAGACTCGGATTATATAAAAATTGTTGACAACTTTAGGATTTTCGCACCAGATTATTATAAAAATTAAGAATTAGTATAGTCCAACCATCTATTAAAATTTGGAAATTTAGTACATATGGCATCTACGTCTAAACCAATACTTTTCAATTGTGAAGAGTAGGATTCTATCTCTTCTTGCCTTCCTTGAAGTTCTGGAGAAACTAAACAAGTTTTTAAATTAAGTTTTTTTATTTGAGTAGCATCGTTTTTAGTCAAATAGAAACCATTAAATGAATCTAGCCAAATCCAACTAACTCTATTGGAAACTAGACTAATAGATTCTATGCTCTCGTATTCTGAGATTCTTGCCGCAATGTTAGTAATACCATTGTTAGATAATTCTATAAGCATAGGAAAAGATGAATCTAAAAAGAAGTAATCATCAATTTTATATTTGTCTAAAACTTTAAGTGCATCATATTCAATTCTCTCAGATTTTATATTAAGGATTAGTGTTTTATGATTATAGTTAGAGATGAAATTCTCTAATGATTCACCACTAGAAAAAGGGTCATGGTTTAATATTAAGCCTTTATTTGAATCTCTTAAATCTATTTCAACGCCTGAATCTGTGGGTATTTTTGCCAATTCTTCTGAAGAGTTTATTCTATGAGCAATCAATAATGTATTCATAATATAATGGATTAGTCTATACTATCTAAAATTATTTACGATTTGATGAGATGAATAAACAAATTATATATTTTCTTATTATTGGCTCTACCGGAGTTTTAATAGACTACTTAGTTTATATCTTGCTACTATCTTTTATACCAATAAATCTTTCTAAAGTATGTGGATTTATTGCTGGTGCACTATTTAATTTTTTTATGAACAGAAAGTTAACATTTGCTGTTTCAGATTTACTTAGGACAAGACTAATTAAGTTCTCCTTGCTATACACTTTTACACTTTTCCTTAATGTAAGCATTAACCAGGTGTCTCTAGAAACTTTTGCTTTTATTGATCACAAAATACTTATAGCTTTTCTGCTTGCTACTGGAACTTCGACAATAGTCAATTTTATAGGCCAGAAATTCTGGGTTTTTAAAAAATGATTACTTCTTCAGTTCTTTTTTTAATTTTAAACTATACAAGAGGGTTCTTTTGATGAATTTTATTTTCGATTCGAAACCGGTATTCCATTTTGATTCACCATGTATCCTAGGAGGAAAAGTAACATCAAATCTTCTAATCTTTATATTTTGTATCTTGGCTAAGTACAATGAATACAAATCAAGAGAGAAATCCTCTGGAGGATTCATCCAGGATTTAAAAAACTTTCTACTAAATATGTTAGGCTGAGCATTGATATCATAAAGTATTTTGCGAAAGTACAAAGTTTCAAACATGCTCATACCCACAGTGAAGAATGTGTCCATCAAAGGCCTTCCTTTTCTTCTTCCTTTGACATAAACATCTTCAGAATAATTTGCTTCTTTTATCATTTTTATTGCTTTAATTACATCTTCAGGCTTGCACTGCAAATCCGCATGTGTCCACCCTATAAAATCAGTTTCGCAAGCATTTAAGCCTGTAATTATCCCATGGCCATAACCAATATTCTTTTCTATATGAACAAAAGTTAAAAAATTATATGTTTTCACAAGGTCTTCAATTAAAGCTTTAGATCCATCACTAGAACCATTATTAACTAATACTATTAATATGTTTTCATTTTCTATAAAATTTTTAAATCTCTCTACAAGAATAGGTATATTTTTCTCTTCGTTGTAACAAGGCACAACAATAGAAAATTTGTACTTTTCGTTTTGTTTACTCATTACTTGTTAATCCATGACACCTATGTGGTCTTGTTTGAAAGATTTCTCTCTATCTAAAAATTCATCTTTCTTTTTTTTATTGAAAAATATGTCATTTTCAAACTTGTAAGGATGATTTGTGTTTTTATTGAAATAAGATTGCCAATATGTAAATGTTTTATATTCATCCGGAGTACCTAAAGAAATATGATTATTTATCTCTAGACTATAAATATTCATATTCTGGTTAACCAAAAATAAAGCCATTGAATCAATATAGTATTCGTTATTAACTTTAATTTTGTTTTTTATGAGTTCTTGTAATATTTTGGAATACAATTCAATATTTTTAAAATAAAAAATACCTAAAATTACTAATCCTTTTTCATGATTGCTAGATAATTCTTCTTTTACTTTTACTTCAAAGATCTCACCTTTATCGCTACTATTTACCCATCCAAACATTTCTGGACTAGACAATGCTTTATTGTTTGGTTTAGAAGTAAATACTATGCAGTCAGCATTTTTTTCGTGTAAGAGAAATTCTAGTTTTGATTGATCAAATAGTATAATGTTGTCGCAAGAGGCTATCAAACAGGACTTTTTGCTATCATATTTCTCTAAGCCAATAGAGCATGTTATTGCTTGTCCTTCAGTAAGTTTGTCTAGCTTTATTATTTCAAAATCATAAAACTCTTTAAGTTCGTAATCTTTAATGTGTTCTGATCTTAGAATTAAACAGTTTTCCTCACATTCCGGCAAGCTTTTGGATGCTTGTAAGACCATCGGATAGCCAGAAACATCTATTAATGGTTTAGGTAAATCATAATTTTCATCATAGAATCTTTTACCTTCACCAGCAGCAGGAATTATCTTTACGCAGTTTTCAATCTTGTTGAAATGTTTTGTCTTGTTTAAATCAGCAAAGATCTCGGACCATTTGAGATAATCTTCTAAATCTTCAGGAGTACCCCATTGCAACATGTGTTGTATCTTGTATACAGAGACTTTACGAGCGTCTTCAGCCATTAGTTTGTAAACCATGCTGACATAATATTCTCCGTTTACATTTAAGTCCTGATCCATTAATTGGTCAAAATATTTTTTAACATCTTTACCTCTTTTGAAATAATATGTGCCATTTGATGCATACTCATTCATCTTGTTGTCAGTAAAGGGTTCCTTTTCTTTAATGTCAAGCAACCATTGGTTTTTATCTTTTATAAAAGCATAGTTAGGGCTTTTGATCATGTGAGGATGGAAACCTTTATAAGCAACTACAGCACCATCAGCATCTCTATCCCTAGTATGTTTAAGAAAATCATTATAGTCCCAGTATGTGCCAAAGTCACAGTAGTTAACTATGACTTCATCTTCATCATTTATTTCATCAAATATTTGCTTAACAGCAAAAACTGGACCTTTTTTATGAGATTTGATGATTTTTAGCTGATGCTTAGGAGCATTTAATTTTAATATTTCCTTTATGCTGGTTTTATTTACATCTTCTTGATTACAAATAAAAATAAAGTTTTCTTCACCAGGAAAAAGCGAAATAATGTGTTCTATTATTTTTTTCCCCTCAACCTCGATAAGATATTTCGGAGTCGTATAGCCCGCATCTCTAAAGCGTTTACCGATTCCTGACATTGGAACAACAATTTGCATTAAATCTTTTTCCTATATTCCTCAGCATCCCAATTTTTTAAAAAATTTACCTCTTTTGTTGTTAGTTCAACAAGAGACTTCTCTGGATTTCTTAGAAGTATTTCTAAGTGGGCTCTAAAGACATCTTCGACTTCTCTTGCTTTAGATAAATTCTTAGCTGATATATATATAGTGTCATTAATTATTATTATTCTTGGAAAAACTTTATTTTTTAAATAATGATTAATTAGCTTAACCATATCTTCTTTTTTTTCTATAACAAATATTTCATCATCACAATATACAACTTTATCGGGAAAAAATGATACTTTTTTGTTAGTTTTAAGTCTCTTCCTATTTTTTACATAATTAGATAGGTTGATATTGGATTTGAAAACTATATTAATTTCATCTTTTTCTGATTGCCCATTTATTAAAGCAAATAAAGTTAATTGATTAACTCGTCCATCATCTGAAATCTTTAAAAATGCATTTACTCTATCTAGTACTGTTTCTTGCAATATTATCAACTCATTAGGATCATGAGAATGAACTATAAGACCATGGTTAAGTAAAAAAATTATTTTTGGCCTAATACCATTACTTTTTTCATAAAGTTCTATTTGTTTGTATATTTCTTGCGCAAGCAATATCCCTGGATTTTTATACTTTATTACTACGTGATGAAAATCTTTAAATATTAACCCAAGATTCTTTTTTGCGTTTTTATTTGCAACTACAGACAAGATAGAAGTCGGATGTGTATGTAGAACATAATTATCTAAAAAAATATGCATGGATGTTTCTATTGAAGGAACTTTTAAGTTAAGAGTATTTTTAGATATTTTTCTCTCAATTCTATTTTTAAAAATACTACTTGGCATTTTAGTATTGAAGAGTTTTGAAAAGCCTTTTAAATTAATTTTTGCTAATTCTCGGCTACTTGAAACATCAGAAAGTCCAATACCAGAAGATTTAATCAACATAACATCTTTTGATTTTGCAGATACATTTCCTCCCCCAGACTGAACAATCTCAGGCATAGAGCCATAAAGCTTCGATATGTATGACAAATCTCTAATTAAGTTTTTCTTTTTATTCATATTAGGACTGATGATATCAAATAATATTCACTTTTCCAATTTAAGTATAAAAAAACTTTATCAATCCAGTATTTATGAGTAGAATAAATCTAAAATTATGAGACCACTGCTTTTATCTATTGTATTTATAAAGGTTCTCTTGCTAGCTTTATTTTCTTCGGAATATAAAGAGGCCTTTTTTCTTCCGTTTATAGAGATTTTTCTTAAAACACTAAGTAATCCTTGGACTTATGTTTTAGACAACTCTCTTAATATTGAATTTCCTTATCATTCATTAATGTTGTATATATACAGCATTTTTTATCTACCTGCATATTTGATGAATATAGATAACTACTATTTATCAAACCTATTTTTTAAAATTCCCACACTTGTCAGTGATTTATTAATTTTATATTTTTTAAATAAGTTGTTGCCCAACAGAAGAAAAGAAATAATTATTTTATATTTCTGCTCTCCTATAATTCTTTATGCTTGCTACATTCATTCTCAACTGGATCTATTTCCAATCATGCTTCTTTTTGGATCTATTTACTTTATTAAGAAACATGAACTGACATATTCCTCGCTTCTCATAGGCTTAGCTTGTGCAACCAAGCTAAATGTCTTAGTCGTTTTACCACTTATTTTTATTTATATCCTTAAGAATTACAAAATTCAGGAAACTCTTACGTACTTATTTATATTCGTTTTTATATATTTTATAATGAACATCCCATTTATATACTCTGATGGTTTCCAGTCTTTGGTGCTATTTAACCAACCACAATCATTATTTTTCTCACTTTCTTTAGCATTTGGAGAAGGGCTTAACATCTTTATAACTTTATTTTTACTCTCGATAATATATGTAAGATTTGCTTATTATCAGAAAATAAATTCTGACCTTCTAGATAGCTACCTAGCTCTTGCATTTGCTTTGCTCATTTTTACAATCTCTCCACGACCTGGATGGTATGTGTGGATAGTGCCTTTTGTTTCTGTTATAGCAATTAAATATTCATCAATTAGTTTTACCAGAAAATCTGCATACACACTCATTTTCTATTTACTTAATTCATTGTATTTAATTTATTTTATCTTCTTCCATTCCAATAATCAGATAGTAGACATTATTTTCTTAAACAATCCCCTAAATACTAAAATCAATGTTCCAGTTTTAAATGATATAATTTTCACTTTTTTAGAAGTAGCCTTGTTGTCAATGATGTATGTCATATATTCAGAAGGTGTTAAAAGTAACAAGATTTATAACAAGACTCAAAACTTTTTAATTTGTATTTCAGGTGATAGCGGATCAGGTAAGACATACTTTATGAATGTTTTTAAAAATATTATTCAATCTTCAGGAGTTTACCTAGAAGGTGATGCTGAACATAAATGGGAAAGAAATGATTCGAATTGGGAAAACATTACACATTTAAATCCAAAGGCAAATTATTTATATGCTCAAAATGAAACATTAAAAAAATTAAAACTTGGAGAACCTATAGAAAGAAGAGAGTATGATCATGATACTGGTAAATTCACCTCAAATAAAACTATTAATCCCAAAGATTTTATTTTCATATCAGGCTTACATTCTTTTTACTTGCCTAAAACTAGAAACATGTCGGATCTTACTATATTTTTAGATACTCCTGATCATTTGAAATATCAATGGAAGATTGATAGAGACTCTAAAGAAAGAAACTATAAACCGGATTCTGTAGAGAAAAAAATTGAGGAGAGGGCAGAGGACTATAAAAATTTTATTTCTATACAAAAAAATTATGCAGATATTGTTTTTTCATATGATGGTACAAATACTCAATCCATTGACTCGCTAAAAGTAGAAATAGATTCTTCACTGGATGTTGAAGATTTATTAGAAAAGATTAAAGAAATAGTTCCAAGTACAGAATGGGATTACAGTGAAGATTTATCTAAACTTCTAATTAATTTGGAGGAAATTACTATATCTTCTGATGATGCACAAAGAATATTAATTGAGACTGTACCTAATTATGATGAGATCCTGTCTCAGAATTACCAATTTGGTAAAAATATAGAAGCATTAGTATCACTATTTGTATTAAAATCTATGTCATACAAAATGTCTGAGGCTATATAGACAAAATCTCATGAGTTCAATTAAAGCAATAATATTTGATATAGATGGTGTTTTAATACCAGGAGACAAATGGCATCAGGAAGCGTTTATTTTAGCTTTATCAGATTTCGATATTTCTATTTCAAAAAATTTCTATATTGAAAAGCTGGGTAGTTTGCCAACGATATCGAAGTTAAGAATTATTACAAAAACTCATGATTTTAGTATGGATCAAGCAAAAGTTGTAAATCAAAGAAAACAACAATATACAAAAAGAATTATCAATTCACGACTAAAAAGAAGTCAAAAATTAATAAATTTGTTCAGAAAACTCAAAAAAGATGGATACAAGCTAGCTTGTTGTTCAAATAGTGTGAGAGCAACAGTAGAAAAGGTACTAGGAAAATTAGGATTAACTAAGGAAATAGAATTTTATTTATGTGCTGAAGATTGTGCCCCAAAGCCTAATCCAATGATATATATAGAAGCAATAAAAAGATTTAAGATTAGAAGCAAAGAAGCTCTAATTCTTGAAGATTCAAAAGAAGGACTTAAAGCAGCCAGAGGTTCAGGTGGGAGAGTTATGAAAATAACTAACTTACGTGAAACAAATTATAAAAATATTGTTAATCAAATATTGAAATATTAATTCTTTAAAAGTAATATGAGAGATAAATGAATTTAGATTTCGAAAAATTACAAAATAAATACTCACATCTTTTTACAGGTGGCATAGCTGATGTTTATTTGTTGAGAGAGGCGCTCTTTGGCTTTAGTGAGATATACGAGTTTATTGATAGACCTGAGGTAAAAGACATACTTGAGGTTGGATCAGGACCCGGTTTGTTGATGAATGAGCTAAGCAACTCATTTCCAGATAAAAAGTTTGTTGGCGTCGAACCATTTCAGTCAGCTTTCAATAAATTTGAAAAGATTTACAATTCTTTAACAAACCTCGAAGTACATAATGAGTGGATAAAAGATTTTAATTATGATACAAAATTTGATTTGATATTTTCAGTAAATGTATGTGAGCACGTTGATGACTGGAAAGGCTATATAGACAAAACGATGACATTGTTAAAAGATGGTGGTACGAATGTGATTATGTGCCCAATCTATGATATACCCTACGAAAATCATACTATTATTCCTGTTGTGATCAACAAAGATATAACTTACAAAATATTTGAAAAGAAAATAAGAAAATACGAGGTTGATTTGAACTTGCCAGGAAACTGGGAAACATTAAATTTTATAAAAGCAAGAGATGTAAAAAAATATATTCAAGAAGATTTTGATTTCAACTTTGACAATCAAATACCTCAAAGGCTATTAAAAAGACTCACTGAGGATAAGTATTTTTTACAAAGACATGGAATGATTGGATCAATTTGTAAGATATTCTACAATCTTAAAGTAGATAGTTTTATCTTTAATGTACTAGGCGTCCCTTTCCCTTATATGAAAGTTTCAATATTTCATAAGAAATAATTTATATATAACCAAGCGAAGAAGCAATTTCTTCTAAATTCGCTATTTTTAAACCCTG
>Ga0310344_10001808_pt1 | contig 16226 bp, 16 predicted proteins | sample HC15DNA20200_MG_FD_203801 | JGI IMG/M metagenome (GOLD analysis project Ga0310344, IMG submission 203801) | Marine microbial communities from station ALOHA, North Pacific Subtropical Gyre - HC15-DNA-20-200_MG | ecosystem: Environmental > Aquatic > Marine > Oceanic | place: Pacific Ocean: North... | reverse complement strand
TGTGCAGGTTATTTTAATGTTTTGGGCGATTAAAAAGCTCGCGATGGGCAATCTTGATGATGTGGACTTTCCTGTGGAATATGATGAGTATTCTGAGGACGTAAAACGGCTTCTAAAGGAAAAGAACATTCCTTCTGTTACGCAGATGTTTGCAGATGCTCGACAAGTTGGGCAGTTTCGGTTGATTGCCTGTAGTGCAGGTTTAGAATATATGGGTGTAGAACATGATAGACTCGCTGGTCTTGTTGATGAAGTTCTTGGTCTTCCTGCTATCCTGCGTATGACGTTTGACGCAGAAACTACACTTTTTATCTAGCACCATTCCCTTATTCTATTTTTCAACCTGTAAGGTTTTTAAGAGTCTATTGTGTGTAATTCTCTTGCCTATAGTTTTGAAATAGAAACCGTAACTATTAATTGTGTTTTTTCAGACTTATTTGCTGGTGTGGAAGTAGTAAAGTTGTAAAAAATAAGATGGTTTGGAGGAGCACTGTCGCTGGGCCTGACGGAATGTCAAACCAATATGAGAATAGAACGCCGGTCGATGAAGTTATCATTCCTATTCCAATTGAAATCCAAGTCATTTGCCTGAGGCTATGGGTTAGTTGATAAGCTGTCGAGGCTGGAATCAGCAGCATAGCAAAAACTAGAACTGCTCCAATTGCTTTCATTGAAAGGACAACGGTTACTGCAATAAGGGTAAGGAGTAAAAAGAAAATTGGCCGTGCTGGAATTCCTGAAGCTTCTGCCATGTCTTGGTCAAAGGCAATAAAATATAATTCTTTTGAGAAGGCAATTAGGGTAGCAACAACCACAATACTTAATATTCCGATGACCCATATTTCCATGGCAGTAACAGAGAGAATGCTCCCGAAAAGGTAACCGTATACTTCAGCATTGTAAGTAGTCATCAGGCCAATAAAAAGAATGGCTAGGGCCATGGTGCTGGTGAAAAGAATCCCGATTGAAACATCAAGTTTCATCCTTCCTCTTTCTTCAAGGAAACCTGCCGCCCATGCAGTTAAAATGGCGAACAAAACAGCAATAGCGAGTGGAGGTAGTTGAAGGAGATAGGCGAGTGCTACCCCCGCAAAAGCTGCATGTGCCGTGCCTGCACCTATAAATGCTAAACCGCGTAAAACTACAAACACTCCCAGCCACGAACATACCCCTCCAACAAGTAGCGATGTTAGTATGGCACGTTGCATAAATTCATATGATAAAAATTCAAACATACGCTTTATTACTACTATTTAGTTAGGGTGAATTGAGAAACGGAAGGCCCAAATGATACTAAATATAGGTTAACCATGGTGAGAATCACCGCCAATCACATATCCGTTATCTGTTACGATAATTTCATCCCCATAGACCTGAGACAGCATGCTGTATTGTAAAACATCTTTTGGGTGACCGTTGGCAATGAGGGAAGTATTGAGCAAAATCAAGCGATTAACAAGTGGACTGATGAGGTTGATATCGTGTGTGACCAAAAGAATGGTCAGATTGAGCTCTCGATGTAAACGTTTGATGAGTTGAAGAATAGTATGCTGTGTGGTTGTATCAATTCCGGTTGTAGGTTCATCGAGTAGAAGTATTTGAGGTTGTTGTGCAAGTGCACGAGCAATAAGTATGCGTTGTTGTTGTCCACCCGAGAGTTGTCCAAATGGTTCGTTGTGGAAGTCATACATTCCAACATCTTTAAGGGCTTGCAGGGCAATATGGGTGTCTTTTTTTCCGGTTCTGCGGAAGAGCCCTTGTGCACCATAGCGGCCCATGATAACCGTTTCGAGTACAGTAATTGGAAAGTTTCGATCAATCTTGTCTTTCTGAGGCAGGTAACCCATGCGTGCACGCTGTTGGCAGCGGAGGTTTTCACATGAACAGTCAAAGATTTGTAAGTTTCCTTCTTGCGGGAGGATTAAGCCAAGAATAGCTCGGAGGATTGTGGTTTTTCCTGATCCATTTGGTCCTATGATGCCTACAAACTCTCCCTCATCAACATTAAGGCTAATATTTTTAAGGGCGGTGTTCTGTGCAAGGGTGTAGGTGGCATGTGCAAACGAGATAAACCGCCGATTTGATTTTTTGGGGAGACTGGCTGACATTGGTTTTGAGTGGTTACATGGGTAATAGGTTTAACGGTCTAAGGCGTTCGCAAGTTTGGAAACGTTGTATTGTAGCATGTCAATATATGTGCTAGTTCCGGGGAGTGCACCAGGAAGAACTGTGAGTGTGATAATGCTCGCACCAGTTTCATTTGAGAGAATTTTTGGTATTTTCTGATTTAGTTGAGGCTCCGTTACAATTACTTTGATCATATTTTTTTTCATCTTTTTGGTTAGCTGACTCAGATGCTTTGCAGAAGGCTCTTCTCCTGGTTGTTCAATGATGTTACCAGAAATTTTAAATCCAAAGCGTCTTGCAAAATAGGGCCATGCAGCGTGATGTGCGATAAATTTTCGGTCGGAAAGGTGTTTAACACGAGCCTTTATGTTGGCTTGTAGAGAGTCTAATGCTCGTAAATACTCTGCTTGATTATTAAGATAAGCCTTTCTATTTCTACGATCAATCTTAATCAAGCGAGTCGTAATTTGGCGAACCATGCTTTTTGCATTCTCGGGGTCAAGCCAAATATGAGGGTCTCCTAATATGTGCTTATTATGTTTATGTAGAGTTGTAGTATCCTTCAAGAGGGAAATTCCTTTAGAAGTAACTACTATTTGAAGAGATGCGTTTTGAGAGCTTTGTAGTAATTGCTCTGCCCACACTTCAAGCCCTGCGCCAATCATAACAAACATGTCTGCTTTATGAACGGCAAGAACGTCGCTCGGTTTGAGTGAATAGCTGTGACTATTTTCACTCCCATTAATTACGCTACTTACTGTGACGTGTTCTTTGCCTATTTGTTTGACAAAATCTTGTAATACGGGGAGAGTGGTTACCACAGCTTTGGGAATCGGTTTTTCCGCAGCTATTGCTGCAGTGCTGGTAAATACAGCCCATGCGAGTATTGCTAAGGAAAATTGTCCCATATAGCGAAGGACGCTATCACTCTGGTCTAGATAAAGTCAACGTAATCAGGCGCGATTGAATCCCCTTATTATAGGCAGTATTTTTAGGGTTTAGGGCCTTTTTGGCCTTGACACATCCTCCCAGAAACTTATACTATAAACCCTATCGGGATGGTGTAGTTTAATGAAGGTATCCATAAAGGGTGAGTACGGAGTTTTGGCCGTTCTGGAGCTGGCTCTCAATGGCAATCGGGGGCCTCTACAGGTGAAGGCTATTGCAAAAAAACAGAGTATACCTCCGCGGTTTTTGGAGCAAGTGATGAGTGCATTGAAACGCGAGGGTTTGGTGCGAAGTGTGCGTGGTTCACAAGGAGGCTACTTGCTCGCAAAATCATCAAGTGAGATTCTAGTTGGAGATATTATTGAAGCTATTGAAGGTCCTGTGACGCCAATGTCTTGTGTCGAAAATAGTCTTTCAGGGGTTGGGGTATGCTGGCAGGAGATCAACCCAAATTTGTGTGCGGTACACGGGGTTTGGAAAGAAGTCAAAGCCTCTGTAATGAGTGTTTTAAATTCGACGACTGTGCAAGACTTGTGTGACAAAACTTGCGCGTTGAATGGTCAACGGACACTTATGTATCATATTTAATAGAATGCTTTATTGTATTAATTCTAAAGTTGAAGATAGCGAATGAGAGACTGGTGGGTAAGGTTGCTAACCTAATGTTTGTTCTTTTCTCTCGCATGGTTGTAATCAGCATTACTGTTCTACATTCTTGATGATGGAGGTCTTAGTATGGAATCACGACAATCCTCTGAAACGACGATAGTTCCAGATGCCATTTTGGCTGAGATTGCCGCCTTTGAAGCTGAGGCTGAGAAAGTCAAAAGTGGTGAGTTGTCTGATGATGTGTTTCGACCATTCCGATTACAGCATGGTATTTACGGGCAACGGCAAGCTGGTTATCAGATGATTCGAGTAAAAATCCCGTTTGGTGGACTTACCTCAATGCAGTTGCGTTGTTTAGCTTCCCTCATTGAGGACCATAGTTCTGGTATTGGGCATGTTACTACTAGGCAGGATATTCAGTTTCATTTTGTCCCCTTGGATGTAGTGGGAACAGTCATGAGACGTCTTGCTGAAGTTGGGCTTACAACTAGAGAGGCGTGTGGAAATACGGTGCGAAATGTTACGGCATGCCCTCTGGCTGGGGTTTGCCAAGAAGAAGCATTCGACGTTACACCCTATGCTCATACGCTGTCCCGTTATCTTATGCGCAATCCGGTGAATCAGAGCCTTCCAAGAAAATTCAAAATTGCATTCTCTGGATGTGCCGAGACTGATTGTGCAAAGACGATGATTCATGATATCGGCCTTTCTGCAGTCCAAAAAAGTGATGGTACACGTGGGTTTCGAATGGTAGTTGGTGGAGGTCTTGGGTCTGCGCCAAGGCTAGCAAAACTTTTTAGAGAGTTTCTTCCAGTAGAAGAACTGATTCCGATGTCAGAAGCTATTGTTAAAGTATTCGACAATCATGGAAACCGTAAAAACCGAACAAAAGCTAGAATGAAATTTGTGGTGACCAAGTTGGGGATTGATGAGTTTTTTCGTCAAATCGAGTCTGAATATGAGGAGATAAAACTAAGAAAAGATATTTCAAGTGGTGATGCCATTTCTCCTTATGTTGATGAGCCTATATCAGATGATGGGGAGTCTGGTGTAAATGGTAATGGAAGTTCAAGCTTGTTTGGCGAAAAGAGTACTTCCTCAGACGCATTTGAGTTTTGGAAGAAAACTAATGTAGTGCCTCAGCGACAGCCGGGATATAGCGCGGTCACACTAAAATTACAGACAGGGGATATGAGTCCAGAGCAGATGCGTTTTCTCGCAGATTTTATAGATGGTGAATCGAATGGAAATGTAAGAACGACTATAGGTCAAAACCTTTTAGTTCGTTGGGTTTTGACAGAGAGGTTGCCCGATATTTATCTTCGATTACTGGAAGTTAATCTTGCTGATTCTGGAGCACATTTGATTGAAGATGTAATCGCCTGTCCGGGAACTGATACTTGCGGTTTAGGTATTACGTCTTCTAAGGCGCTCGCAAGGTCGTTGCAAAGTGTTTTCCCGTCAGGAAAGACAGGAGATGACCTTTCTGGAACGTCAATTAAGATTAGTGGATGTCATAATTCTTGTGCACAACATCATGTTGCAACCATTGGTCTTCATGGGGTTAGTAAACGTTATGGTGAGCATACTGCACCGTTTTATGAAATGCATCTTGGGGGTTCAGCCGCAGGTGATGGAGCTCGTATTGGACAGATGACGATTAAGCTCCCATCTAAAAATGTTCCTACAGCAATTACACATCTTGTGGAGCTTTTCAGGAAAGAACGCGAGGATAAGGAATCGTTTTCGCACTATCTTGGTCGCGCTGGTAAAGAAAAGCTGAAACGGGAGCTTATCCCATACTCAATTATAGGGGACTTTAGCGATTCACCAGAAAACTTTTATGATTGGGAGGAGGACAAAGAGTTTAGTATTGTCGACCTTGGTCCTGGAGAATGTGCCGGTGGTGCGTTGGAAATGATTTCTGATGGTATTTTAGAGGCTGATCAGGAGTTATATCAGGCAGAGACCCTCGCTCAGAGTCAGCAATATGCCATGACGGTTAATAAGGCTTATCGTGCCGTACTAGCAGCGGCAAAAGCGTTGTTGGTTACCGAAGGGGTAGAGCCTGCAACAGACCTTCAGACATTTGAGGAATGTGAGGCACGGATAATTGCAACAGGAGTTCTTCCCTCCAATTTTTCAGAGCATTTAAAAACTATCCGTGCCTTTGGGGATAAGAATCCAACTGCTGCATTTGCTGAAGAAAAGATTAGGATAGCGAGATTATTTGTTGAAGCTTGTCGTTCTGCTTCAGAGGGTATTGGTGAGGATTTAAAGCTTGCACGAGTTGGTGAAATGAGTGAGTCTCCTGTTGGTGCTTCACCTCTCGATATTGGAGATGAAGTTCCATTACTCGATTTACGAGGTGTTCAATGTCCAATTAATTATGTGAAAACGAAGCTTCGCCTAGAAATGATGGACTCAGGCGAACGCCTAGCTGTTTTTCTTGATGACGGGGAACCGATTCAAAACGTACCGGCAAGCTTGAAGAACGATGGCCATACTATTCTGTCACAAGAGCCAATTGAAGAATATTTTAAATTGGTGGTGGAGAATGCTTAAAGCAATGGATACTGAGACAATCGATGCAAAAACAACTGAATATGACCCTCTTAACACTCAGTCTGCCGAAGAGGTTTTGCAGTGGACATTCGAAAAATTTGGTGATCGCGGTGCACTTATGTCCAGTTTTGGGCTAGAGGATGTCGTACTGATTGATATGATGGCTAAGATTAACCCGAAGGCGCGCGTTATAACTTTGGATACTGGACGGCTTAATCAAGAAACTTACGATGTGATGGATAAAATTCGTGATAAATATGGTTTGCACATTGAAGTGATGTTTCCAGATTCGAAGAAAGTTCAAGAAATGGTTAGAGCCAAGGGCATGAACTTGTTTTATCATTCTCTTGAGAACAGAAAAGAATGTTGTCGTGTTCGGAAAGTTGATCTACTTAATCGAGCTCTTGGTAATCTAGATGCTTGGATTACGGGGCTTAGGCGTGCTCAGGTTGTAACTAGAACTGAGACAAAAAAGGTTGAGATTGATCATGATCACGGTGGAATGGCGAAGATTAACCCAATTGCCGACTGGGCGGTGAATCAAGTATGGGACTATGTAAAAGCGAACCAGGTTCCATTCAATGTTCTTCATGAGAGAGGATATCCATCGATTGGTTGTGCTCCCTGTACCCGTGCCATTTCGACCGGTGAAGACTTACGTGCTGGGCGCTGGTGGTGGGAACTGCCAGAACATAAGGAATGTGGACTGCACGTTCAGTCTCCGTAAATTCATTCTTGTAGTTTGGATATTATATGCCCAATTCGAAAATTGGTTCGCTATCAATGGGGAAGATTATCTACTCTAATGTAGAAGGAACTTTGCAGCATGAATGTTAAAAAATGGGATTATGCAAATCATGGGGGTGCTCCCACTACTAATGAGAGCAAAAAATATGCAATTTTTGTAGGCCGCTATCAGCCTTACCATCAGGGCCATACATCGCTGATTATGCAGAAAATTAATCAAGGTATTCCCGCTTTGATTATGGTGAGGGATATTGCTCCTGACGCTAAAAACCCTTTTACTACCGAACAGACTGTCGAGATGATTGAAAAGTTTCATGCTGCTCACAATCATGATGTGAAGGTTGTAATCATTCCGGACATTGAGAGTGTGAATTATGGGCGAGGGGTTGGATATGAGATTAACGAATTTAGTCCACCAGAAGATATTGGATTTATTTCCGCAACAAAGATTCGACAGTCTATAAAAGATAAAAATGATGCTTGGAGATCTTTGGTTGATACATCAATTCAGGAGGATATCGAAAAGTACTTGCTCGAAAGTGATGTGACACTTTAATATAGGCGCAGGTTTAAAATAAGTGAGTCCATGATGGTGATTCTATTCTTTCTGCTTGGAATTTCCATGAGTTTTCTCGTCATGCTGCTTTGAGAAAGCAGGTTTTTGTGTCAATTGCTGAGATTGTAGCCAAGGTAAGTCGAGGCCCACGTGAGTCAAAAGACCTGACGTGGGGAGAGGCGAAGGCTGCGATGAAATCTGTGCTAGAAGGTCGTGCCTCCCATTTTCAAGTTGGCGCATTAACAGTAGGTCTCCGAACTAAAGTTGAATCAGTTACTGAGCTTGCCGCGTTTGTCACTGCTGCGAGGGATTATATTTCTACAACCGTTTTTTTTGGCGAACAAAGGTTACTTGATATTCCCACCTATGCTCGGGAACGAACGAATCGATCAATGCTAATTCCAGCCGCGATGATTGCGGTTGCTTGTGATGTTCCTGTGCTTATGCACGGTTGTGAACCAGATAAAGCATCTTGGAACACAAGTACGCTGCTTCGAGCGTTGGGAATTCAAACAGACGTTAGTGTATCCATTGTGTCAAATATGCTTCAAGACACTGGTTTTGGTTATCTTGACATCGCAATATTCCATCCACCGATGAATCGTTACCTTGATTTTGCACACGAGATTGGTTCCCCCTCTCTTTTTTATCCCGTCGCACGCTTGCTAAACCCTGGTAATACTAAGAGACATCTCATTGGTATGTCGTCGGGGCAATATTTTGACAAGTTGGGGGAAACGCTTCGTATGCTTGGCTGTGATCACGCACTGATTATTCAAGGGGAAGAGGGTGAACCGGAATTGTCCATGGTACGTTTACTACGCACACATGAAGTGACTACATCTATGAGTAGACCCTACTCAATGAGACCTGCGGACTTTTCACTGCAATCTGGGCTTGCAACTGATTTTTCATTTGAGTCAATTGAATCTGAGGTTGAGGTTATTGAGCAAGTACTTCGTAATAAAATTACTGGAACCTATGCTGATGGAGTTATATTGAATGCTGCAGTGATGCTATATCTTGGCGGAATGGCGTCAACAATTCAGGCAGGGCTACCCGTTGCTCGGGAGGCACTTTCTTCTGGTGTTGCATATGCCGCGTTACTCAAAGTTCGTGCTATGACATCTTCGGTGGTGAGTCAGCTAGGATAGGAGGTATGATGCAAGGATGGCTTAGTAAGCCTGGTTTCCTGGGCACATATGCAACATTTGGGGCGGACCTTAGTTTTATTTTGGCACTCTTGTTTACACTGTTGTTTATTTGGGGTTGGATGTTAGCCCGAAAAGGGCAAGGTAATCATCATCACATTGTTACGCTATGGGCAATGGTTGCGATGATTGCCTATTTTGCAGGTTACTACCTTGCGAGAAACTTGGGTGTTCTTGCGGTTGAAGGAAAAGAAGGTTTTGGAGGATCCGAAGAATTATATAATGATGTATTTGTACCAATCTTAACTATTCATATTACCGTTGTGGCACTTGGTTTAGTGATGGCGATATATATGATCATCTTAGGATTTCGCGCAGCGGTCAAAAATTTTTCTGGGAATAGAGTTTTGAAGAGCTCTCCTCTCGCGCTTACTTGGGGAGGGGCAGCAAAAATTACTATTTGGTCAGTGGCAATTTTTGCCACAATTTTTTTCCTCATCCGTTTAGGAAAAGGAGAATTTAAATTTACTTCTGGACTTGCATTTATTTACCTCATGGGTTTGGTGATCGTTTTTTCTGTATTGATCATAGAAAAGCTAATCGAGAGAATTTGGCCTGAGGGCGATCGTCGACATAGAATACTTGGGCGATTTACTATGACTTTATTTGTAATTGCATTAGTAACAAGTACGGCAACGTATGTCATGCTTTACATTTTGTATCCAGTAACCGTGGGTACTTCTGAATATCAAACCACGATGTATCTTGAGTCTCTTGCTCGAATTAGTATGAGGTAGGATAAAGAAAGACTGATCAACTGATTGTTACCATAAGAGAAAGTATATTTCCTGATATGCTGACTATAGATGTAATTCAACAACGTATGGTTAATCAAGCTAGGCGAATTGTCGGCATTGATTTAGCTGGGTCTGAAAAACGGCGTACGGGGTGGGCTTTTTTACATGGAAGTAGCGTGAGTACTAAAGTGATGAAGACGGCAGATGAGATACTTCATGCGACAATTACTGATAAGCCAGACTTGGTTTCTATTGATGCTCCCTTGTCGTTACCTAGAGGGCGTTGTTGTACTTTAGATGATTGCGATTGTCGTAGCTACGGTATTAGCCGTTTGTGTGAGCGTGAGTTACGTAAGAAGGGATTTGGTATCTATTGGACTCTGATTCAAAGCATGCAAGCCCTTACACGAAGAGGTATGATGATTGCTCAGACATTACGACATGAGGGTTTTGCTGTTATTGAGAGCTTCCCTGGAGTTGCCCAAGATATTTTATGTATCCCTCGGAAACGTGAAAATGTTGCATTTTTGTATAAGGGTTTAGTCCGTTTTGGAGTAAAAGGGCTGCCTTCCTTTAAAAAAATAACACATGATGAACTTGATGCGGTCTCATCAGCAATTGTTGGAATGTTTTACCTTGCTGATTTGTATGAAGCTTTGGGGGATGCGGAAGAAGGTCAGTTGATTATTCCATCGCTTCCAGCATGACACTAATTACCGGGTAGCTCTGTGGATATCCACGAATACGAGGCCAAGTCAATCCTCACTCCTACAGGAGGATTTTTGTTTGGCTTCTCCCATACTTTAAATCCATATGTGGGGTGCTCATTAGGGAAGAGTTTGTGTGGGATGGCTTGTTATGCAGCTGCAATGAGGTATGCTTCGCAAGAGGTGCCTTTCTGGGGAAAAATGTTGAAAATAAAACTAAATGCTGCATCATTGTACCACCGGGATTATGGACGGCTTCGAAGTAACCTTAAACCCATAAAAGTTTTCATGTCCAGTGTGACAGATCCTTATGTTCCGCAAGAAAGGCGGTATAGAATTACGCGTTCAATTCTTCAAGCGATGTTAGATGCTCCTCCTGATGTACTTGTCCTTCAAACTCACACACCGAATGTACTCTGGGATATTAAAATATTAGAACAATTGCACAAAAAGTGTCGCCTCATTGTTCAAATTACTATTGAGACTGATCAAGAAGCACTTCCAGGGTTTCCACGGCATGCGTATTCGGTGGAGGCACGGTTAAATGCACTTGGAAAATTAACTCAATTAGGGCTTAGAACCGTTGGAGTTGTGAGCCCACTTCTTCCGTTGGCCAACCCTGAGTTATTTGCGAAGAGTTTAGGACAGGTAGCATCTTTAGTAATTCTTGATCATTGCCTGCTTGGAGATGGAAGTAGAAATGGTTCGCGTACTCGACGACGAAAACCAATTTCTAATACTACTGTGCCTGAAATGATTAGTGCCGCTGATACTGAAAACTGGAATACTTTGGAGAAGTTTAATCAAGTTGTCGCTATTTTCCGTACAATTCTTGGTGATCATCGTGTAGGGGTGAGTGCCCAAGGTTTTAGAGAAATGGTAGGTTGTGTATGAGTGCAACCGCATCATTAGTGAGGATGTTTCTTGAGGCAGGGGCATTTCAGTGGAGTCAGGATAAGCCATTTGTTCTCTCATCTGGAGTTAAGAGTGAGTATTACGTGGATTGCCGACGGTTTCTATCGGATCCTTCTCAGTGTATTGCGATTGCTCGGGAGGCATATCCTCTGTTAGCACCCTTAGGAATTACTGCGGTTGGGGGACTGGTACTTGGGGCTGTTCCTCTTTCTATGAGCTTAGTAATTATGGCCTATCAGATTAGTCAGGCTCGGGAACAGTGGAGAACTTTTATGATTCGAAAGGAATCAAAAACTTATGGGTTAAGCAATTTAATCGAAGGTGACCTTCGGACAAGGGATCAAGTATTAGTTGTAGACGATGTGCTTACTAGTGGAAACTCTATAGTTTTGGCTATTGAGGCGCTTAAGCGTTCTGGACTTGATGTAAAGGTGAAACATGTTTTGGTTCTCGTTGATCGTCAGGAGCAAAATGGGCGTCAGCGTCTTGAACAAGAGTACGGGGTTCAGGTGCACAGCTTGCTCACGCTTGAAGAGTTGAAAGCAGAGCAACTAAGAATTAAAGGTTGAGCCATTTGCGTGTGTTCCATTACAATTTTACCATTCTTAATTCTTAAAAACCTTGAATTTCTTGACAACAAAAGGCTATCTGTGTAGGGTGCGGCGTGTTTCAGAATCCCCTTATTACACTTACCTCGTTTTTCAGCGGTAACTTTCAAAGTGGTTGGGTCTTGTGATCACGACTCCTATTGCTCGACGGTACGCAAAAGCTTTATTTGAGAGTGTAGGCCTCGATGGGATTAACCCAGTCAGGCAGTCGCTGGATGCCTTTGCTCATGCGTATGAAGAATCATCGGAGTTGCGAACAGTTTTTGTCTCTCCACTATTCACGACGGATGAAAAACAGAAGGTTCTTTTGGAGTTGGCCAATCAAACTGGTGGGCCACCTATACTTTCTAGCCTTCTTGTTTACGCGCTAAGGCACAACAGGATTGTTTTTATTCGCGAAATTGCCCAAGCTTTTGCTACGTTAGCTGATCATGCTACTGGCCATCTTTCAGTTGGGGTAACTTCTAGTCATGTGCTAACGGATGTTCAGAAAGAAAATATAAAGAAGCGCCTTGAAGGCGCTTCTGGAAAAAATGTGGAGGTCTTGTTTAGGGCTGATTCATCTATCATTGGTGGAATTGTTTTAAACATTACTGGTTGGGTATTTGATGGTAGTGTGAAAACTCAAATATCACGTTGGAAGACAACATTGATTCAGGAGTAAAGGGACAATGCAGATTAAGGCAGATGAGATAAGCCGTATTATTCGAGAGCAGATTGGTGCCCTTGAGAAGCATACCGATGTAAGTGAGGTTGGGTCTGTGCTTCAAGTAGGGGACAGTATTGCTAAGGTTTATGGGCTGGAAGGTGCGATGGCTGGGGAGCTTTTAGAATTTCCTGGATCACTCTACGGTATGGTCTTAAATCTTGAAGAAGATAGTGTTGGGGCAGTGTTATTTGGAAGTGACTTAGGTATCAAGGAAGGCGATGTCGTAAAACGCACAGGTCGTATAGCGGAAGTGCCTGTGGGTGATGCCCTGATAGGGAGGGTGGTTGATCCTATTGGGGTTCCTTTGGATGGAAAGGGTCAAATTAAAACCGAAGACCGAGGTCGTATTGAGGTTAGAGCTCCTGGAGTCGTTGACCGAAAATCAGTCCATGAGCCTTTACAAACTGGAATTAAAGCTATTGATGCGATGATTCCTATTGGACGTGGGCAACGTGAGTTGATTATTGGGGATCGCCAAACCGGCAAAACTGCGGTTGCTCTTGACACTATTATCAACCAGCGTGGGCAGGATGTGATTTGTGTCTATGTTGCGATTGGACAGAAGCGTTCGACTGTTGCCAAGGTCGTTAAAACGCTTGAAGATCATGATGCTATGGCTTACAGCGTTGTTGTATCTGCCACTGCAAGTGACCCAGCTTCTGTCCAGTTTATGGCTCCTTATGCAGGATGTACAATTGGTGAGTACTTTAGGGATCGAGGGAAACATGTCCTCATTGTTTATGATGATCTTTCAAAACATGCCGTTGCTTATCGTCAGCTATCTCTCTTGTTGAGGAGGCCACCTGGTCGAGAAGCATATCCTGGTGATGTTTTTTATCTCCACTCAAGGCTCTTAGAGCGTGCAGCAAAACTTAGTGATGAACTTGGTGCTGGAAGTTTGACAGCGTTGCCTATTATTGAGACACAAGCTGGTGATGTGGCTGCCTATATTCCTACTAATGTAATTTCGATTACGGATGGGCAAATTTATCTTGCCGGTGAACTTTTTTACTCTGGGATTCGTCCTGCTATTAACGTTGGGCTTTCAGTGTCTCGTGTAGGTGGTGCAGCACAGATTAAGGCTATGAAAAAAGTTGCTGGGTCTTTGCGCCTTGATTTAGCTCAATATCGTGAGCTTGCTGCTTTTTCGCAATTTGGAAGCGAGCTTGATGATGCAACTCGCTCTCAACTGGCACGAGGTGCTCGAATGGTTGAACTTTTGAAGCAGGGGCAATATTCTCCTTTGGCGGTTGAAGATCAAGTAATTAGTATTTTTGCAGGGGTTAATGGTTTCCTTGATGATGTTCCAGTTGAGAAAGTACAGCCATTTGTACAAGATTTGTTGCAGTGGTTCAATGACAATCAAGCTGCTCTAAAGGAAAAATTAGCACAAGAAAAGCAACTTACTGATGCTTTGAATGCCGATATAAAACAGGCGATCACTACTTTCAAAAATACGCAGGCCCAGTTTGTTTAATTGGGACGGGAAATTGATGAATTCACTTTCTGAGATGAGGCGGCGTAGATTTTTGAGCATTTTGGGGATTGCCCTCTGAGGTATTCTTATGCCTAGTCTTCAGTCTTTACGTCGAAAAATTGGGGGTGTAAAGAACACTCAAAAAATTACTAAGGCCATGAAAATGGTTGCTGCTGCAAAACTGCGTCGTGCTCAGGAGCGAGCTCTTGCTGGACGGCCTTATGCGGAGCGCATGTCAGATATTTTTCATAGAGTTAGTGGGAGGGTGAATCGTTCGATTCATCCTTTGTTTGCTGAACGAAAAGTAAAACGTGTAGAGGTGTTAGTTATTACTAGTGATCGCGGTTTATGTGGGAGCTTTAATGTCAATGTACAACGCAGGGCAGTTGAGTTTATTAAAGAGCGTGAAGCTCAGGGTATGGATGTTCGTGTTAGTTTAGTTGGTAGAAAGGGGCGGGATTTTTTCCAAAGGCGTCAGTGGACGATCAGGAAAGAATGGACAGGTGTATTTGACCATCTCTCAAGTGAACACGCAGCGATGATGGCGAAAAACCTTGTTGATCATTACGTTTCTGAGGATTTCGATGAATTGTACGTATTCTACAATTATTTTTGGTCAGTCATGAAACAGCAAGTCACGCCAGAGCGTTTATTGCCAATTGAAGCACCTGAAGATGCAAGTTTCTCTGGAGGGGCTTACTTATATGAACCAGCAGAGGAAGAATTGTTGCCTCTGTTACTTCCAAGGTATATTCAGGTCCAATTATTTCACATTCTCTTGGAATCGTCTGCAGCAGAGTTTGCTGCTCGTATGATGGCGATGGATGGTGCGTCGCGTAACGCTAGTGAGTTGATTAAGAAATTAACCTTGGTCTATAACAAATCTCGACAAGCCGCTATTACGAAAGAACTCTTGGATATTGTGAGTGGGGCTGAAGCTTTGAAATGATTTTATAACGAGTGAGGGTATCGTGACAGAAAATGGAAAAATTGTACAAGTTATCGGACCGGTTGTTGACGTCGAGTTTCCCGTGGGGATGCTCCCAAGCATCTATGATGCCTTGGAGGTAGATTATCCTGAAGATAAAAAAACGGGAAGACCCGCGATTCATCTTACTCTTGAGGTAGCTCTTCATCTTGGTGAAAATCGTGTTAGGGGCATTGCTATGTCTTCCACCGATGGTTTGGTAAGGGGGATGGATGTGGTTGCCACTGGGGCTCCTATTTCCGTTCCGGTTGGACGCGCAACACTAGGGCGTATTCTTAATGTCTTAGGGGAACCTGTTGACCCGCTTGGGCCTGTGCAAGCGGAAGAGCGTTACCCTATTCACCGCGCAGCCCCTTCACTTGAGGAGCAGGAAACAAACACGGAAATTCTTGAGACTGGGATTAAGGTTATCGATCTTCTTGAGCCGTATGCAAAGGGAGGCAAGGTTGGTTTGTTTGGAGGGGCCGGTGTTGGAAAGACCGTCATTATTATGGAATTGGTCAACAACATTGCCATCCATCACGGAGGATTTTCAGTGTTTGCGGGTGTTGGAGAGCGAACGCGAGAAGGCAACGATTTGTGGCAAGAGATGCAGGAGTCCGGCGTTATTGATACCAAGGATCTTTCAAAATCGAAGGCAGCGCTAGTCTATGGGCAAATGAATGAGCCTCCTGGAGCTCGACTTCGTGTTGGATTAGCTGGGCTTACTATTGCCGAATACTTTCGAGATCAAGAAAAACAGGATGTCTTGCTTTTTGTCGACAACATATTTCGCTTTACTCAAGCAGGCTCTGAAGTATCTGCTCTTCTTGGGCGGATGCCTTCTGCAGTAGGCTATCAGCCCACTCTTTCAGTAGAGATGGGATCATTGCAGGAGAGAATTACATCAACTAAGACTGGATCGGTAACCTCAGTTCAGGCTATTTATGTTCCTGCAGATGATTTGACCGATCCTGCTCCTGCTACTGCGTTTGCTCATTTGACATCGACTACAGTGTTGTCGAGGCAGTTGGCCGAGCTTGGGATCTACCCTGCTGTTGACCCGCTGGACTCAACTTCACAAATTCTTGAAGCGGATATTGTTGGTGAGGAGCATTATCAGGTTGCTCGTACGGTTCAACTTATTCTTCAGCGCTATAAGGATCTTCAAGATATCATTGCTATCCTTGGCATGGATGAGCTTTCTGAAGATGACAAGCTGACCGTAAGTCGTGCGCGGAAGCTGCAACGTTTTCTTTCACAGCCTTTTCATGTTGCCGAAGCCTTTACAGGGGCGCCAGGGAAGTATGTTAAGCTCGCAGATACTCTCAAAGGGTTTAGGG
>Ga0310344_10001807_pt1 | contig 16231 bp, 23 predicted proteins | sample HC15DNA20200_MG_FD_203801 | JGI IMG/M metagenome (GOLD analysis project Ga0310344, IMG submission 203801) | Marine microbial communities from station ALOHA, North Pacific Subtropical Gyre - HC15-DNA-20-200_MG | ecosystem: Environmental > Aquatic > Marine > Oceanic | place: Pacific Ocean: North... | reverse complement strand
CCCCTGGAATTCTACTTGGATAATTTGAGTATCCAATAATTTTTATACCTTTATGTTCAACAATTTTATCAGTCTCAGATAATTCGGCGTTCCCACCTGTCTCAACTGCGAGATCAATAATTACAGATTCTGGCTTCATTTTTTCTATAATTTTTTTTGAAATTAATCTCGGTGCTGGTTTATTCGGTATCAATGCAGTACAAATAATTATATCGTTTTCAGGAATGGCGTCTTCTAAAGCTTTTTCTTGTTTTTTTTTATAATCAGAACTCATTTCTTTTGCATAACCACCTTCTGTTTGGCTTTTTTTTAACACTTCTTCATCAAAAACAATAAATTTTGCTCCTAAACTTTCTACTTCTTCTTTTGCTGCTAATCTAACATCATAAGCTGATACAACCGCACCTAAACGTTTAGCTGTAGCAATAGCTTGAAGTCCTGCAACTCCCGCACCCAATACTAATACTTTTGCTGGAGTAACAGTGCCAGCCGCAGTCATCATCATTGGAAAACTTTTTGAATATTCATATGCAGCATCTAATACAGCTTTATATCCAGCCAGATTACTTTGTGATGATAAAACATCTTTATCCTGTGCTCTGGTTATTCTAGGTATATTTTCTAATGCAAAAGCAGAAATTTTTTTTTTATTATATAAAACATTTTCAGAAGAACCTTTTTTTGGAGATAAAAGCCCCATCAAAATTGTACCCATTTTCATTTCTTTAATTATACCTGGTTCTGGTTTTTGAATCTTAACAATAATATCGCTTTCTTTAATTGATTTATTTACATTCTGACTAATGTTTGCATTATGTTTTTTGTAATCTTCATTCAAAAAACCTGCCTCTTTCCCTGCATCTTTTTCAATTGTTACTTTAAAACCAAGATCTGAATATTTTTTAATTTCATCAGGTACTAATGCAACTCTTTTTTCATTGTCCTCTGTTTCTTTTAAAACTAAAAGATTTATCATAATAATAAGATAAAATAATAATTATAATGGTAAAGATAATATGAAAGTAAAACAAAAATCAAATTATGCAATACTTTGTCTTGTTTTTTTAATTGGCATATTGATAGGTTATAGTAACAATTTTTCGAAGGTAAAAAAATTTAACAGAACACATGCCCCTATTGGCATAGATTTACATTTACAATTAACATATTTAGAAAATTCTATTCATTACATATTATCTGTTACTGATTTTAATCAAAAAAAAATAAAAAAATATAAATTCCCACACATAAACAGAACTCCTATAGGAATTGTTAAAGAAACTATACCTGCTAGTGAAATGGTTACACTTCTTCTTAAAGATAAATCTGGTATTGCTGTTTTATATAGAAAAGATATATCAATAAAATCTTTTTTATCACATTATTGCGGATGCTCAATTAATTTTAGAGGAAGAATTGAAAAAGGGGATGTAACTGATTTAGAAAATTTATGGAAGCATATTAATGAATTTCAAATTCCAAGTAGTTTTCTTTATGACAAAAATAAAATGTTTTCCGAAAAATTGTCTTTTTAAATTTTAGAAATCATAGGACCCAATGGTTGTTTTCCAAAGATATGAAAATGAAAATGGGGAACCTCTTGTCCTGCATGAGCCCCATGATTCGCTAATATTCTATATCCTTCTCCTACTAAATTTTGGTCCTCTGCAACTTTTCCTAGTGCTTTAAAAAAACCATCAATCTCATCTTTTGATGCATTTTTAGAAAAATCTGCAAATGAAATATATTTGCCTTTAGGGATAATTAAGATGTGTATTTTTGCTTGAGGATTTATATCATGAAAGGCTAAAGCATAATCATTTTCATAAACTTTTTTACAAGGAATTTCTTCTCTTAAAATTTTTGCAAAAATATTATTGTTATCATATGTCATCTATTTTTTTTTGGTTTTTGTTTTTTTCATTCTTTTATCTAATTCACTCCAAATTTCCTTAGGATTTACCCCGAGCTTTGCCCACATAACTATTAAATGATATAATAGGTCACAACTTTCTTGAACTGCTAATTTTTTTTTTCCTTGTATAGCTTCTATTATTGTTTCAGCGGTTTCTTCAGAAACTTTTTGAGCTATTTTATTCATACCTTTATTAAACAAAAAGGATGTATAAGATCCTTTTTTTCTTATTTTTTTTCTTTCCTTTATTATAGAAAAAAGATCATCAATTATTTCGCCTGTATTTTTTTCTTTTTTTTTCATTTAAATTCTAACAGCTACTCCTTTTTGTTTCATTTTATTTTTTACCTCCCTAACAGTATAGTTTCCATAATGAAAAATTGAAGCAGCTAGAACAGCTGATGCTTTTCCAATTTTTATTCCATCAATAAGGTGTTGAATATTTCCAACTCCTCCTGAAGCGATTACAGGAATATTAACAATATTAGATATTTTTTTTGTTAATTCTAGATCAAATCCTGATTTTGTACCGTCTTTATCCATCGAAGTCAAAAGTATTTCTCCTGCCCCTAAATTTTCCATTTTCTTTGCCCAGTGAATTACATTAATTCCTGTCTTTTTTCTTCCTCCATGCGAATAAATTTCCCATTTTTTTTTTTTAACTTTTTTTGCATCAATTGCTACAACAATACATTGATTCCCAAATTTATTAGAAGATTCTTTTACAAGATTAGGGTTTTTTATTGCAGCTGTATTGATCGAAACTTTATCAGCTCCGCATAAAAGTAATTTACGTATATCCTTAATTGATCTTACTCCGCCACCTACTGTTAATGGCATAAAACATTTTTGTGCTGTATTTTTTACAACATTAAAAAGAATATTTCTTTTATCACTGCTTGCAGTAATATCTAAAAAACACAATTCATCTGCACCTTGTTTATCATAAATTTGTGCCTGTTTAACCGGGTCTCCTGCATATTTTAGATTTACAAATTTAGTTCCTTTAACTACTTTTCCGTCTTTAACATCTAAACATGGTATAATTCTAATTTTTAACATGTTAATCTACTTTAAATATTCTATTTGCTTCTATTAAATCAATTTTTCCTTCATATATAGCTCTTCCACAAATTACTCCCTCTATTCCTTTTTGTTCATGGTCTTTTAAAATTTGTAAATCTCTTATATTTGTAACGCCGCCAGAAGCAATGATAGGTTTTTTAAAAATATTTACATTATTTAAAATAAAATTTAAATCTATTCCTTTCATTGCCCCATCTTTTTTTATATTAGTACAAACCAAGGATGCTATATTTAAATTTTTAAAATCTTTTGCAATATTTTTTGCTTTTATATCAGTTTTTTTTATCCACCCTTCAATCGCTAATTTGTCATCTATTAAGTCTATTCCTAAAACAATTTTTCCAGGATATTTTTTTATAGCTTCTTTAACTAAATTTGGATTATTTACTATTAAAGAACCAAGTACTAATCTTTCTATTCCGATTTCAAACCAATTATCTATTGTTTGAATATTTCTAATTCCCCCACCTAGTTGAATTTTAACATTAACGGAAGATATTATTTTTTTGATTATTTCTTCATTAACAGGTTCTCCTTTAATTGCCCCATCAAGATCCACAATGTGAATCCACTTACATCCTTTAGATTCAAAAATTTTAGCTTGGTCTACCGGGTCTTTGTTAAAAATAGTTGTTTTTTCCATTTTGCCTTGGACCAAACGAACACAAGAACCATTTTTTATATCTATTGCTGGAAATAAAATCATATCAATACTTCCAAGAAATAAAATTCTTTAAAATTTCTAAACCAATCTCTTGGCTTTTTTCTGGGTGAAATTGTGTTCCTATTATATTTTCTTTTCCAACTATAGCTGTAATTTTTTGTTGGTATTCACATGTTGCTAAAATATTTTTTTTATTTTCGCAAACAAAATTGTAACTATGAACAAAATATGATTCAAATTTTTTTCTTTTTATGATTGGATGTTTAGAAATAGCTTTTACTGTATTCCATCCCATATGAGGTATCTTTATTTTTTTATTTTTTTTTATTTTTATAACTTTTCCTTTAATCCAACCTAATCCTTTATGATTTCCTTTTTCTTTTCCTTCTGTAGCTAGAAGTTGCATTCCTATACAAATTCCTAAAAAAGGTTTTTTTTTTTTCAAAACAACTTCATTTAAAACATCAATCATTCCAGATAAAGATTTAAGACCTCTCATACAATCAAAAAAGGTGCCGACGCCTGGTAGTACTATTTTATCAGCTTTTAATAAATCTTTTGATTTAGAGGTAATAAAAATTTTACTTTTTCTATGTTTTCCTGCTAATTCTAAAGCTTTATAAGCTGACTGTAGGTTTCCAGATCCATAATCAATTAAAGCAATTTTCACTTTTTTTTATAACTTACCTTTTGTTGAAGGAATGTTTCCTTTTTCTCTAGAATCAACAAAAATTGCTTCTCTTAGAGATCTTGCAAGTCCCTTATAACATGTTTCGATTATGTGGTGGTTATTATCACCATATAGATTCTCAACATGTAGAGTTATTCCTGCCGCTTGAGAAAAAGCCTGAAACCATTCTTTGAATAATTCGCTATCCATTTTTCCTATTTGTTTATTTGTAAATTTAACTTTCCAAATTAAATAAGGCCTATTAGATAAATCTATACTAACTCTAGTTAATGTTTCATCCATCGGAATATATGCGTTACCAAAACGTTTTATAGATTTTTTATCACCTAAAGCTTTAGATATTGCTTCACCTAAAGCAATCCCTGTATCTTCAGTTGTGTGGTGGTCGTCAACTTTTAAATCTCCTTTAGCTTTCAAATTAATGTCTATAAGACTATGTTTTGATAATTGTTCTAGCATATGATCTAAAAAACCTATTCCAGTTAAAATTTTAAATTTTCCTTTTCCATCAAGATTTATTTTAACTGAAATATCAGTTTCACTAGTTTTTCTATTAATTATTGATTTTCTCATTTTTTTTTTAATCTATAGTCTTACATTTCAAAAAAAATACATTATTTATCCAATAGTAACAAATATTAATAAATTGTAATGATAAAAGAAAATTCAAATAATAATATGCATGGAACAACTATTTTAGCTGTAAGGAGAAAAAATAATGTTGTAATTGCAGGCGATGGACAGGTTAGTCTAGGAAACACTGTTATGAAATCAAATGCTGTAAAAGTCCGAAGATTAGCAAATAATAAAGTAATAGCTGGTTTTGCAGGTGCGACCGCCGATGCTTTTACCCTTTTTGAAAGATTAGAAGGTAAATTAGAAAAACATCAGAATCAACTAACAAGGGCTTGTGTTGAATTGGCTAAAGATTGGAGAACAGATAAATATTTAAGAAGATTGGAAGCAATGATGGCAGTTGCAGACAAGTCAGTGTCATTAATTGTATCTGGAACTGGAGATGTAGTAGAACCGGAAGATGGTTTAATAGGAATAGGAAGCGGAGGAGTTTATGCCTTAGCAGCAGCAAGAGCATTAATGGACCAAGAAAAATTAAACGCGGAAGATATTGCAAAAAAAGCAATGAAAATAGCTTCTGATATTTGTATTTATACTAATTCAAACTTTACAATTGAAAAATTATAAATGATGGATGATACAGTAAACAAAAAATTTATTAAAAAAAAAATAGAAGAAAAAAACTACACTCCCAAAGAAATAGTTAAGGAACTAGATAGATATATAATTGGTCAAAATGAAGCAAAAAAAGCAGTTGCTATTGCCTTAAGAAATAGGTGGAGAAGACAAAGAGTTCCTGAAAATTTGAGAGAAGAAATATTACCAAAAAATATCTTAATGATTGGACCTACTGGAGTTGGAAAAACCGAAATATCTAGAAGGTTAGCAAAACTTGCTGAAGCCCCTTTTTTGAAAGTTGAAGCAACAAAGTTTACTGAAGTTGGTTATGTAGGAAGGGATGTTGAACAAATTGTTAGAGATTTAATGCAAATTTCAATTAATATGACACAAGAAAAATTAAGAAACAAAGTTAAATCGCAAGCACAACATAATGCTGAGGAAAGAGTTTTAGATGCACTGGTTGGAAAAAATGCAAGTCTAGAAACTAGATCTAAATTTAGAGCACAACTTAGAAGTGGAAAATTGAATAAAAAAATTATAGAAATTGATTTAGTAGATAATCCTACAGGAGGTGGTTTCCCTACCCTTGATATTCCTGGTATGCCAGGGAGCCAAGTAGGCATGATAAATTTAAATGAATTACTTGGAAAAGGTATGGGAAATAAGAAAAAAAAGAAAAAACTTTCAATAGATAAAGTATATAAGCCTCTTATGGATGAAGAATCTGATAAATTAATTGACCAAGAGAAAATAATTTCTAGTGCAAAAAAAGATGTTGAAGAAAATGGTATAGTCTTCTTAGATGAAATGGATAAAATTTGTGCTCGTTCAGAAAGAGCTGGGGCAGACGTTAGTAGAGAAGGTGTGCAAAGAGACTTATTGCCAATAATAGAAGGAACAACAGTAACAACAAAATATGGTTCTATTAAAACAGATCATATTTTATTTATAGCTTCTGGAGCATTCCATTTATCAAAACCTTCTGATTTACTTCCTGAATTACAGGGAAGATTACCTATAAGAGTTGAATTAAAAGCATTAACAAAAGATGATTTTGTTAAAATTTTAAATGAGCCAGAAAATAGTTTAATAAAACAGTATAAAGCTCTTTTAAAAACAGAAAAAGTAGATTTAGATTTTGGGAAAGATTCAATTGATGAAATTGCAAAATTATCAACAGAAATAAATTCAAATATTGAAAATATAGGAGCAAGAAGACTTCATACAGTATTAGAAAAATTAATTGAAAACATAAGTTTTAATGCTTCAGAAAATAAAGGAAAAAAAATAAAAATTACATCTAAACAAGTAAAAGATGAGGTTGGTAAACTTGCCAAAAATGTAGATTTAAGCAAGTTTATTTTATAAAAAAAAATTTCAGAATTTTCTTAAAAGAATATAAATAGCGCCTGTTCCTCCATGTTTTCTCGATGCATAATTTACGGCTAAAATTTTGTTACGTAAATCCTTACTATTTAACCAAGATAAAATATTATTTTTTATAGTGCCCTCGCCTTCTTTTCCTTTTCCTGTAATAACTAAAATTACTCTATTTTTATTTTTTATTGATTGATTTATAAAATTTTCTAATAAATTTCTTGCTTCATCTAAATTAAATCCATGGAGATCTAATTTGTTCTCTATAAATATATTCCCTTTATTAAAATCTTTAATTTTTTTTTTACTTAGTGCTATTCCTTGGCCAAATTTTAATTCGAGCGTTTCTTTACTATTGTCTTCATATATCTCATTTTTTAAAAAAGTTTTTTTATCATTGCTTTTTATTGACTTACTTAAATTTTTCGTAAAAAGCTCCCATAAAATTTTATCTTCTTCAGATATAAGATTTTTTTTTTTATTGCCCAGTTTTTGTAACGACAAGTTTCCAATTTGGGTTGGAAGACTCTAAATCTTTGGAAAATGTCCAATAATTAATATGATTTTCAATATATTCGTCGTTTCCTTTTAAAATTTTTCCTTTTTCATTTTTTAATAAATTTACTTGTTCAGAAACAAATTTTACAACTATATCTGCTATACTAGATTTAACATTGATTTTTTCTATATTAGCGCTTTTCAAAGAAATTAAAGTATGTTCTAGAATATATTTTTTTTTAATTCTAGACTTTATTTCCTTTGAAAAAATAGAAAAAACATTTGTACTTAAGAGATCTTTAATTTTATTAATTTCTCCCTTTGAATAAGATTGAATAATTGTTTCAAATGCAATTTTAGCTCCTGACAAAAAATTTTTTGTTGAAAAATTATTATCGTAATAATTAATTTTTTTTAGGTCTGAGTATGTTTTAAAATTATTTTCCTTATTTATTGGAACTTTTATTAAAGGCTTACTTTCTATAGTTTGTTTTTCACGCGAAGCTTTTTTTTTATCTGTTACAATATTGGTATCCTGATACATAAAAATATCTTTTGGTTTTTTTTCATTTCCAGTTCTTCTACCTAAAACGCTTCTTAATCTAATAATTAAAAAAGCCGCTACTAGTATGAAAAAAAACAGATCTGGTGATATAAAAGTGTTCATAAATTAACTTATACTTTATTTTAGTTTTAAAGTAAACTGAATGAATAATGTAATTATTTTTTCCAATAAACAAACATATTTTTTAATTTTTTAGGAAATAAAATGAGAGTACCCTGGTTTTTTTTAATTTTTATTGGCATACCTTTAATAGAAGTAATACTTTTTATTACCATAGGTAAACATATCGGCCTTTTAAATACAATTTCTTTAATAATCATAACAGGAATTATTGGTGCAATATTAGTTAAAAAACAAGGAATAACTATTTTAAATAAAGCATTAGAAGAAATCAAATCTAACAAAATACCTATATTCTCAATTTTTGAAGGAATAGCTATTCTTATTGCAGGAGCTTTTTTGCTTACCCCTGGCTTTCTTACAGATACTTTAGGGTGTATCTTATTAATACCAAAAACTAGAAATATAATTATTAAATATATAACTTCGTATCTAGAAAAAAGAACAATATATAAAAAAAAATCAAAATATGATAAAAATGAGGAAGATAAAATTGTTGAAGGTAGTTTTGAAGAAATTAATGATAACGAAAAAAAAAAGTAGCTTTTTTTAACCCCTATGATTAATATGCATAATCAATAGAATGGCAAAAAAAATAGAAAAAAAAGCTGGAACAGTCCCAGAAGGAGCTCCTGCGGGACTATTTATAAATGCGCAATATTTAAAAGATTTATCTTTTGAAAATCCAAATCCTTTAGATGCTTACAAAACTAATGAAAAACCGGATATAAAAATTAATGTAAATACTTCTGTCAAAAAACTTCCTGATAATGCTTTTGAAGTTACTTTAGATATAAAAACTGAAGCAAAAAACAAAAATAATAAAGTTGCTTTTATTGCTGAGGTTAGTTACTCCGGAATTTTTACATTAAACAAAGTCCCGCCAGAACATGAAAAACCTCTGCTTCTAATTGAAGCACCAAGAATGTTGTTTCCTTTTGCAAGAAATGTCCTAGCCGAAACTACAAGAGATGGCGGTTACCCACCGTTAATGCTAAATCCTATCGATTTTGCCGCTTTATTTCATAAACACGCAGAAAAAGATAAAAATAAAAAAAATTAATCTATTGTTTAGACTTTGCAATTATAAATTGGAATATTGTCCATATATTTTTTTAATTTTCTGACAATAATATTTTCAAGTTTTGTTTGGGTCTCTTTTGGATATGAATAAATACCATTTTCATTTATAAAATTTAAAGAAGTGATTCTTTTAGTTACGTTCTCTTTCATCATTTTTTTGAACATTTTTTTTGGGAACCTCATCATTCCAAAGCTAATAGAATGTATGCTTTCCATAGGTATATTAGATGAAATAGTTTTAAAAAGATTATCATAAATTTTTGCGAAATTACAAGTAGGTACTATAGGGTCAAATCTTAATCCTAATTTCCATCCTTTATCTGCCAATTTTTTCATAGAATTAATTCTTCTTTGTACGGATGGAACTTTGTTTTCAATTAATTTTGAAATATTGTCAGGTGTAAAACTAAAAGCAATTATACAATTTTCTATTGGTTTATATTTTAATATTTTTTGAATTTGTATACTCTTTGTCCTGATCTCTAAAATTCCATTTCTATTTTTTTCAAAGATTGGAAGAAATGATTCTATAAAATCTGTAATTCCATCGAGAGCTAATGAATCACAATCATATCCAGAAAAAAAATAAGATTTTTCTAAATGATTTTGGTTAATTTTTTTTTTTATTTCAGCAAAGAAATCTTCGTAATTGACAAACAAAAGATAATGGGCTGACATATGTTTTCCTTGAAGAAAACAATATTCGCAATCATAAATACAATTAAGCATATGAGAAAAATAGTAATTTTTGTTTCCTCCGATACTAAAATTTTTTGGTATATTATGTAATTTTTTTCCTTCTTTTTTTGCTAATACAAGGGCAGGTTTTAATTTTTGGATTCTAAAATTTTGAGATTTAATATTAAAAATTTCTCCATAGTGATCACAGTAAATCACATCTACTTTCTTTTTAAATTTTGACAAAATTTTTTTTGTTCTATGATGCTTTCTTACTTGATTTTCAATGTATATTGTTTCAATCATTAGATTTTTAAAAATTCTTTTACTAATTTGTTTATAATTGTAGTTTTAGAATAAACCCAATTTTCTATCTTTTTTGATGAAATTTTAAATATAGAACTATCTTTATTATCAGAAACTATTTTTATACACTGCACTTTTTCTGGGCCTACAAAGTTTCTAGCTCCTTTAAAAAAACCTGCCGCTTCCATATCATATAGGTAATTAGTTGTATATCTAATTTTTGGAAATATTACAGTCATTAAAGGAGATTTTTTTATTTTTGTTTTCCATAGCAAAGAAGGATACCAACTATATTTATTTTTATTATCTGTAACTTTCGATATTAATATAATTTCTCCTAATTTAAAATTTTTATGGCCAGCTATTCCTATATTTAAAAAAAAATAATTATTAGTTTTTTGTCCAATATATATAGTTGCTTTTTCCGCTTTTTTTTTCCCTATTCCTGAAATTATTAAATTAATTTTTTTTTTTTTATTTGAATAAAAATTTTTAGAATTTTCTTTTAAATTCCAATAATTTATCAATGGGGTTGCTTCCCTTTTCATTGCTACAACAATATTTATTCCATTTACTTTATTCATATAGTTTTATTTTATTTTCATAGTATGCAATTTCTTTTTTTTTTCTTCTTTTTTTTAAACCCTGGAGATATATATTAATTTTTTTTTTTAAAATTTTTTTAGCTAAAACTTTCTGTTCTTTATTTATAGAATTCTTTTTAATTAAATTTTCTATAGATATAATTCTAAAACGATCCATTCCCCAGTATTTTTTTGACAATTGATTTAGGTGGCCACCATATTTTATAGTAAGTTTTTCATTCAAATATAAAACTGGAAATTCCGCTGCTATTCTAAGCCATAAATCATAATCTTCACAAACAGGTAATTTTTCATTAAATAAACCTATTTTATTAAAAACATCTGTGTGGATCATAACACTAGAAGGAGATATCCTGCATAAATCTAAACATTTATCAAAAATAAAACCCCCATACTTTTTATGTTTTTTATGTTGATTAATTTTAATTCCTTTTTTAATCCAAATTTCATCAGTGTGACAAATTTTGTATTTAGTGTTTTTAATTAAATAACTTATTTGCTTTTCTAACTTTTTTGGGTGCCACCTATCATCAGAGTCTAAAAAGGCTAGCCAACTATTTGAAGAAAGTTTTATTCCTTTATTTCTTGCTGAGCTAACTCCTTTATTTGATTGTTTATATATTTTTATGTTTGAATATTTTTTTTTTATATATTCCACACTTTTATCACTTGAACCGTCGTCAATAATGATTAATTCTAAATTTTGATACGTTTGATTTAAAACACTATCAATTGCATGTATTAAAAATGATTTCCTATTATAGGTGGGAATAATTATAGAAATATTAAACATCTTTTAAATATTATGAACAAATTTAATTTATTACATTATTTTTTTATTTTTTTAGCTTTTCTTTTTTTGAACGAAAATGTTGCTAAGTCTGATTATGGAACTAAGAAAGAAAAAAAAGGATTTAAGGAAATAGATTTAAATAATGACAAAAAAATCAGTTACTACGAATTTCAACAAATTAGACAAAGACGTTTTGATCGATTAGATTTAAATAATGATAAAATTGTTACACAAGAAGAATTCGAATTAAGAAATCAAAAATTTTTTTTAGAAATAGATAAAAATAAAGACAAACATTTAACAAAAAGCGAAATGTTTAAAAAAAGAAAAAAATTACGAAATATTCTTGAGTAATAATTATTTAATTTTATAAAGGCAATGTTCACCGCATGAAGGTCTGCTTACTTTTATTGAAAGAACATTAGAATATTTTTTTTGTAATTGCTTTCCAATCCAAGAAGAAATATTTTCTAATGAAGGTAGACCAATTTCTTTAATATCATTTATACATTTATGGTCTAATTTTTTTTTTATTTCGTTTAAAGATAAAGACAATTCATCAAAATCTGTAACCCATTGGTTTTCCTTATTTCTTTTTCCATAAAATGTTACCTCAACAATAAATGAGTGGCCGTGAATTTTTCTATAAACATGTCCTTTTGGCATATTAGGAAAATAATGCGCGGCTTCAAATGTAAATTGCTTAGTAATTTCAAATCTATTTGTCATGGCATTCCTACTATTTTATGAATTTGTAAACTAATATTCCACTTTTTATTTTTATTACAAAAATCATAGGTTTTCTTTATATTTTTTTTTAGGTTTGGACCATCCATAGGTTGTAAAAAAAAATGTTTAAAATTTAGATTTTCTAAACTTTTAGGATCTATTTTTTTTTGAGGAAAAATTAGCTTTAATTCATCTCCTTTTTTTAAAACAAAATTATTTTGATGTTTAGGACTTACACAAACCCAGTCAACTTTGAAGGGCAAATCAATTGTTCCATTAGTCTCAATACCTATTTCAAAATTTGATATTTTTAAAAAACTTATTAATTTTTTATCTAATTGTAATAATGGTTCGCCACCGGTAAAAACAACGTAAGGTTTATTTTTGTTATTTTTACTTTTCCATAAAGTAATTATTTTTTTTCCTAATTCTTTCTCACTAAAAAACTTTCCTCCATTTATTCCGTCAGTTCCAAGAAAATCGGTATCACAGAAATTACATTTCGCATTTTTTCTATCTTTTTCTCTTCCTGACCACAAATTACATCCTGAAAATCTGCAAAATATACTAGGTCTTCCTGTGTTCGCTCCTTCCCCTTGAAAGGTATAATATATTTCTTTTACGTAATACATAAATTTATTTTCTTAGTAACCAAATAGGGTCATTAATTTCCGCTTCTTTAAACCCTCTATCTCTTAAAATACAAGCATGACATTTTCCACAACCACCTTTTATTCCGTCGTAACAAGTGTGTGTTTCTTTAAAAATTTTATTAAATTCTTTCATGTTTTTACATTTTTTTATGGCCATTTTAATACTTTCTTTTTTTGTTAATCTCATCAGAGGTGTTTTGATTTTAATATATTTAACTGATCCAAATATTCCTAATCCTAAAGATTTTTGCATACTATCAATAAAAATTTTTCTACAATCTGGATATCCGCCGTAATCTTCTTCACAAACACCTATATAAATTATTTTACAACCATGCAAAACTGCTCTGTTACTAGCTATTGTTAAAAACAATATATTTCTTGAAGGCACAAATGTGGGCTCGATCCCTTTGGGAATTTCGTTTGTTGAATTATATTTTTCTAATTTCTCTCTTTTGTTTACCAAAGGCGAAGTACTTTTTAAAATATGAGGAATTTTTATTATTTTATAGGTTTTAAATTTTAATAATTTAGCTATTTTTACAGCAGATTTAATTTCAATCTTGTGCTTTTGCCCATAATCAAAAGTAATACCGTGCAATTCTTTACATTCCTTTCTAGCAATTAAAGCAGTTGTTGTAGAATCCTGGCCGCCTGATAAAACAACTAATCCTTTATTTTTCATGACCTTTTTTAAAATTAAGAGAAGCAGAATTAATACAATAACGAAAACCTGTTGGTTTAGGTCCATCAAAGAAAACGTGTCCTAAATGGGCGTCACAATTTGAGCATACTACTTCAATTCTTTTCATACCATGGGACAAATCTTTTATTTCTTTAATATTCTTTTTTTTAATTGGAGAGAAAAAACTAGGCCATCCAGTCCCCGAGTCAAATTTTGTATCAGAAGAAAAAAGATCTATATCACAACAGATACAACTATAAATTCCTTTATCTTTTAAATCCCAATATTTACCACTGAAAGCTGGCTCTGTCCCTTTTTCTCTACAAATATTATATTGTTCCGGCGTTAATTTTTTTTTATTCATACTAATAAAATTCAAGATTAATGATTATAATAGCAAATGACTTTTTTCTTTGTTATAAAAATAATATGTATTCAATTTTAGCAGACATAGTTGTGTGTCTTCACTTTGCGTTTGTTTTCTTTGTGGTTTTTGGTGGTCTTATTTATTACTTGTGGCGCAACTGTCCTTATTTACATTTGCCTGCAGTTTTTTGGGGTTTTTGGATTGAATTAAGCGGTTCAATTTGTCCTTTAACGCCGCTTGAAAACTGGTTAAGCGAACTTGGAGGCGGGGCTACCTACAGATCTAGTTTTATAGAGGAATATATAATTCAATTTTTATATCCAACCGGTTTAGATCAAAATACTAAATACTATTTGGCAGCAGGATTAGTTGTTATTAATTTAATTATTTATATTCATATCATGAGAAAGAGGAGTCGAAAAAAAAACATGAGTGTTCATGATAGAATTAATGAACGAGCTCAAGAACAAGAAAAAAAATCTCTTTTTTAATTAATTCTTTTTTTCCATCCAAAAATAATTATGTTGGACTGCCAAATATTTACTTTTTACTTCTGGGATCCACTTCTTAAAATTTTCAATTCTACTTTCGCTTGAAGGGTGGGTGCTCATAAATTCTGGTGGAGATCCACCTTTTTTCTTTGCATGTGCCGCCATTCTTTCCCACAACCTAATTGTCTCATCAGGATCATAACCTGCTAAAGTCATAAAAATTAAACCTAAATAATCGGATTCAGCTTCTTGTTTCCTTCCAAAAGGAAGAAAAATTCCATATGCCCTTAATAAATTATAAGCTGTTTTAGCCCCACCTTGAAGGGTGGTGCCAGTTGCAGTTTGTGCTACAGAAGTTGCCACATCTAATAATAGAGCTTGGCTCATTCTCTCATTTCCATGACGTCCGATAACGTGAGCCATTTCATGGGCCATTATTGTAGCAATTCCATCTTCATTTTGTGCAATCTCTAATATCTTAGTATAAAATGTAATCTTTCCTCCTGGCATAGCCCATGCATTTACTTGGTCCTCTTTAACTAAATTTATTTCCCAATTAATTTTTTTTGTTGGATCTGGTTTATTTTCCAAAATAAAATATTCATGAATTGCGTTCGTTATATTTTTAGCTATAACCTGTAATTTTTTATTTTGTGGGTTGCTTTTGGAAATAACATCTGCCTTGCTTAAAAATTGTTGATAGGCCCGTGCACTTTGTTTATTTATATAACTATCTGGCAAAAGTATTAATTGTTTACGTTCACTTACAGGTACGCTTTCGCAACCTAATAAAAAAAGAAAAACTAAAATATTAAGAATTTTTTTCATAAAATTATTATAAGATATAAAAATAAATGAATTTAAAATTATTTAATACTTTATCAAAAAAACTAGAGCCTTTTGTTCCACTAAATGAAACAATAAAAATCTATGCATGCGGACCAACAGTATATAATCATCCTCATATAGGAAATGCGAGACCTGCAATTGTTGGTGATATTTTAACTAGGGTTTTAAGGACTCTTTTCAAAAAAGTTATTTATGTAAGAAATATTACAGATATTGATGATAAAATTAATGCAAAAGCTAAAGAAGAAAACGTGCCAATTGAAGTAATTGCTTTAAAATATACGAAGATCTATCAAGAAAATATGCGTGCTTTAAATGTATTGCCTCCTGATATAGAGCCCACAGTAACTCAAAATATACATTCAATTATAAAAATGGTTTCTTCTCTTTTAGAAAAAAAACATGCTTATGAAGCAGAAAATCATATTTTGTTCCATGTTCCATCATTTAAAGATTACGGAAATTTATCTAAAAGAAAAAAAGATGAAATGATAGAAGGAGCTAGAGTCGAAGTGGCTCCTTATAAAAAAGATCCTATGGATTTTGTTTTATGGAAACCGTCAAAAAAAGAGCAGCCAGGATGGGAAAGTCCCTGGGGACGGGGGAGGCCTGGTTGGCATATTGAATGTTCTAGTATGATCGAAGCTTACTTAGGTGAAAGCATTGATATTCATCTAGGCGGTAATGATTTAATTTTTCCACATCATGAAAACGAAATTGCGCAGAGTAATTGTGCCCACAATGGAAAACCTTTAAGTAAATACTGGATACATAATGGATTTATTTCTATGGATAAAGAAAAAATGTCTAAATCTGTAGGTAACATTATTTTAGTTAATGACATATTAAAAAATTTTACTGGTGAAGCAATTAGACTTG
>Ga0310344_10001806_pt1 | contig 16239 bp, 15 predicted proteins | sample HC15DNA20200_MG_FD_203801 | JGI IMG/M metagenome (GOLD analysis project Ga0310344, IMG submission 203801) | Marine microbial communities from station ALOHA, North Pacific Subtropical Gyre - HC15-DNA-20-200_MG | ecosystem: Environmental > Aquatic > Marine > Oceanic | place: Pacific Ocean: North... | reverse complement strand
TAACTGTACATATTAAAAATATTGAATTAGATAACATAGGTTTTACTGAATTCAATAGAGATAATAATCTAATACCAGAATGGATGTATAACAAAGGTATTAAATATAATCATAAAACAGTGGAAATTAAAGATGGTCATATAATATGGGATGACAGTTTAAAAATACCTGTAAAACCAATGGTGGGGTTTATAGGTTGTGCTCCAAAGTCTATAAAAAAAGACAATAGATGGGCTGGAAAATGGGGTGGGAATTTCGATATTCAAGAAATTACTATTGGTTCATATGTTCACTTACCGGTAAATGTAGATGGAGCATTATTACATATCGGGGATATGCATGCTATACAAGGTGACGGTGAAATTTGTGGATCAGGAGGAATAGAATCATCAGGAAGAGTCTTAATACAATGTACAGTTTCAAAAAAACCGAAATCTATGACATGGCCAAGAATTACTAACAAAGACTATATTATGACTACTGGACAAGCAAGACCTTCTGACGATGCATTTAAAATTGCTTTATCTGAAATGTTATTATGGTTAGAAGATGCTTATGGTTATGATGCTGAAGAGGCATATATGCTCTTAGCTCAAGTATTAGAGGCTAGATGTACTCATTATATTAATCCTACTTTTAGCTATGTAGCAAAATTAAATAGAAAATTCCTTAAAAAATTATAAAATATTTTAAATCAGTTATCATATGGTGTTATAATTGCAAAATATATATTAAATTTGAAGTTTATTAGGAGTAATAATGTCTTCAATTGATGAACGTTTTTATCAACTACACCAAAAGTCAGCTACTATTTCTAAGAAAAGTGAAGAATTATTTCCAGATGGAGTAACTCATGATTCTAGGAAAATAGCACCATTTCGTGTTTACATGGATCATGGTTTAGGACCTCGTAAATGGGATATAGATGGAAATGAATATATTGATTATAGAACTGGTCATGGCTCAATGATTCTAGGCCAAGCTCACCCAGCTATAGTAGATGCTGTTTCTAAACAAGTTGCAAAAGGAACACATTTAAGTTCTTCTACAGAACTTGAAGTTAAATGGGGAGATTTAGTTACTAAATTAGTTCCATCAGCTGAAAAAGTTAGATTTGTAAACTCAGGTACTGAGGCTGTAATGATGGCCTTTAGAATGGCTAGAGTGTATTCTGGTAAAACTAATATAATTAAATTTAATAATGCTTTTCATGGTTGGGCAGATGGGCCTTTTGTTGGTGCTAAAGGAGATAATGAACAGAATGGTATAACTCAACCAACAAGAGATACAATTACTGTTTTACCTTATGATATTAGTAAAGTTGAAACAGCTTTAAATCAAGATGATATTGCAGCTGTAATATTTCAAGGAAATCAGGTTATAGAACCTACTTTTATAAGACAACTTAGAGAATTGACACTTAATACAAATACAATATTAATATTTGATGAAGTTGTTAGTGGCTTTAGATGGTCTAGAGGTGGTACACAGGAGCTTTATAATGTAACTCCAGATATTACAACTATGGCTAAGATATTAGCAGGGGGACTTCCAGGAGGATGTGTCGCAGGAAGATCAGATATAATTGATACAATAGCGCCTAACAAAATTATGCATCCAGGTACATTTAATGCAAATCCTTTGTCAGCTGCAGCTGGAGCAACTGCACTTGAAATTTTAATGAATGAAAATGTAAATGAAACAGCAGATGAGAGAGCTTCACAATTGAAAGATGGTTTAAATGAACTCTTTACTAAACTAGAGATTAATGGAACTGCATATGGTGTGTCATCTATTATTCATGTTCTTTTTGGCTCTGATGTACAATGTGATTTAACCTATGGTCCAGACCCTAATATACCTGAAAATGGACACGCCAAGGAAGTTGTAGAACTTTTACACAGGGCATTTATAAATGAAGGTTTATGGGGTAATCCATTAAGTTTTATACTGTCTGCAACACATACTAAACAAGATATAGAAGTAACACTAGAAAAATACAAAAAAGTATTACTTAACCTTCGTGAAGAAGTAGCTATTTAAATTTATTGATGTTAGATATACCAGATTTATTATTTCTAGATGTATCTATTTTAATAGGATGGAAAGATACTTCAAAAGATACTGTTTTAAAACGTAGTTTAATTAAGTTAAGTTTAATTAATAAAATAAATAATGAAGGTTGGTCAGAATTATATCCAATATGGTCTAAAAATATGAATTCAAACCAGAGTCCATTTGAAATAACTTTTGATTCAAGACTTAGAGCTTTAGTAAAATCTGATTTCTTATCTCCTGCAGGAAGAAGCTATACTCGTAGATCAATTTATGGAAAATATAAACTAGGAAAAGAATTCAGCTTAGATGAATGGAAAATAATTGATGATTTATATTCTACAATTCCGTCTAAATGGGTAAAAACTAACAAAGATATATTGTGTCTATTAGAAAAATAATAAAAACCTTATTTTCTATATTAATTTAATGATTAAATTTACAAATGATTTTGATTTTCCAATAAAAATTATAAAGTCAAACAGGAAAAAAACTGCTTCAATTAAGCTGAAAACAGATATTTTTGAAATTAGAGTACCAAAACGTCTTTCGAATAATCAAATAAAAGATTTGATTATTAATTGGTCTTCATGGATGAAGAAGAAATTAAATGAATCAAAGAATTATTCTACAGTTCAAATTAATAAGTATAGGAATGGTGAAAAGTTTTTATATCTAGGAAGAAGTTATATTTTAAAAATTGCTTCAGGTAATACTACTTCAATTAAACTTAAAGGTGGTGTTTTTGAATTAATTGTTAAAGAAAAACATATTAATAATTCAGATGAAATTAAATCGCTTTTATCAAAATGGTATATTAATCATGCTGAAAAATATCTTTATGAAAAAACTATATTATATTCGAAAATTATTAATGTACAACCAAAATCAATAAGAATAAAAAAATATAAGTCTAAGTGGGGTTCATGTTCATATAATGGGAATATTTCTTATAGTTGGCCAATTATTATGTCACCAATAAAAATTATAGATTATTTAGTTGTTCATGAATTATGCCATTTAATAGAGCATAATCATTCAAATTTATTTTGGCAGAAAGTGCAAAACTATGTTCCTGATTATATGTTTAGAAAAAAATATCTGAATTTGAATTCTAAAAACTGGGTATTTGATTAACTTTAAAGCTATTAAATATTTTTAAATTCTTTTAATATAAACTGCACTTTATTTTAAGCGCTTACGGTATAATTTATAAAATATTAAAAATAACAGTGGACTAAATAGAAAGAATAAATTAAATGCACCAGTTTTAACTGATAAATCTCCCTGATGACTAGAACATGCTCCTAAGGCTGGTACTTCAACTTCTTTAATTACTTCAACTTCTTTAATTACTTCAACTTCTTTTATTACTTCAACTTCTTTTATTACTTCAACTTCTTTTATTACTTCAACTTCTTTAATTACTTCAACTTCTTTAATTACTTCAACTTCTTTAATCATTTCAGATTTAGATTCATGAAGGAATGGTATAGCTATACAAATTTTAGTTGTATTTAATGATTGATCTAAGGCAATATTTTTTAATGTTTCTACATCTCCTGAAATTACAAGGTCTCCGTCTTCAGTTTCTTTAGTTTGAACATTATCAAGACTCTGAAATTCTGTTGGTTCGTATATGGCACTACAAGAAAAAATATGGGTATCATTTCTTAATAAATAGCTTAGAGATACTTTACCATCTAGTGTTTCGTCTAATGATTGTTCAATTAAAAATTCATCATTAACTACATAAATTAAATCATCTTTGGTTAATCCTTCACCTGTTCCAGATCCTCCTAATGCAGATTCAGTGGTTGCGTTTATTTTTTCACTAACTAAAAGAAAATCTTTACCGAAATCAGTTTCTCCTAAAGGTGTAAGTTCTGAGTCATCAAAAGGGGCTTCAGAATATATATAGGTACAAGAGGAGAAAATTAATATTAGTATAAAAATTTGAAATAAATATAATTTTCTTTTTATCATTTTAAAATCCTAAATATCAGAATTAATTTATTGTATGTATACAGTATATTAAAATATTAAGTAAATATAAATATTAATCAAAAAACAACTTATTAGCAGTATTAGAAAGTATTTGGTCCTTTTGTTTTTCTGATAAAAAAGAACTAATCAATTTAATAATTGAAATTGAATCATGATAAGTTTTTTCTAATATTTGAAAAGGATAATTACTGCCCCATAATAAACGTTTATCTGTATATGAATCAATTAACTTTTTAATAATATTTATTTTATCATTATTGAATTCAATCGCATGAAATCCAGATAATTGAACATATATATTTTTATTTGAAGATAATTCACATAGTTGATTTAACTTTACATCGAATGTTTTTTTGTCATTATAAATGTTACCTATGTTTTCTATTACAATTCTCAGATTTGGATATTTTACTGATACATTTTTTAGAAAAAGAAAATTTTCTGTCTGATTAGAATAAGAGATAATATGATTATTATTTTGAGCAATTTCTAATAGTTTATTATATTTTTCTAATTCATTAATTTGAGTATTTATAATTCGAAATGCATTTATACCCAATTCAGATAATGTATTTATTTGATTTGAAATATTGTTGTTACTTGGATCAATTAATAAAATAGCTTTAAAAATTTCTGGAAACCTTTGAATTTGTTCAATAATATAACTATTATCATATAAATACTTAGGAGCTTGAATTAAAACAAATTTTTCTACTGATGAAGGCCTAGCATTTCTTAGTAGTAATTCGGGTGGAGAAAATTCAATTTTTTTAGGAGGTAATTCTAATTTATTATTAGAATTTAAAGTAAGAGGTTTATCATTAGACCAAACATAAGCGTGTGAATCAATGTAATTCATTAATCATTTATCTCCATATAATATATTTATCAATTAATTTTATGATTTAATCTTTTCGTTACTAGGGTCATAAGCAGGTTTGAATTGTAAATTTACAGGATATTTTTTTAAACCGATTTGTACTTCAAAAGAACCTGATTTAATATATTCTAAATTTACTCCTGAAGAATTACTTATATATCCAAGTCCAATTGATCTCCCTAATGAATGTCCATAATTGCCAGATGTAACAATTCCTACTAGTTTATTATTATGGAAAATTGGTTCTTCTCCTAGTAGAATTGGATCTGGATCTTGTAAAATTATCATAACTAAACGTTTATGTGGTATACCTAAGTTTTTCTGTTTAATTAATGCATCTTTTCCTTTGAATTTAGTTTCTTTATTCATTGATACAGCAAAGTTTAACCCTGCTTCAATGGGAGTATCTAAATATGTTATATCGTGGCCCCAAGATCTATAACCTTTTTCTAATCTTAAAGAATCTAAAGCATGGTAACCAGCAAGGCACATGTTTTCATTTTTACCAGAATTTAAAATTATAGGGAAAACACTATTCATAAATTCAGTTGGTATATATAATTCCCAACCTAATTCGCCTACATATGTAACTCTACATGCTATTATTTTTGCATATCCTATCTCTATTTCTTGGTATGTCATATAGGGGAATTTTTCATTCGATATATCGTTTGGCGTTATGTTTTGGAGTATTTTTCTTGATTTTGGGCCCATTAAACCAAGTACTCCAAATCCTGAAGTTATATCAGTTAAAAATGCGTGTTCATTTGGATTTATGTGATTCTTAATCCAATGAAAATCTCTATTAGATACGCCAGGACCAGTTACAATCATATATTGGTTTTCTAATAATTTAGTTATTGTTAAATCAGCTTCTATTCCTCCCCTATTATTTAACATTGCTGTGTAAACAATTTTTCCATTTGCGACTTTTAAATCATTAGCACACAGTCTTTGTAATACTTTTTCTGAATCATTACCTTGTAATATGAATTTTGCAAAGGAACTTTGATCAAATAAACCTGCATGGTTCCTTACTGTATTATGTTCATTTTCTGAGAATTTAAACCAATTTTGTCTATCATATGAGTATTCATATTTAGGATTAATACCTTTAGGAGCATACCAATTTGCCCTTTCCCATCCAGACATTACACCAAAACATGCTCCTAAATCTAAAATTTCTTTATGAATAGGTGATTTTCTTATATCTCTAGCTGTTTCAGGTTGCATATGTGGCCAATGCATACCATATAGTGTTCCTACATTTTCAACAGTTCTATCATAAAGATATTTTGAATTATTAGAAAATGAAGAGAATCTTCTTATATCTGCTGCAATTACATCTGAAGTTGGGTAGCCATTTACAATCCATTCCGCTGTTATTTTACCAACCGCAGGTCCACCAGCTATTCCATTAGAATTTAGTCCAGCAGCTACGAAAAAGTTTTTCACCTCAGTACTTTCTCCAAGTATATAATTATTGTCTGGAGTAAAACTTTCTGCACTAACATACATTCTATTAATTCCTACCTCTTTTAATTTAGGTACCCTGTAAATGGCAGAATCCCAAAATATTTTGAAGTGTTCCCAGTCTGGTTCTAAAAGACCAAAATGATAGTCTTTAGGAAGTGATTCTATTGGAAGAGGTTTAGCAGTTTTTTCAAATCCTCCCATAAGTATTCCACCTGTTTCTTCAGGATCTCTTCTTAAGTATATTTGTTCATCTGGATCTCTAAGACAAGGCAGGTCTTCAGGAATATCTAATTGATTTGTAACTAAAAACATATGTTCAGCAGCATGAAGTGGTACTTTAACATTACACATTTGTCCTACTTGGTTTGCCCACATACCTGCACTATTTACTATATATTCGCATTCAATTTCTCCTGCTTCAGTTAATACTTTTGAAACAGCGTTATTTTTTGTAGATATACCAGTAACTTTAATGTTTTCAAAAATCTTAGTTCCATTAATTTTTGCTTGATTTGCAAAAGCTAATGTTGCTAAAGCTGGGTGAATTTGTGCGTCATCTGGTATAAATAGTCCACCAATCAAATCCCTAGTATTCATTAAGGGCCATATATTTGATATTTCACTTGGACTAATAGAATGTACTTCAATATTAAAAGCTCTACCTAATGCAGATATCTTGTTTAATTCATCCATTCTACCTTTAGTTTTTGCTACTGTTATACTACCTGTTTTCTTAAAACCTGTTGGATGATTAGTTTTTGCTTCTAATTCAGGCATTAATTCTAATCCGTATCGTGCAATTTCTATTGTAGTTTTTGTGTTTCTTAATTGAGTTAATAGTCCAGCTGCATGCCAGCTTGTTCCTCCAGATATGGTTTTTCTATCTAGTAAAACAACATCTTTCCAACCTAGTTCTGTTAGATGGTAAGCAGTAGAAGATCCAGCTATGCCTCCTCCAATAATAACTACTTGAGCATGTTTAGGTAACTGCATTTTAATCCTTATTTATTATGAATTTTAATATTTAAATAAATTATGAATATTTTATATTAAATTATTAAATAATTTTTCAGATTTTTATTACAAAATTTAGGATAATATATTATATATGATCAAAAATAATTATAAACATATGTGTAAGTACTTTAAGTTGATGAATAAGTTTAAATATTTTTTTTTAGTGTTACTTTGCGTGACTACATTTGCATGTTCTGTTGATACAAAAATACAACCTTCTCAACAAGCATTAGTTGATATTGAAAATGAAAAGTTAATAATTAAAAATTATAAAGAATATGAAGTAGATGAATCTCAGATAACGCTATCAAAAATTAAATTAGATAAGTTATTTGATAATCCATGGGCTATAGAATTTATTGATGATAATTTAATTGTAGTTACTGAAAAAAATGGGAAGTTGTCACTAGTTGATTTACTAAATCAAAGAGTTTTTGATATTAAGCATAAAATTCCAACTATTCAATATGGTCAAGGTGGATTATTAGATGTATTGAAATTTGAAGACTATCTATATTTATCTTATACAATTACGAATAAAGATAAAAAATATACTACTGCTATAGGAAGAGGTTTATTTGTTTACCCTTATAAAGAATTAAAAAACTTTGAGCAAATATTTACTGCTAAACCTTTTTATAAAGATGGTAAACATTTTGGCTCTAGAATGTTGATTAAGGATAAATTTTTATTTGCTTCGATTGGTGAAAGAGGACAAGGTTCAGTAGCTCAAGAGTTAGATTCTCACGCTGGAAGCATAATTAGAATAAATCTAGATGGATCATTAACAGAAAATATTTATAAAAATAATTTAAATGCACTTCCTGAAATTTTTCAAATTGGTGTTAGAAATCCTCAAGGAATGACTTTATCACCATATGGAGAAATATTCATTAGTAATCACGGAGCTAAAGGTGGAGATTTTATAGGTATAGTAGATGAAGGTAAAAATTATGGATGGGATAAGATTGGATGGGGAGGTACAAATTACACTGGCTTTAAAATTGGTGACGGAGAAGCATTTTTAGAAGAATTTGATAAGCCAATTATATCATGGGTGCCATCTATAGCACCTAGTGATATTTTGTTTTATAAAGGCAATGAATTTTCTAATTGGGAAGGAGATTTATTAGTAACATCTTTAAAATATAAAATGTTAATAAAGTTAAAAATAGAAAATGGAATAATTACTGATGAATTAATCATATTAAAAGATGATATTGGAAGAATTAGAGATGTGGATATCAACTCAAAAGGGGAAATATTTCTAATTACTGATGAATTTGATTCTCATATATGGAAACTTAATAGAAAATCTGATCAAAATATTTCATGTGAATTAACTGGTGGTGAAACTGTATATGATGGATGGTCAGGAAAAGATACAGGAGCAAACCATTGTAATCAGTGTAGGTGTATTAATGGTATGCTTGCATGTACAAAAATGGCATGTTTAGGTTTAAATAAACCTAACAGTGATTTAAGTACACCTGGTAAAAAATATTTAAATGAAAGACATATTACACAACAGGAGGTGAATAATTTAGAATCTGTTGTTTTAAGTAATAAAACTGATAATTGGATTGGTATTTTAGGAGATTTAGGGTTAACAGATACACAGGTTTTTATTGAGTCTTGGAAAGGAAATATACTTTTAAATAATAATAAATTAGATTTTGAAGTACTTTTCTTTTTAGATAGTAGTATTGATAAATTTATTAAAAACCAATTATCTACTATGGAAGCATACCAGGGTATAAAATTTTATTTTATAAATAATATAGCTATTAAATGTGATGAATCTGATAAACAAGCTTGTGAGTACTTATTAAACCTACTTAGTTGATTATATTTTCATTTGGTATTTAATTTTTCAACTTCAGTAGATAATTTCTCCCATTCTAATTCTAAATTTTCAGATTGTTTTTTTAATATTTTATGTTTTTCTCCATTTTCTGATAGTTCATTTAAATTACTAAATTTATCTGGATGATTAAATAACAACTCTAATTTATTTATTTCTAAATTAATATTTTCGATTTCAGATTCGATAGTTTTTATTCTTTTATTTAAATTTTTAACTTTGTTGCCTGATTTACTTTTGGAACTATTGTCTTTAATATTTTTATTCTTTATAGGTTTAATTGTATTATCAGAATTTAAATTATTTTCATATAAAAGATAATTTGTTGAATTTAAGTAACTTTCATAATTCCCTGGATAAATAACAAGGTTTCCTTTATCGACTTTTATGATTTTATTAGCTACTTGATGAATCAATGTTCTGTCATGTGTAATAAAACATAGAGTTCCATCATAATCATTTAATGCATCTGTTAATATTTCTCTAGAAGCTATATCTAAATGATTTGTTGGTTCATCCATGAAAAGTAAATTATTGGATTGTATTAATAACTTTGCTAGAGCTATTCTAGCTTTTTCACCCCCAGATAAAACTGATATAGTTTTATATATATCATCTCCTTTAAATAGAAAACTACCTAGGATATTTCTTAAATTTTGTTCGGATTCATTTATTGAAGCATGTTGTAATTCTTCAGTTAATGTGTTTTCAAGTTTTAATAATTCAAGTAAATATTGTGCGTAATATCCACTTTCAACGTTATGGCCTAATTCCCGGTTGCCATTGTCAAATTCTAAAACTCCTGCAAGTATTTTTAATAAAGTAGATTTACCTGCTCCATTTGGCCCAACTAATGCTACTTTATCACCTCTATATAAGACTAAATCAATATCTTTATAAACAACGTTTACTCCATATGATTTACTTAAATTCTCTAATTTTATTACTTCATTACCACTTCGCGATGATTTTAGGAAAGAATATTTAACTCTTTTATTAATTCTTGGTAATTCAATTTTTTCTATTCTATCTAATGCTTTAATTCTACTTTGGACTTGTTTAGCTTTACTTGCTTTTGCCCTAAATCGATCAATGAATTTCATATCCTTTTCAATTTTCTTTTCAACTCTTACTGCTGTTGCTTGTTTAATCTTAAGTGATTGTTCTCTTGAAATAAGATAGTTGTCATAATTACCTTTATGAGTTATAACTTCACCAGGTTCTATTGCTAATATCATTGTAGCTACTGAGTTTAGAAATGCTCTATCATGTGAAGTTATAATTACTGCTCCATTAAAATTAATTAAATATTCTTCAAACCAAATATTTGCTTCTAAATCAAGATGATTTGTAGGTTCATCTAATAGTAAAACATCAGGTTTAGAAAAAAGAATTTTGGCAAGTGAAGCTCTCATAATCCATCCACCACTAAATTCATTTATAGGTTTATTAAAATCATCTTCTTTGAACTTCAGACCAGATAAGATTGCTTTTGCGTGATGTTCTGTTTTACTTTCATCAATAATTTGAAGTTTGTCATTAATTATCGACATACGATTTAGTAAATTTTGTTCATCTTTATTTTTTGTTTGATTAGATAACAAGTCGTGAATATGATTTAATTCATTTCTTAACTGCTTTATTTCATTTGATTCTTCAATAATTTCTTCTAATAATGTTTTATTACCTAAATTCAAATTTTCTTGTTTTAAATATCCAATTGTAATACTTTTGTTAATTGTTATTTTTCCACTGTCTGGAGTTGTTTCATTACATATAATATCCATAATGGTTGACTTCCCTGAACCATTATCTCCAATTAGCGCAATCCGATCGCCTGCTACTGTATTAAATGAAAGTTTTGAAAATAATAACTTATTTCCATAGCCTTTACTTAAATTTGTTACATTTAACATATATACCTATATAATCATATTAATCATTAATAGAATTTTTCAGACTAGTAAAATTCAGACCTAAAGTAATTGCTCTAAAAAGTAAGAATAAAATATATGATACCCACAATCCGTGGTTACCAAATATTGGAAGTAAGATTATTGTTGCTATAATGAATCCTATTATTGATATTATAGCTCCGTTTCGCATCTCTTTTGTCCTTGTAGCTCCAGTAAATATTCCATCTAATTGATAACTAAATACTGATATTATCGGTAATAAAACAAGCCAGATCAAATAATTATGTGAAAGGATTTTGACATCATTAATATTTGTAAGTAAATTAATTATATTTTTACCAAAAATTCCAAATATAATTACACATAATAATGCAGATACAATACACCAGAAAGTAGACGAAATAACGTATTTTACAAATAATATTTTATTTTTAGCTCCTTTAGATTCTCCAACTAAAGTTTCTGTTGTAAAAGCAAATCCATCAATAAAAAATGAAGATATATATACAAAATTTAATAGAATTCCATTTATGGCTAATTCTATATCTCCTAGATTAGAACTTCTATTAATAAACCAAATATGAGTTGCTGCTAAGCAAAATGTTCGTATAAATATATCCATATTAATATTAAGTAAATTTAAAAATTGCTTTTTAGAAAAGACTTCTATCCAATATATCTTTGCTCCAGATCTTTTAAATATTATGAATAGGAATACTAATCCAAAAATACACCCTACCCACTCAGATATTAATGTTCCTAAAGCAACTCCTACTACATTCATGTTGAAAAAAGCAACAAAAATATAATCTAAAGCAATATTTAATCCATTAACTATAAATGATCCTATTAATACAATTTTTGTTTTTTGTATGCCAATAAGATAGCCAACGATACAAAAGTTCATTAACACTGCTGGAGCACTATATATTCTAACTTTGCTATAGCTGTGAGTTGAACTCCATACTTTATTACTAAGATTTAATATAGATTCAAATAAAGAAAATATTAAATTGTGAAAAATTATTATAAGTAATCCTAATAATAAACCTAATATAATTGATCTAATGAAAACATTTACCAAATAATTAGGATCATTAGCTCCATATGCCTGTGAAGAAAGCCCAGTAGTACCCATTCTTAAAAATATAAAATTTCCATAAATGAGTGTAAATAAACTAGCTGCAGCAGTAATTCCCGCTAGGTGGTCTACATATCCTAAGTGTCCAATTATAGCTGTATCTACAAATGTTAATAATGGTATTGTTAAGTTAGATAATATTAGAGGAATAGATATATATAATATTTTTTTATGTATATCATTGTTTAATTTAGATGACGGTAAAAAATTTTCAACAAAAGTCTTTAACATTCAAAATTTCTTTAAGAATTATTTTTAAAAGTAAAAAATATTAATCAATAAGGGCAATTAAATTGTATTATGAGAAACTTTCTTACACAATATGTATTTGAATTGACATTTAGATAATTATTAAGTTAAATTTTCATATAAAGAATAAAATATATAATTAAAATATTTAATATAGGAATTAAAAATTTTTGAAACCATTTAAACCTGAATTCCTTTGGTCTGGTGAACACTGGATTTTATATTTAAAGACTCGATCAAATTCTATCAACAGTGTTTCTATTAGTTTATATAAAACAAATTATAGTCATGTTGGAACAGGTATAGTTTGTCTTTTAGAAACTGAAGATAAATATGGTATTAAGCCTGTATTATTAACTGATAATAAAGATGTTGCAAATTTTGTAACTGAAAATATTATTTCATGGAAAGTTAGTCCATTTAAAAAAAATATAGTTATAAAAGATGCAAAATTTGAATTTAAAGGTGATATTAGAATAAACCCAGAATGGCATATATATTTTGATGAAAAAATAGTAGTTGCTTCATGGTTAGAATTAGAGGATGCAATATTACTTAATAATAATATTCAAAATAAACCTAGTGTTATTAATTCTATATTAAAATTTTCTGATAAAGCATTTGTTAATGTTAATGGTGTTAAAGTAGATGGCGAAGTGTTCCTTAGAAATGAATGGACGCGTCTTATTGGTGAACCAAAAAGTTCTTCCTGTTTTGCCCTATCAGAAACTATATCTTAGCTTAAAATTTAACTATTTAAGGAAAGATTATGAATATTTGTAAATTTAAAGAATTAGTAAATCAAATTTCAAAACCTCCTGAATCAATTTGGAGCGAAATTGGAGAACTTGTATTTAATGAAAGCTACTAAAGCGTTAGATAATACTATTCCAAATTATGAGTAATTTTAAACAAGATATTCAAATAAATAATTTATATAATAGAGTCGGTGGAGAAGATTTCTTTATTAACTTAGTAAACAAATTTTATGAATACATAGAATCAGACAAAGTATTAAGACCTATGTACCCTGAAGATCTAAATCCTGGCAAAGTTCATTTATCATCTTTTTTAGCTCAATATTGGGGAGGACCTAATAATTACTCTTTACAAAGAGGCCACCCTCGTTTAAAGATGCGACATAGCAATTTTAAAATAGGTAAAAAGGAAAGAGATATTTGGATTAAACATATGTGTGCAGCTTTAAAATCTATGAATATATCTGAATATGATTCTACTGAGATGTTAAGTTATTTTGAAAAAACAGCAACTAATATGGTTAATTTTAATGATTGAAAATTTAATGTGTTTCCATTGTATTATCATAGATATTTAATATAAATTAAATAAATATATATATGAAATTTGTTTTACTAATATTATTGGCAGTGGGTGATTTTAGCGTCTTCTTATTATTTGTAATATTTGGTAAATCTGAACATGATATAACTTTATCTCAATCGTATATTAGAACTGTAATTCCTTTCTCAATAGCATGGTTTACTATCTCACCTTTATTGGGTGGCTATAGATTTTCAACTATATATAAATTTAGAAAGTCTATTTTTAAGATTCCTATTATATGGATTATGTCTGGAATTGTTGCAATTATTATTAGGTCGTTTATATTAGATAGATCTATAGTAATTTCATTTGTAATAGTTTCTATATTGGTTCAAGGAATTTTATTGATTGGATGGAGATTCATATTTATATTAATTACAAAAATATTTAAACATAATTTTGAATAGATTTATTTAATTCATTTCGGAGATTTTTAAAAAATGTCACGTCCTAATTGGTATTCTGAACATCCTTCCGCATGTACTTGTTCTAATTGTGAAATTAAAAGGTCTATAGAAAATCAAAATGGTAAAATAGGCAGAAATGAAAAATGCCCATGTGGAAGTAAGAAGAAATATAAGAAATGTCATGGTAATTAATAATTTAAATATTTATTAAAGGTTTGTTATGAAAATGTATAAAGCTGCTATTATTGGACTAGGTAGAATTGCAAGTACATATGATGATGAAAAGACACGAGGTGGTATGGTTTTACTTCCTTATGCTCATGCTCCCGCTTATACCCACTCACCATTTACAAAATTAGTTTCTGGTGCAGACATTAACAAAGAGCAACGTAACTTTTTTGCTCAAAAGTGGGGATTGCCAATTAATAATATATATAGCGATTACAAAGATATGCTAAAAAAAGAAAACCCTGATATAGTTTCAATTTGTACTTCAACTCGTAATCGTCCAGATATTTTAAAATATGTTGCTGAATTTGGAGTTAAAGCTATTTGGCTTGAAAAGCCTATTGCATTTAGCTTAAAAGATGCTGATGAAATGGTTGAGATTTGTAATAGAAATAATATAGTGCTTGCAGTTAATTGTTCTCGCCGTTGGAATCCAATGTATTCACAAGCGAGAAATATTATAGAATCTGGGCATATTGGTAAAATTCTTCAAATAAATGCAATCGCTGAATGTTGGATTTCTCATAATGGCAGTCATCTTATAGATATGGTTAGGTTTTTAGCAAATAGTGAGGTAGATTGGGTTATTGGTGACATGGAGTCACAATTAGATGCAGAAAATGATAAAGATTTTAAAGCTAATGCCTATTTAGCTTTTAAAAATGGAACTCGAGCTTTTATTAGAAGTATGAATAGTGGAGGTCTCCCTACTTCATCTTGGAGCTTTGAAGTTATTGGTGAAAAAGGGCGAATAAGAACACCAAATGATGCTCAATCTTGGGAATTAACAAGTTTTACAACAAATTCATTCCCTACAGAAGATAATGCATTTAATTCAAATAATAAACATCCTATAAATCATCAGTTTCCTTGGCCGACTCATATACAAGGAACTGGATTAACTATAATTGAAGATATAATTTCTTCGATTGAGAATTCACATAACCCTAAATGTACAGGGCAAGATGGAATTAAAGCATTAGAGATCGCAATTGCTATACGAGAATCTTTTCGAAATGGTCATCAAAAAATGAATCTTCCTTTAAAAAATAGATCATTGAAAATTGAATCTAGAGAAACTATAAATGATGAATTACCAGCTAGAATTAGAGAACAAAATAAAACTAAATAAAATAATATAAAAGGATATAAAATGGCTAGAGTGAAATATGTAAACAGAGAAGATTTAAATGAAGATCATAAGCCTATATTTGATCGTATTGCTGAAACTAGAGGTTCTGTTGACAATGTATTTACTGCACTACTAAATAACCCTGAAGCAGCAAAAGTTGTTACGTCAGTAGGAGAATACATTAGATATAATTCAAAACTTGATCCAATAATAAGAGAAACAGCAATTTTAACAACTGCAAAAGAATTAAATAATAGTTATGAATGGGCGCAACATGAACCTGTAGCAAGAAAAGTTGGAGTTAGAGATGAAGTTGTTGATTCAATTTTATCAGGTAAAGGTCCTATGGGATTACCAGCTAAAGAAGGAATATTTATTCAAGCAGCTAGGGAATTAATTAGAAATGCTACTGTTAGTAAAAACACATATCTTGCTTTAGATCATCTGCTTGGAACTGAACTTACAATTGATTATATAGTTACAGTTGGATATTACTCAATGTTAGGTAGAATTATTTCAGCTT
>Ga0310344_10001805_pt1 | contig 16242 bp, 14 predicted proteins | sample HC15DNA20200_MG_FD_203801 | JGI IMG/M metagenome (GOLD analysis project Ga0310344, IMG submission 203801) | Marine microbial communities from station ALOHA, North Pacific Subtropical Gyre - HC15-DNA-20-200_MG | ecosystem: Environmental > Aquatic > Marine > Oceanic | place: Pacific Ocean: North... | reverse complement strand
ACGACAGAAGCAGGATAGAAAGTAGAGCAACAGCTACAAATTTTCTCTTTTGTACTGAACGATGCTTTGCCGCACTCAATATATTCCCATTTCTATAATTCTTTAAGCCAAAACGGGACACGGCTGGCACCTACCCCAAATTTGATCTGGCTCTCTGCAAACGCTCAAGCACAAGTTCCCTGCTTAAATACGCCATTGGTTCAAATAGAGGAAGACCAGTCCTGCGCCCTGTTACCGCGATTCGGACAGGCACTTGCGATTTCGTGTTAAGTGCATCGCCGACTTCGCGAATCTCGCTGGAAAGAGTTTCCGCATCCCAATCGCAATCTTGAAGTCTCCTGATGGCTTCTTCGAGGATTTCTGGAACTAAATCAGCCCCCATCGCCTTTGTAATTTTGAGAACCTCTTTCTCATTTGTTTCTTCTGGGAGCTCATCTTCAAAGACCCAATCCAGTAATGGAACCACATCAGGAATTCGAGTAGCTCGTTGCTGCAGGTGTGGGGCAAGAGCTTCCAAAATAGACCTGTCATAGTTGGTGGGGCTCCACCCGATTTTGTTGATGTATTCTGACACTTCATCTACAAAGGTTTCCGTAGGCATAGCCCCGATGTAATGGCTATTGACATGTTCTAGCTTTTTAAGATCAAAGAAAGCTGGGGCCTTGTTAACGTTCTCTAATGCAAAGAGGGAAATAATTTCCTCTATTGGTCTAATCTCTTTCTCATCTGTAGGACCCCAGCCGAGGAGAGCCAAGTAGTTGACCATTGCCTCCGGGAGTATGCCTCCATCCTTAAAATCCCCCAAAGCAACCGAGTGGCGGCGTTTGGAAAGTTTCTTCCTGTCTTCCCCAACAAGAAGTGGAAGATGGGCGTATGTGGGAGGCGTTCCATAATCAAGAGCTTCCCATAATAGAAGAACCTTTGGTGTTGTATTGAGAAGATCTTCACCCCGTATGACGTGGGTAATGGCCATATCAGCATCATCTACAGCGTTCGCCACGAGGAAAACAGGAGTACCATTTGCGCGTCGTATCACAAAGTCTTCTAATTCTTCATTCTCGAACTGGACTTCACCTCGAATAAGGTCCGTTACTGTAACCACACCATGATCTGGAGTTCGGAACCTAACACTTGCCGTTGGCGTTTCTTCAAGATTTCTATCACGGCAGTAGCCGTCATAGCCTCCTTGAAAACCGGATTCTTTGTTTCGTTGATCTATTTGCTCCCGCGTGCAATCACAAAAATAGGCCTGCCCTGATTGTAGGAGCTGGTCAATAGCCTCAAGGTAAAGAGCTTCTCTTTCTGACTGGAAATATGGGCCTTCATCCCATTCAAGCCCTAACCACTTGAGCGGTTCGGTGATAGCATCATAATATTCCGGTGCTGCTAGCTCAGCGTTTGTATCTTCTATCCGTAAGATGAACACTCCACCTGAATTTTTCGCGAACAGCCAGTTGAAGAGCGCTGATCTGGCAGATCCGACATGAAGATAGCCTGACGGTGCTGGTGCGAATCGCACTCGAGGAAGAGAAGCATTCAAAGGATTTCGATCCTTTGAAGTATTGATATATCTATCAAAGTCCGCCAATCATCTTGGTAACTCTCCTGAATTTCCCCTAGCCCTTGTTTTAATTTCTCTGAGGGGATGCTATCTGCTACGGCACGGCGAAGAAGATAGTTATGGGCAGCGCTTAGATTCTTCAATATAGCAATTCGGAAATCTACCAGAGCAGAATCAGGTTCGGGATCGAAGTACCCCCACAAGCAGAATGCTGCCTCGAGGTCATACCGAGATGGTGCACGTCCAAGCAACGAAGCCCGCTTTAGTCCAACGACTACTGCAGCTTCTGCCGCATCATGCCATTCTTCATTACTAGATAGGTAAACCCTATCTCTAAAGTATTGAACGAGCTTTAATGCGTATCCCTGATCAGGCCCCTGATTACCAAACCCTTGGTTGCGCCGAGAGACAGATTTCTGCTCAGCAGGGCGACCGGAGATCCACCGGTCTGACTCTTTCCTTGATGAAGATTGATAGTGTTTACTTTGGATAGGGGGTGTTGGAACGTATTTAGGAGCTGCCATCCTCCTAGTTTATTCGCTTTGGACCTCATCACGGTGAGGAGAATGTAAAAGGCCGTAAACGAGAGAGTCAATCAGGGCCTGCCAGCTAGCTTCAATGATATTTTCAGAGACACCGATAGTGGTCCAATTCGTTATTCCATTTGTACTGTCCAAAAGCACTCGAGTTACCGCTCCCGTGCCTTTTTCTGTGTCGAGAACTCGCACCTTATAGTCAACAAGGGAAATCGCTTTAAGTTCTGGGTAGCTTTCAGTCAAAACGGAACGTAAGGCGGTATCTATGGCGTTCACTGGCCCATTTCCATCACCTACTCCAACTGACTTCTTCCCGCCTACGAAAAGATCAACTACGGCCCTAGTATCCACTTCTACCGAAATTTCATTCCAGGCTCGACTCCCAGACCCAACATGGTTCATATCGACTTTGAAGCTTTCTACTTCAAAGAAGTCTTGTGTCCAACCGCTAGCTCCACGCATCAGCAGCTCTAAAGATGCGTCCGCTACTTCAAAATGGTATCCCTCGTATTCAAGACGCTTGAGAACTTCCACTACATCACCAAGGACTTTTCCATCAAGGTCAATTCCTAAGTCATTTGCTTTAAGTTCAAGAGTGGATCTCCCAGCCATCTCTGAAACAACGAATCTCGTTCCATTCCCTATGACCTCAGGGTCGATATGTTCATACGCGTCAGGCCTTCTCGAAATAGCACTTGTATGGAGCCCGGCCTTGTGAGCAAAAGCTGATCCTCCGGAATATGGCTGCTGAGGGTTCAACGTCAAGTTAACAAGTTCAGCGACATGGTGGCTGACGGGTGTCAAGCGAGAAAGGCAGTCTTCGGGAATAGTCTCGTAACCCATTTTTAAGGTCAAGTTTGCGATCACAGCTACCAGGTCGCAATTACCCGTTCGTTCTCCGTACCCATTTATTGTCCCTTGGACTTGCACGGCCCCAGCTTTAACTCCTGCAATCGCATTAGCTACACCGCAACCGGCATCATTGTGAAGGTGGACACCTATGCCAACATCGAGATGCTGGACGACTGCTCCGACCGCCTCCTCGACTTCGTGGGGCAATGTTCCCCCATTAGTGTCACAAAGGATAAGGCGCTCAGCTCCAGCAATAGCTGCAGCTTCCAGAACTTGTAGAGAGAACTCTGGATTATTCTTATACCCATCGAAGAAATGTTCAGCGTCAAAAAACACTCGCCGGCCGTTGGCAACCAAGTATTCAATCGAATCAGCAACCATAGCAATGCCTTCTTCAAGGGATGTTTGTAGAGCTTCTCGAACGTGATAGTCCCAGCATTTGCCAACAATACAAACCACTTCTGTATTCGCTGCGAGAAGATTTGCGAGCGTTTGGTCTTGATCTACTTTCCCTTTCGCTCGACGCGTGGATCCAAAGGCTACAAACACTGATGTTTCTAATGAGAGTTCCTCTTGTGCCCGTGCAAAGAATTCATCATCCTTTGGGTTTGCACCTGGCCATCCTCCTTCGATGTAATGAACACCGAGAGAATCAAGTTGTTCTGCAATGCGTAACTTGTCTTCTACAGTTAAAGAAATTCCTTCAAGTTGACTACCGTCTCGAAGAGTCGTGTCATAAATTTCGATCAACTGCTTAGCACCGCCAGTCATTAAACGACCTCACACCAATGAGCGTATTCTTCTTTCTTGCCCCGAACGGTATCAGCATATAAAGAAGCAATTTTTTGTGTTATCGGCCCAGGGCAGGGAATCTCACGATCATCGACACTATTGACAGCACTTACCTCAGCTGCCGTACCAACAACAAAAATTTCATCCGCTATAAACAGATCAGATCGAGCCAAACCTTCAACTCTTACTTCGTATCCGAGATCACGGGCAAATGTCATAACTGTATCTTGCGTGATGCCTTCAAGAGCCCCTGACACTAACGGTGGTGTGTAGAGCGTCTCCCCTTTAACGACAAATAAGTTCTCTCCTGTGCATTCAGCGACTAGGCCATCAGGATTTAACATAATTGCCTCGTCATACCCTGCACGTAGAGCCTCCATTTTGGCCAATGTAGAGTTGACATAATTCCCTGTAGTCTTTGAAGCAGGAGGCATAATATTGTGGTCATGCCGGGCCCATGATGAAATCTTCATACGAACACCTTTGGTCACGGCGTCTTCACCGAGGTAAGCCCCCCACGGCCAACAAGCGATCGCGACATCAACGGTACAGCTTGACGTAGCAAGCCCCATCTCACCATACCCGTAGTACGCAATTGGCCGGATATAACAACTTTCAAGCCCTGAGGCACGAACTACTTGTTTTGCTGCATCTTGAAGTTCTTCTGAAGTGTACGGCATCGGCATGAGAAGAATCTTTGCGGAGTTTAGCATTCGGTCCATGTGCTCTCGTAAGCGGAAGATAGCGGGGCCCTCTGACGTCTCATACGCGCGGATGCCTTCAAACACTCCAGTCCCGTAGTGAAGGGTGTGGGTCAATACGTGAATTTGAGCGTCTTCCCAAGGAATCATCTCTCCATTCATCCAAATACTTTTCGTTGGTTCGATTGGCATTGTCTTTAACCTCTGTTTCTAGACCTGAGCGGCGATTGCATCACCGATTTGGCTGGTAGTCCCACTTTGTGTTTTCGGGTCAGCACATGCTTTCTCTATCCTCTGTGCTGCTTCATTCTCATGTAAAAAGTCGAGCATTAACGCTCCGCTAAGGATCGCCGCTGTTGGATTAGCCTTGCCCGTTCCCACGATATCGGGTGCTGAGCCATGAACTGGCTCAAACATCGAAGGAGTGGACCTTTCTGGGTTAAGATTCGCTGAGCTCGCAAAGCCAATTCCGCCAGAAATAGCTCCTCCTAAGTCCGTAAGGATATCCCCAAAAAGATTATCCGTAACGATCACATCATAACGCTGGGGATCTTCAACAAAATAAATACATGCCGCATCAACATGATTATAAGCCGTTTCAACAGTCGGATATTCTTCCCCCACGGCATTGAACGTACGCTCCCAAAGATCACCTGCAAATGTTAAGACATTTGTTTTGTGAACAAGTGTCAAGTGTTTCTTCTCTCTAGAATTCGCCAGTTCAAAAGCGTACCTGATGCACCTCTCCACTCCATGCCGTGTATTAACTGAACCTTGAGTTGCGACTTCATGTGGTGTGCCTTTCCGGAGAAAACCACCTTCACCAGCGTACGTACCTTCAGTGTTCTCTCGGATAACCATAAAGTCATGGCCGTTGCCGCTTTCGCCTTCAGCAGCAACAAATGGTCGGAGATTAATATAAAGATCTAAATCGAACCGCATTTTGAGAAGCAGGCCACGTTCAATAAGGCCAGGAGGCACATCAGGAGTACCGACCGCCCCGAGATACAAAACATCGAGATCTCTCCATTCCTCTAACACTGAATCTGGGAGCACAGTCCCATCACGGAGGTACCGCTCTCCACCAAGGTCATAATCGTGGATTTCGAGGTTCACTCCAGCAGCTTCTATGACTTTCAGCCCCTCTGCTATAACCGCAGGGCCAATTCCATCACCGCCTATTACACCAACTTTATGACTCACTAGATCTCCTATTTCGCCAATATTTTAAGATTTTTTTCTCTACTCTTAGTCTCGCTTGGGAAATCGCGAATCGAAACGCTAAAGACAAGGTAACCTCATTGTTATGGCACAAATTCAACAGCTCTCACAAGCAGCATACGACCGACTACAAGAGGAATACACGAATCTCACTACTGCGGGAAGAATCGATATAGCAAGAAAGATTGAAACTGCGCGCGAACTCGGAGACCTCTCTGAGAACGGCGATTACCATGCCGCCAAAGAGGAGCAAGGAAAGATGGAAGGCCGGATAGCGCACTTGTCATCCATTCTCGAAAATGCTGAAATCGTAGATGAAGTCTCCGGCAGCGATAGTGTTCAAGCTGGCTCAATAGTCTCTATATGCTATGCCGGCGATGAGGACTCTGAGAAATACCTACTAGGTTCAATCGAAGAGCGCTTGGAAGACGTTGAAGTCATCTCTCCGACTTCTCCATTAGGCGAAGCTTTGATCGGAGCGCGCTCTGGTGAGACTGTCACCTATGAAGCTCCAGGGGGAACTCTTGAGGTAAAAGTTACCGCTATTGAATAGACGCTATCTAGCTACCAATTAGGCATATGTATCACCTTCGGATGTTTTTCGGCAAGACTTAAGAAATATGGATCTGGATAAGAACGAAGAAGAAGACGAAAACGGCTTTCCCAATGATCAAAGTAGCCTTTTCCCTGAAATTTCTGATCAGCAGCCGGAAGAACTCGACCTCGAATTTCTTCCAGCTCAAGAAAGGCCATTAGACCCACCCCCACTGTCCTACGAACGGGAAGCATCTGCAGCTTTACCGACTGCACAAAGAGCTCCACTTCCCCCACCACGGCCTCGGTCGCGTAGAACACCTGCAGGGTATTATCACCCGAACGATTACTATCTAGGGACAGACTGGCCTCGAGTCATTGTCGGCAGCCTCGTCTCTCTATTAATTCTCGGAGGAGTAGTCCTCCTTGCTATCTACCTATTTGAAAAATTCGATGAGGGAGATAGCGCTCCAACTGTTCTCCCTTCCCAAGTTGAAGAGGTTACCTCTGTCAAAGTATATGCTTGTGCTGGAGACTCAATTCCGGTTAATGAAATAGAGCCTCCATCTCAAGCTTTCCTTGAAGGAAAAAACGCTGCAGGAACTTGGATAGCTTTCCGAGACCCATCCTCCCCCCTAAATCAGGTATGGGCCCGAGCTGATGAGCTTCCAACTTTGAATTTCGGCTCACTTGCTATTCTTAATTGCGAAAGTTCCGAACCTACCCCAGATCAGAATTCTCCCCTTTCTCTAGAGACTAACGGATAGGCATCCGACACAGATTAGGTAAACTAACCTGAGGGCCTAGGGGAGTTATGGGAAAGACATTAAGCCAAAAGATTTGGGATAGCCATGTAGTGCATTCTGGAAGTGGCGAACCTGACCTTTTGTATATCGATCTACACCTTGTCCATGAAGTTACTTCCCCTCAAGCTTTCGATGGGCTGAGAATAAACGGAAGGAAAGTCAGAAGACCTGATTTAACAGTCTCGACCGAGGACCATAACGTTCCTACCGAGAACATCGATCAACCCATAGAAGATGAAATCAGCTTGAAGCAAATTGAGACACTCAGAGCAAACGCTAGGGAATTTGGCATTACCCATTACCCAATGGGTCACCCTAATCAAGGCATAGTCCATGTGATCGGACCCGAACTGGGGCTAACCCAGCCCGGCATGACTGTTGTCTGTGGGGACAGCCACACATCCACCCATGGCGCTTTCGGCGCTTTAGCGTTCGGCATTGGAACAAGTGAAGTCGAACATGTCCTAGCGACACAAACACTTCCCCAACCCATTCAGGAAACGATGGCTATTACCATCCTCGGGGAACTCCCACCTCAGTCATCAGCAAAAGACGTCGTGCTGGCTGTCTTGGGCGCCGCCGGCACAGGTGGAGGGATCGGAGCAATAGCTGAATTTCGAGGCCCAGTGATCGAAGCTCTTTCGATGGAAGGCCGTATGACCGTATGCAACATGTCAATTGAGTTTGGCGCAAAAGCTGGACTAATCGCACCAGATAGAACAACTTTCGAATATCTCAAAGGGAAACCAAATTCACCTACAGGTGAACTCTGGGAAAATGCGGTAGCTGAGTGGCAAAAGCTTCGCTCTGACGATGACGCTGTATTTGATAGAGAAATAGTTTTAAATGGGAATGAAATCGTCCCTCAGATAACTTGGGGAACGAACCCCGGTCAAGTAATACCTGTTCAGGGAACTGTCCCAAATCCGGATGATTTCGAGGACCCTGCTGAACGCGAAGCCGCAGAGCGCGCCCTTGAATATATGGGCTTAGAAGCAGACACTCCAATGTCCTCTGTTCCTGTTGACACTGTTTTCATCGGCAGCTGTACTAATAGTCGAATCGAGGACTTGCGAGCAGCTGCAGCGATTATCGAAGGAAGAAAAGTGTCTGCCGGAGTTAGAACCTTGGTTGTCCCCGGATCAGGATTGGTAAAGGAACAAGCTGAAAAAGAAGGGCTAGATAAAATATTTAAAGGCGCTGGATTTGATTGGAGAGAACCAGGCTGCTCTATGTGCCTCGCTATGAATCCAGACAAGCTGAGCCCTCGAGAAAGATCTGCAAGTACAAGTAACAGGAACTTTGAAGGACGGCAGGGGCGCGGAGGTAGAACTCACCTTGTATCTCCTCAAGTCGCCGCTGCAACTGCGATCGCGGGATATTTCGCAACTCCGGAGGATCTCTAATGGAGCCAGTGCACATTATTCAAGGAACTGCAGTTCCACTAGACCGTTCCGATGTCGATACTGATCAAATTATTCCGAGTGATTGGCTAAAGCGTGTTGAAAGAACAGGGTTCGAAAAAGGCCTGTTCTCAGAATGGAAAGACGACCCTGAGTTTGTTCTAAATGATGAGGCATATTCTGCTGCTTCAATTCTAATTGCCGGCCCTAATTTTGGAACAGGGTCTTCTCGTGAACATGCCGTGTGGGCTATTCAGCAAGCTGGCTTTAAAGCAGTTATTTCTCCTAGATTTGGGCCTATTTTCAAAAATAACTCCACGAAAAATGGACTCGTACCTGTGGAAGTCGAAACCAAAGTTGGGAATCGCCTTCTAGAAGAAGTCCAGCGGCAGCCTCTTCTCGAATTTGTGATCGATATCGAACGTGCGCTCGTGGAAATTCCTGAAATCAACTTCGAATTTGGCTTCCCTCTTGACCAGTCTGTTCAGGAAAGACTGCTAAATGGACTCGATGACATAAGCATTACTCTGGCCAATGAAACATCGATAAGTAGATTCGAAGAGAGTCGGCTTGCTTGGCTACCTTCCCAAAAATAAAAATCTAAAAAAGAGATCTTTCGGGAACTGAAATTAATCTGTGAACGTCAGAGATACATAAGCGAAAGTAAATGAGGGGAAAATGAACAAATACTTTGTGCCCATCGTCTTATCTCTTGGAATGATTGTAGGTGCTTGCTCTGACTCTGGTCAGCTAGAGTCGACAGGATCTCCGATTGATCTCGACACTGACAACATCGAGCTTGTGGTAAGCCTTATCCCATTTTCAGACTGTGATGAACTACTTTCCCACTTAAAGGAAGAAGCACGAGAGCGCGTAGGCCCTTACGGGCTCAATTACCAAGGTGGGCCATTCTGGGGAATGCCAGAAATCCTTCGGGGCGAAATTGAAATTGAAATGGATGTCGCAAGCGCTGAACCGGAATCAACATCTGGGTCAGATTCTGGCAGCAGTTTCTCTGACTCTGGTGGGTCAGGCGAGGATTCCTATACCGGTACAAATGTCCAAGAAATAGGTGTGGACGAGCCTGACATAATCAAAACAGATGGAAATCGCATTTTGATAGTTAACAATGGTGTCCTCTCCCACATCGCAATTGACGGATCACAGGGAACGAAAACCGACCAGATAGAAATCAGCGCCGGATGGGGCCATGAACTATTTATATCTGGGAATCGAGCTCTTCTATTCACCAACGGCGGAGGATACGACGACGTCGGTACCATGGATTCCTCCCTTAGCGAGGACGAAGACATCGCTGAGATGTCTGTGATGCCAGGGTTCTACATTCCAATGGCACATGTAATCGAAATAGATCTGTCAGACCCTTACAATCTGCAGATTATTGGGGAAATGAAGATAGAAGGGCAGTATCTCAGCGCACGATTAGTTGGCGATACGGTTCGGATGGCTATTAACAGCGCCCCTAATCAGCTTGAATGGGTATACCCAAGTTCACCAGGATCGGAAGATAGGGCAACGAGATTCAACAGAGAACTCATCGACGAAACAACAATTGAGGACTGGACTCCACGCTTTACCCTTACGAAAGGCGGGACTAGCTCTACTGGATCTCTTTTAGCGTGTGAAGACCTGCACCGTCCAGAGAACTTTTCGGGCTTTGATGTAGTTTCTGTTTTAAGTTTTAATATTGCGGATGGGTTAACGGAAGGTAGTGGTGTTGGCGTACTTGCAAGTGGACAAACCGTCTACTCCTCATTAGATCGTTTCTATATAGCCACTACCAAGTGGATGGAAGCTGAAATATCCGAAGAGGATTTCGATGAATGGTCTGAATCATATTCAACAGATATCCATGCTTTTGGTATCAGCACAGACACTCCGGCACAATATTCGGCTTCGGGAACGGTGCAAGGAACACTATTGAACCAGTTCTCCATGGATGAGCATGACGGGTATCTTCGCATTATCACCACCACTGGGTCGCCGTGGGACGAGCGCAACCTTAGCGAAAGTCAGTTAGTTGTCCTTGAAGAGCAAGACAATGTTCTTAAGAAGGTCGGGCAAGTTGGAGGGCTCGGGAAAGGAGAGTCACTCTACTCTGCCCGCCTTTTAGATGACATCGGATTTGCCGTTACTTTCCGACAAATCGACCCCTTTTACGTCTTAGATCTAAGTGACCCCACCAGCCCACAGGTCGTCGGCGAGTTAAAGATCCCAGGATTCTCGACATATCTGCATCCAATCGATGAAAACTACGTCATAGGTATTGGTCAGAATGCTACTGACGAAGGACGAGTGCTCGGTCTTAAGGTCAGCCTGTTTGATGTTTCTGATAAGACAGACCCCCGAGAAACAGCAACATGGACAATGAATGACGCTAATTCACCAGCTGAATGGGATCATCGCGCCTTCCAGATTTATGGTCAGACGATAATACTTCCTATTCAAAGCTGGTCAGGAAACATTAACGGAGCTGTCCTTCTTGAGATAGGCGAAGGGAAGATTTCTTATGTAGGTGAAATTACCCATGAGACCGAATCGACGGGGCCAGTGAGTGATTGCCGTGAACTGACGTCAAGCGATTTCGAAGGAACAGAATTTCAATCTTGGATAGAAAATACTGGTTCCTATTACCAACTTTGTGACGCTAGCGATGATGGGGGCTATGAAAACTCTCCATGCTACTCAATTCCCCTATCTGAGATAGACAGCTGGCTCGGCGAAGAAAATGAAGAGATAAGCAGCATCCTTGAAGAAATTGGATCTGAAGATGGTGGCCGTGTTGAAGAGTGCTGGCCGCAACCTTTCGATTGGAACTTACAGATCCAACGAAGCCTCATTATCAATGATGTTCTTTGGACTATGAGTTGGGGCCAACTCCAATCAAACCTCCTTGACGGGTTGGAAACAAAATCTGTAGTCCCTATTTATTAGAGAGCGTTAAAAAGAGAAGGCGCCACCTAGGTAGCGCCTTCTGCACCCCATTGTTAAAATAGGGTTCAAGGGTTGGAGAAACTATTTTATCGGCTATTCGACCTGTCGCATCAGCCCAGAATCCTATAAAGTCAAGATCATATGAAAATACTTCGCAAACTCATAAAATATGCAGCTATAGCAGCGATCGTTGCCTTTATCGTGTCGCGACTTCGAAGCAGATCTGCAGACCGAGATCAGGACGAAGATGATAATGACTTTAGCTGGCCTCCTATCAATCTCGACGACTCGCAAGAACTTGATACTCAATTGACTGAGCCTACTGATGGGAGCCCCGTAGAGCCGCGTAGCTGGGTAACATGTGATGCCAGTGGTGACTGCCCTTCATCACACCCGATTAAAGCTAAAGATGGAAGTGGCTTGTACCATGTTCCGGGAGGAAATGCTTACGAACGCACAATCCCTGACCGGTGCTACTCGTCAGCAGAAGATGCCGAAGCAGACGGTTATCGTCCTGCTCAAAAGTAATCTATAGGACTACGGCTCCAAGTTTAGGACTGAACAACGCGTTACGCCGTCAGTCTCTATAAGCAGTTCAGCTATGACATTTGGGACCGGATCATGTGTTGAAATTACCATCAACGCACCTAGGCCATCGATACTCCGTCCGACGTTCATATCAACAATATTGATTTTCGCCTCTCCCAGAGTCGTCCCTACTTTCCCGATTACTCCTGGCCGGTCATCATTCCGGAGGATAATCATATGCGTGCTTGGTGGCATGTCAACGGTGTGGTCATCCACCATCACTATCCGAGCTTCGCTCTTCAGTCCGATAAGCGTTCCTGCGATGGCGTGATCTCCTCCGCGGACAGTAATAGTGTTGACATAGTCGGCAGCTGAAGTAGTAGTTACTGAACGGATCTGCACGCCGTGTTCTTTTGCCACATCAAGTGCGTTGACGAAAGAAATGGGTTGATCACTGACAGTCGTAAGTAGGCCTTTGACTACTGATAGTTCGGTTATTTTGTTGTCATATCCTCCTATCTCCCCTGCAAATTCTATTTCGACTATTTCTGGAAGTGCGTTTGAAAGCCCTGAGAAAATTGCTCCAAGCTGCTCTGCTAGTGGAAGGAATGGGCGTACAGTTTCAGCAGCTTCTGTCGCCGCAACATTTACGGCGTGGGGGACGAATTCTCCGAGAAGAGCTAATTCTATCTGTTCAGCAATTGACTCTCCGGCCTTATCCTGTGCTTCGGTTGTGCTAGCTCCAAGGTGGGGAGTTACGACTATCTGAGGTATCGAAAAAAGTGGAGAGTCCGTAACAGGCTCGTTCTCAAAAACATCGATCGCCGCACCAGCGACTTTCCCTGACCTGACTGCTTCAGCTAGATCATCTTCGTTGACGATGCCACCTCGAGCAACATTAATTACCCTTAGATTGGGCTTAGCATGGGCGAGCAATTCAGCATCTATGAGATTGTGCGTTTCAGGAGTTTTGGCAACATGAATTGTCACAAAGTCTGAAACTTGCATCAAGTCTTTCAACGGCAATAATTCAACCGATAGCTGTCGTGCTCTTTCCGTTGCTACAAAGGGATCAAATGCTACTAGGTTCATCCCGAAAGAAAGCGCCCGTTGCGCTACCAGCTTTCCTATTCTTCCAAGTCCAATAATTCCCAAAGTCTTGTCAGCAAGTTCCACTCCGGTCCATTCATTGCGCTCCCATCTCCCACTCTTCAAAGCAGAGTTTGCCTGGGGGATATTGCGCGCTTGCGCAAGCATCAAAGCAATCGTATGTTCCGCAGCTGAAAGCACGTTGGACTTCGGGGCATTGACAACCATAACCCCTTGTTCAGTAGCTGCATTGACATCAACGTTGTCTAAACCAATCCCGGCTCTTCCGATTACTAGCAGATTTTCACCGCTCTTAATAACTTCTCTCGTAATGGTTGTTGCAGAGCGGATAATCACGGCATCAGCACTCTTAATCTCTGTCAGTAGATCCTCTTCAGATAAGTCAAGCTTCACGTCAACGGTATGGCCAGCTTGACGGAGTCTCTCAATCCCACCGTCCGCAATTCTTTCTGTTATCAAGACACGTGCCATCATTCTAATCTAGAAGGTCTTAGCCTAATAAGGGCAACAATTTACGTATATGTACTTACAATAAGTAATTAGCGCATATGGTGATTTCTTCACCAGCGCTATGACATGCAAAGGAAGCCGGTATGGCTGATTTAAATTTCAATGCATTTGACTGTGACCATCACTATTACGAGGCCGAGGACGCTTTCACTCGGTACTTAGATCCGGTTTTTAAAAGTCGTGCGATTCAATGGGCCGAGGTTAACAACAAAAAAAGATTGCTAGTCGGTGGAAAGGTCAACCGCTTTATTCCGAACCCAACGTTTGATCCAATCGCACAGCCCGGATGCTTGGATTCCTATTTTCGTGGGAAAGTATCTGTCTCAGATATTCGTGACGCGTTCGGAGACTTAGAACCTATTATTGAACGGCCTGAATATCGGGACAAAGACGCAAAAATAACGAAACTAGATGAACAAGGCCTAGAAGGATGCTTTCTCTTCCCAACATTAGGAGTGGGAATGGAGTCGGCTCTGGAGCACGATATTCCTGCTCTTTTGGCGGCGTTTGCAGCTTTTAACAGATGGCTTGCAGATGATTGGAGCTTTAATTACAAGGGTCGTATTTTCGCTGCTCCTTATATCACCCTCGCTGATGTAGAACATGCCATCGATGAGTTGGACTTTGCCCTAGAAAATGACGCCCGCCTTATTAACCTTCGCGCTTCGGCAGTTACAACCTTCGATGGGAAGCGAAGTCCCGCCGATAAAGTATTTGATCCTTTCTGGGAGCGCGTGAACAGTTCAGGAATAACTGTGGCCTTCCATGCAGGAGATGCCGCCTACGATTTTTTGTTTGCACACTGGGGGCTTACAACAGAGTTCGAAGCATTCCGATACGACCCTCTTAAGCGACTTCTCAACTATTCAAATATCGCAGATACCATCGCTGCGCTCATAGGCGGTGGACTGTTCAGTAGATTCCCGAATATTCGTGTCTGCACCATTGAGAATGGGTCGGATTGGGTCAGCGGCTTAGTGAAGCGGCTAAAGAGAGCTTACAGACAGGCAAGTTATGCATTTCCCAAAGACCCTGTTGAGGTTTTCCGAGAACATATCTGGGTAGCTCCATATTATGAAGATGACCTTTTGGAACTTCGAGACCTTTTAGGCGTCGATCATATTCTATTCGGTTCCGATTTTCCCCACGCCGAGGGGTTAGCTGTCCCCACTGAATTTGTTCACGATCTTCAGGGTTTCAATGAAGATGAAATCCAGAAAATTATGCAATCAAATGGGAAAAAGTTAATTTCACCCAACATCTGAAGTTCGGAATAGAGGAAATTGCCCACATGTCATTTCAAGATCATATTGCGCTTGAACAAGTCAAGTCAGGGGAATACAGCGTAACCATCCATGACAAATACTGGATAGTGGCAGGTCCAAATGGAGGATACTTGGCTGCGCTATTTGCAAACGCCGGCGATCTTCATGTCAACTCTCCAGAGCGACAACTCCGGAGCCTGACAACCCATTTCCTCTCGCCTCCTAAATTAGGAGACGCTAAGATCATGGTCACAACAGAACGTAGTGGCAGGCTTGTCGATTTCTTGCGGTTCGAACTCGTGCAGGGCGATAAGACCTTGTTACTTGCGACGGGAGTGTGGGGAGTAAAAGGAGCAAGCCCCTCTTCCCCTCAATTGAGAATGCCTGATGTTCCGCCTCCAGATAAATGCATCCCTATCGACAGGATCATCGAACATCCGATTCGTCTTCGGGAGCAGTGGGAAACAAGGTCTGCTATGACTCCAGAATTGACTCAGGACACCATTGGGCAACAAAGACAGGAAGCGGACCTTTCCTGGTGGATACGCCCCGCCGAGAATACAGCTACAGGCACCCCTTTGATAGTTGCAATTTCTGATGCTTTGCCCCCACCCGTGTTTTCGATAACACCTCAAATACGGTTTGTGCCGACAATTGATTTAACTGTCCATATCAGAGCAGAGCTAAGTACTATCGATTGGCCTGCCGCCGAATGGGTACTCGTAAGGTTCGTAACACGACACGTGTCCAATGGTTACCTTGAAGAAGATGGTCAAATCTGGCTTCAAGACGGAACTCTTCTGGGCATGAGCAGACAACTATCAGTCGCAAAGCAGCTCAATTAAGTTTTAGTCACCTCTTACTATTTCGACCTGTTGTATCTGGTCTGAAGGGTCAAATCCGAAAATTTGTGCAAAAAACGAATACTCAGCCTCCAGGGCGGCCACAATATTTTCAGCCTTTCTAAATCCATGGCCTTCTCCGCTGAAGAGAAGGTACGAATGAGGAATCTCTCCTTCTTTTAATGCTGAAACAATATGGTCTGCTTGGTTTTTAGGAACAACAGCATCATCAGTTCCTTGGAGAATAATCATAGGGCAGGTAAATTTCTCTGAATGGTTAATTGGAGAACGTTCTACATAGGTTTCTCTTTCATCTGGGTAGATTCCTATTAAGCGGTCAAGATACCGTGACTCGAATTTATGCGTGTCAAGAGCAAGGCTTTCGAGATTAGCAACGCCATATCTACTAGCACCTGCAGAAAAGGTCGAATGAAATGCCAAAGCCGCGAGGACGGTGAATCCGCCTGCGCTTCCTCCCTTAATAGCTAAACGTTCTGGGTCAGCAAGTCCTTTCGAGACCAAATAGTCCGCTGCGGCGACACAATCCTCAACATCTTTTATGCCCCATTCGCCATCTAATTCCTCCATATAGGCCCTGCCAAATCCGGTGCTTCCTCGGTAATTTA
>Ga0310344_10001802_pt1 | contig 16250 bp, 22 predicted proteins | sample HC15DNA20200_MG_FD_203801 | JGI IMG/M metagenome (GOLD analysis project Ga0310344, IMG submission 203801) | Marine microbial communities from station ALOHA, North Pacific Subtropical Gyre - HC15-DNA-20-200_MG | ecosystem: Environmental > Aquatic > Marine > Oceanic | place: Pacific Ocean: North... | reverse complement strand
AAAGTTACTATAAGTTCTAAGTCATTCTTTTTTTCCACAATCATTTCAACTACAGTTTTAGTGCCTCCATCCCAACTAAAAGCAGTTGAATCATAATCTTTAGCTATATGAGCTGCCCATTTATAATCATCTACGTCAAAAGGAGCAGAAAACTCAACTTCATGTGAAAAATCAGTACCTTGCAAAATCTGCAAGTCTGTATATTGTTCCTTAGTAATCATTTACGAATCATGTATGATTACAGTTGTTATCACACCATCCGATTCAAACGAATGTATAGAACGAATTGTTTTGCCGTCAGCAACACTTTCTAGATAATCTGATATTTTCTTAGCGTAAGAACCTTCTACGGTGTCAGCTCCAGATACATCTTTGTTGTGAACGATAACTTTAGTTATTACTGCGTAATTAGCCATATTTACCTCACTGCTGTTAGTGGATTAGAATGCGAGACAAAAATTCTTTTATTATTACTTTGATTGTCTGCAAGTTTTTTATAAAATTCTCTCATATAGTACTCTTTCATTTGTATATCGCCATTCTTTTCTGAAACCATAGATTTAACATAATCTACAATAGCTAAAGATAACATACGATTTACATTAACATGAGTACTTTCTTTAATGTCTACACCAGTAACTGCAGTCAATGAAGACTGAGCATTTGATGTTGCATCTTTATCTACAAATGTTTTTCCACTAGAAGTTAAATCTAATGGGGTATATTCAATTCTTAAACCATCAGTAATATTTTCATCAGGATAAATGAGTTCATTATCGTCAAATGATAGCCTTCCTTTATTATCAGGTATATTACTTCTTCCTTTTCGTAATCTATAAAGATGAATTTCTTTACCATGTTTACGCCAAAACCATTGTTGGTCTACATCATAACTCATGAGGTTTTCCTTTCAGTAACTAATGGTTCATCTACAAGCCTTCTAATTGATTTATATTTATCGCTATCTTCAGTATCTTTTATACTTACACTCATTATGGATACTGTATCAAAAGGAATTAAATAATTTCTTTTATCTTTTACAATACTTTGCTTATCTACTTTTAAACTATCAATTTGAGTACTAGATATGGCGTGAAGTGCGTCTTTTATCCATGCAGTAACAAGTTTAGTATCTCTAGTATTAGCTCTTTCCATTATTTCTAATATAGTCATTATGTTGCACTCCCTTGTTCTCTTCTTTGCGATGCTTGTTGTTGCTCAGGCGCTGAAGTTGTACCAGTTATAGCAGATAATTCCCCAACAGCTCTTTGATAATAATCCCTGCTAGTCCCTATAGAAGATGCACTCTTTTGAGTATAAATACCAGCTGCTTGTAACTTCGTACCTGCTTCTTGTAAATATGAGTTAGCCTTAGACATATCTAGCTGAAATTTATTACTTTTTGCACTAATTAACCCTGCATAATTTTGTATATCTAGTGTAAACTGTTGAACATCTTTTCCTAAATCTGCTGAAGATTTTTGAAGTTCTGCTTGATATTTATTAACATCTAATGTAAAGCGTTGAGATTCTTTTTGTAGCCCTGCGCTAAATCTGGCAACAGAAGCATTCATCCTTGTTCCTTCTTTCTCTACTTCAGCTTGATATTTTGATAAGTCAGAATTAAATGAAGCTGATGCTTTTTCTAGTTTTGATTGATATTTAGCTATCTCAGTCTCTACTCTAGTCTTTTCTTTTGTCAATAAAGCATTGTATTTAGATATATCAACACCTGCAGTTTCAGCTTCTTTCTGAAGCTCAGCTTGGTAAGCAGATACGTCTTGTTGATAGCGTTGTGACTCTTTAGCTACCTCTGCTTGGTATCTAGAGATTTCAGAAGACATTCTAGTTCCTTCTTTAGCGACATCTGCGTTATATCGTGCAACATGAGAACTTATTCTTTGTTGTTCTTTTCCTAAATGTGCTTGATATTTAGATACTCCACCTTGTATTTTTTGTATCTCTCTATCTAATTCTTTTTGGTATCTACCAATTTGACTATTTATCCTTTGAGCTTCTTTATCAACCTGACTTTTATATTTTTGCAAATGATTAGCAAATCTTTGAATTTTTTCAGATACTTTTCCATTAAAGTTCTCCAATCTTGTTCTTTCTTTTGAAATTTCCTGTGATGCTCTTTCTAATTCTTGCCTAGCTGCTCCAATAGTGGCTTGAGACATTTCAGAATCTTCATCGTCTAACCATTCTTGAACGTTATTTGTTGTTACACTTCCATCTACTAAATTTTCAGCTTTGGATATAGCATCATTCATTCCACTTGAAGAAAAATTATGATAATCAACACTCATATCGCCAGGTACTGTTGGTGATGAAAAATCATCTATAGTTGGTGGAGATAAAACAAAATCTTGTATACTTACATCAACTGATAAATCTAAACCACTGCCTTCTATTGCCAATTCAGTCTTTGGAGTAAAATCACCTGGTAAAGATTTCTCTAAAGACATCGCAGTAGGTAATGGTTTAGTAATATTAAGTGAACTTGGTAAACTTACTGAACTTACATCAATTGCACTTGGTAAAGACTCAGCAAAATTAAAACTTGGTAATGAAACATTAGAAATATCAAAATCAGTAGGAAGGTTTTCTGTATAATTAAATGTTGGTAAAGCACTTGATACACTAAAACTTAATACCTTAGAAGGCACTGATACCGAAGAACCATCCGTTGCCGTTGTGGCATCAAAACTTGGAATATTTGTTCTATAATTAGTTAAAACACTACCGACTACTGCATCTACTTGAGCTTTGCACAAGTCTCTATATGTACTAGATAATCTTAGAAAATCAAGAGAAGCAGCGTAGAATATAGCTACATTTTCGTACTCTGTCAATATCCAACTATCTGTATTCTCATCTATAACTGGAGGGGCTGAATATATTATTATTCCTTTATCTCCTTGTTGTGAGTCTACTTGAACTGTAGTTCCATCGAGGTCTACATATGCGTGTTGGTATTCATTCCCAGACCCTACATGACTGTTATAATCAGGGTCAGGTTTAATATAAATTTTTCCACCTAATTTATAATACTTAGGAAACATTTCAGTTGCTCTTAACAATGAGCCTGCTTCGTCAAATATATGAATGCTATTATCAGGAGCCTCAGCACATACTCTTTTCTTTCCATTATCCATACGATATACTGCCAATATTTTATCATAAGCTATATCAGAACCTAATCCTATCTTACTATTGCCATTTGAGTCGAATCCTGTAACTTCAGATTCAGAAGCTACAGTCCATAAGAATTTCTCAGGTAAAGCAGCTAAGATAAATTTTGCACCAGAATTTATATATTCAACTAAGAATCTCGCCTTAGTAGAATTTCCAGTTATATTATTAACTTTTTCCCAAATTTTCAAGCTATACGCCTATCATAATAGCTGTTACAGTAGCTTCATGCGTACCATCTACATATGCATCAGCTCGAAGTTTGCAATTAGCTATTGCAATTCCTGCATCGTCATCTCCAGATATTGGGATTACACAAGCTTCACCAACTTTTAATCTTGCGTGACATTGACTTCCAACATAAACCCAAACTTTTTCACAAGTTCCTAATGTTGAATCATAAGAAACAGCTAAAACTTTAGCGGTTGTTGGAGCAGTTCCAGTCTTTGGTGTGCCTTCAAAAGCTGCTGCTGCTATAGCAACTCCACCTGAAGTATTGTTATCAGCTAAAACTCCTTGCCATTTTATAGCTTTGGCAGCTGCGTATTCTAAACTTTTATATAAACCACCTAATGCGCCAGTATTTTTATCTATCTGAGATTCAGTATATGTCTGACCACCTATGGCTGAACCTGTTGTGTCAACAACTGGCTCTAAACTAGATGATATATTTAATACATTTGCCATTTATTTCTCCAAATTATGTGGATTGGGAATGCCAGAAAGAAAGGAGGCTAAGACTAACATTCCCGCACCACTAGTTAGTTATGTTACTGCCAAAGTGCATGAGATTCAGGCATCTGAAACTCCATACCAGCTTCTGTCAGAATCATATCAGTTCTCTTATCGTCACCGCTGTTTTCTAGAGATTGAACACCAACATAAATTGATGTGTCTCTATTAACACCATTTCCGACAAGTGGTCGATATTTAACATGACTAAGGTCTACGCCAAGAATCTTGACTTTAGAACGGTCTAGAGCAATACAACGTGCAACGTTCATGTCGCCATAAACTGTGCTAATTGAAGTCATGTCTAAACCAAGTACTTTCTTGCGACCAGTTATAGCTAGGTCTGCTCCAAACATAGCTTGATTACCTGCATTGGATGCGCCAGGGTTTGACTGTCCAATACCGACATTCTGTTTGAAATATCCACCTAGTTTATGTAACCAGTTATATACTTCCGTATCGCAAAAATATACTTTTGCCATGCTATTATTATATCGAGGGTCAATATATTTACTCATGTCATCAAGAAAACCATCAACAGTTTTACTTGAGTTCCATGAAAACATATTACCATATTGACTAATATAATCAACAGCACCTTGAGTATGTTGCACTCCATCACCATCGGTGTATTGTGAACCGAAAAGTGCAGCTTGTTCAATATCCCATTTATGCTCAATCAACTTATCTCTCCAAACACGAGCCCATTCATTTGGTTCGTATTTAAGAGCAGTTGCTCTAGCAGTATTGGTCATGCTAAACTCAGACCTAAAGATTTGAGTTTGTCCAAAACCAGTACTATATGGGTTATCTTTCCAAGACTTATTTACAAGTCCAGAACCTTCAGCGTGTGAATTACCAACAACATAACTTCTCATAGCTTCTAATTGGCTAGAGATTGTTTTGTCATAGGCACTTAACACTGGTGCGGAACTTGAGAACGAACACAAGTCGCCAGTAGCAGCTCGAATAATTTTACATTCGACTAGTCTTGCTTCTACACATCCAGCTAAAACTTGTGAACCTGTTGTATTAGCCGTTTGACTAATGTCTTTTTGGTCACCTACTGAAACAACTTTAGCTAAAACATAATCATTTATATCAGTCGAACCACCGCCAGCGGCTTCGGAAAGATTGATTTGAATAATCTGTTTTGGCATAAAGAATTCAGGACAAGTTCCTTCAGCACCAATAGCGATTGCGCCATTAGATTGTCCAGAAACGTTCTGAATATTACCAGCAGATTCATAGTCTGTTGCCATCCATAGTTTAAGTGTATCGCCTAGAGCAGGTACATTAGAATTACTTGCTGCAGTTGTCCTTAATTGACCATCGTCAAAAATGTCATCTGAGCTTCTTCTATATCCTACTACATAAGCATAACGCTTCATCCATGATTGTCTTTTTTCTGTGAATTTAAACTCGGGGTCGTCAGTCGGCTTTTTACCTAATTTTGATACGAGACGAAAAAACGGAGTTTGAGCAACAGAGAGTTCGCCAAAGCGTTCACTGAAGTCATATTTTCTGCGTAAATCACCTGTACTGAGGTTTGCCGCACCTTGTTTTGCCGAGTAGCCTTCACTTAACCCTGAAGATGTTGCCAGCTTCAAAGGATTTGCTTGGGGATACGATGTATCAGCCATATTTATGCTCCTTTTTGTTAAGCATTATGTTGACTGATAGCTAATAAAAACTAGCCAGTCAACGAGTTGAAGTTCTCGTCAACTCCTAAAAGAGCATCGAACACTGAGTCTTCTTGAGATTTCTCCTGTACTTGAGTATTTCCTGCTGAGGCAAGAGATGCAGGTCTGTTTTGAACATTTTTGATTTGTTCAGTAACTTGTCTACCTGTATCCTCTGCAATCTTTTTGTCTCGTCTTTCACGATTCATAAGATAATATATATCATCCAATTGAAGACTTCTACCTTTTGCAAAGGCTTGAAAATCATTCCATTCATCTTCTGACATATTATGCTTATCTCTAAATCTTGCTTCGGATGACAACCTTTGATTTTCTTGTTGCATATCTTGATTCGCTTGAGTTAAGCGTCTCTGCACAATACCATCAATTGTCGCACCCATAAGCTTGGAAGATTCAGACGTTGGATTGCTAAATGCTTCATCTGGGTCAAATACAAAATCATCATCTAGTCCTAGTCGTTCTTTCATGCTCGTAGGAGCTGAACCACCACCCTCAAAATAGCCTTTCACATGAGAAACTAAATTGGGGTCTTGTCTCATGGCATCAAGTATAGGTACGTATGGTTCTAGTTCTCCTAATCGACTATTCAATCGTTTAGCTTCTCGACTAGAATCTGCATACCTCTTCGATAGATTTTCTGCTTCCGCTTTATGGTCTATCGGTGCTTCTTCAGGACTCTGCGCTTCTTGTGTGTTAACACTCTCACTGAGGTTTTCTGCTTCTGCTCCGTTGTCTAAGACTGCTCCATTAACGCTTTCATCTAATGCCGAGAAAAAAGCGTCTGCTTCATCTATTGATGAGCCAGGTGCGTCTTCATGTTGACTTAAATCAACTTTGGGGGCTGCAGCTTCTGCTGTAGCGTTACCTTTGTCTTCTTTAGCCATTTTTATTCTCCTTTAATATGTAAAAATTTAACAATTACCTACTCTTTAGGTCTACTGTTTTCTTTTACTTGTTTTTGATGTTGGTCAAAATCTTTTTTCATTACATTTCTGTATAATTTTTGTTGAGCTTTCGTTTCAAGAGTATCTTTCCTTACTTCTACATCTTGCTCTTGTATCTTTCCTTTAATACCTGCTTGTACTAATTGACGAGACAGAGTCTCAATAGTTCCCTCTTTATCTTTTAACGCTTCGCCCATCTGTTCTAACTGTTGTTGTAACTGTGAATATACGGATTTTCTTTTTAATATTTTATCCTTATTTCTTACGTCTGTTTCTCCAAGCATAGCAATATCATCAATTAAGCCTGCCTGGAACCATCTGAAATATTCTTCTAATAATGCCCATCTATTTACTGGCATAGTTGCACCAGCTACTAGCTTAATATCAAATCTAGAAGCTCCATAATCTAACCATTTACCAATAGCATCTCCATAATCATTATAAATTGGAATATTCATTTCTGATTTTCTTTCGTCATCACCCTTGCCAGCTTCAGGTTGAACAACTCTAAATACTTTATGAACTGTATATGTTGCTTGAGCAATTTCTTTAAAACATCTTCCTAAATGTTCAAGTGATGGCTCCACAATACTTCCCATCCAAGCTTTAATTCTTCTAGTTCCATACTCATCATTAGCTAGTAATCCTCTATAAGTTTCAGGTTGTGCTTGTGATACGCCCATCATAGAAGAATGAACACCACTAATATATTCAACATCTGATTTTCCTTCTTGAGTAATAGTATAAAATGCATTATTAATTGCAGCTGGTTGGACTGGTGTAGGTGGTGTAAATCCTTGTCTAAACTTTAATAAAGCACCTGCAGATGATGAGTATTGTTCCCATTCATCTTCTGGAATAGAACCCTCCTCATACAACCATCTTAGATTTGAAGCCAAGTTGGCATTGTGAATCATTATCTGATGAGCTTTATTTATTTCCTGTTGTTTTCCAATTAATGGGACAACTGCGGACATGGGGTATGGATTACCAGTATATGTATAAGGCACTGGAATGATTGGATAATGTTCATAAGGTAACGTATATTCATATAGGAAACAATCATCACCAACAGTGCAGGTGACTTTAATATTTGTTTTATAAAATTTTACTTCATCTACAATTGCTTTTGCAAATTCCTCATTTTCAATTAGGATTTTATACTCTTGTTCAGTTACTATTTGAGTATCTACTTTAGTTTGCTCTTCTTGAGCTTTAGACATTAACATTTGTCTATAACTAGCTAATTTATTTTGAGTTTCTTTATCAATTTTTTCTATTTCTAGACTAGCTCTATCTGCTATAATTTCTCCAGCTTCTAAACTTTGAGCTATCGCCATCTTCTTTTCTTTATTCTCAACTTCTAATTCAGATTGGTATTCTGTCATAGAGACTTGAACAGTTTCTTGTATTTTAGCTAATTCTTCTTTAGTAGGAGGTACTTTTACAGTAAGATTGTATAGAGGAACTTTTATTTTAGAATAAGTTTCAAAGAAGGATAGTATCTCATCATCCTCCCCATCCTTTTTAAAAGCAGTAACAATATTTTCATTTTTTATAGCATCAGAGTCTCTAAAATTTGTATGACTAAAATTTGCTGGTGCGTGTGTTCCAGTTGCTTTTTTAATTTTTGCTTTATGGTCTGGGAATAATATTTCTAGTTGAGTACGAGATAGATTTTTTCTAATCGATATATAAGCAGCGTCTCTAAATAGAAAATCTCTACTCATAGGGTCTACATAAACATCATAAGGGTCTATTTGTTTAAATACAACTTCACCCATTCCTCTATCAGCATCTTTGTCTACGTCAATGAAGAAGTAACCTACTCCTTTAGTCAAACTATCAAGTATGACCTGACTATAGACAGATTTTCCATTACTTAAATTCCAACAATAGTCTGCTATGTCTGAATGTACTTGAGCAATATCTGCGTCACTTCCTTCAGAGCCAACTGCTTTCCATCTTGGACTATTTGCAGTTACAAAGTATCTCATTATTTCAACTACTGGAGTAATCCTATTAATAATAAAACTTGGCATTCCTGCTTCTTTCAAAGCGTCTTGCTCTTCAGATGTTAATTGTTCATTTAAATAAAAATCAAATCCTTGTTGGCTAGTAGTCTGCCATTTTTGTCTGTAAACGTTATTTGACCTATCCCAAAGTTGTTTATTTTGGAAAGCTTTGTCTTTATTTGATTGTCTTGCCATACTGCCCTTATCTTAAATATTTTTTACAAGCTTCAATAAAATGTTCAGGGTCTCCCTTTCCACCCTCTGTGTTGTAGTACTTTTTCCAGTATTCTGCTTGACCTTCGATACTATTAGGCATCTTCTTAGGTACTCGCCAATACTTTAATCTACAATGAACAATTCCTGCAGCTATATTCTTTTCTAATATTTCTTCCCATAACTTCTCATCTAAGTTCTGCCAATGCTTTAAATCAACTAAACTAGCTTCAGCACATTTTCCCATTAATTTTTTTCTATGCTTTAGGTAATGGGCTAAGTTATCTACCGCAGTTGCAGCTTCAACTTGCCAAAAACTTCTAGCAGGTCCATCTCCCATTTGTCGAATATATTCATATCTTGATTCAACAATGCCTGTAGCCAATACAAGATGTATAGCATCATCTGATGCAAATTTGTCACCCATAGATTGACATACTTCCTTAACTAATGATTTCATTTGAGAAATACTAACCATGCCTTTTCCTTCTCCTTTTTCTTCTTCTTCTTGAAGTAAGTTTGAATAAATCCGTTGCTTTTTTCTTTCCAGACTTCTTTCTTTTAATCCTAAAAGTAATTTTCGCCATTTTATGCGACAATCCAACTTTTTGCTTTTCTCTGAGGTTTATACCACTTCTTTTCCTTATTCTTTTTGAAATTAGGTGGAAAAGAGTGCAAACTCGCATAAAAAAGTGCTTCAATGGTGTCATCATGCGCCATTCTGGGTCCAAAAGTTAGTATTTCGTTCTCCAAATCGAACATATTTTCCCTTAAATTTACTATTCCCATGCTGAATCTACCACTTAAACCGCTATAAATTCTATTTCTTTTCTGTGTACCACCTGGCTTCTCAGGAATAACAGCTATATCAAATCTGTTTATTCTTCTTCTCTCGTCATTTAACGCTTGGAAGATAGAGCGATTCATAGCTACATCCTCCACAGTTGCAGAAGTGCAATTATACTTATTATACAAATCTATTATATAATCTACTACTCCTTTTTTCTCAATCAGTTCCCCATCAACAGTTTTTGCACCAATTGTAGGTATTGACCTATGTCTCTCATACTCCAAGACATAAAGTTGATTATTTACGTCAACAGCTATTACCATTATGACTGAAAAGTCACTTTCTTTTGTATCGATGTCAGTCGCAGGGTCACATCCTATAAAAATATTAACTGGAATTGATTCTCCATTTATTACGATATTATTTGTATTGCTATCTTTATCTCTCTCATAATATCCATCCCAATATTTGATATGCTTTCTTGTCCATACTGAATCTTCTTCAGATTGAACTTCCATCATATATTCTTGATAAAACTTGGATGGTGTACCTGAATCCCTATAAAACTTTTTCTTTTCTTCTAGTTTTTCTTTTGGAAACCAACTAGCCCACAAGGGTTGTCCGTCTGGTAAGATTGCTTTATATGTTATTACTTTCCAAGCAAAATCTTCTTTGGAATCTTTATTCCTTTCGTTATTAACGATAAGATTATTAATGAAACTGTCATAATGAACAGGAGTGCCATTAACACGAAGGCGACCAGTATGGGGCTCAATAGCAGGATAAACAACAGCGGTAACAAGATTAGCGTTTTTAGACCTTGCTTCAGCTGTGATAGTATTTGCTTCATGCTCAAAATCATCAAGGATGATAAGGTCATACCTTTTATGAAGTTTTGCTCCACCTCTTATTCCTGCAACATTTGATTTACTAATAAGTTTACATCCATTTGAAAGCTCTATATCTTCTTCCGTCCACTTCTTTCCTTTTAAGTTTCCAAAGTAATATTTGATACTATCATTGTACTCAAAATGATATTTAATATAATCCATATTTCCAACAGATAATTTTTGAGTGGCAGATACCCAAGCATAAAAATGCATATCTTCATCTAGAAAACAAAAATCTTTAATTATACTTGCTTTTGTTAGAACAGTCTTTCCATGTCCACGAGGTAAGATGATTGCTAATTGCTTTACATTCCTATCATCAATAGCATCAGCCATCTCATAATGAAATGCAGGTGTTTCGCTCCTAAGAAAGTCATCAGGTAAAAATAATTTACCAAATGCTATCAAATCACTTTGAGCTAGTAATAATGCCTGTTCCGCTTCGCTTACGTTCTTTTTGTTTATATTTGCCATCTAAATATTTTTCAAATTCTTTTTGTTTACCCATCATTTCAATAAATTCCATAAGTAAAACATCTAAGTCTTGTATCTTAGACTCACAAGCAGACAATCTGATGTTTAATGTATTCACACCACGAATAATATCATGCTTACTTATTGGTTTTTGTCCAAACTTAGCCATCAGACATCCTTTCTGGAATCTCCATCCCTTCAATTATTGCTAACATTTTTTTTAAATACTTAACTTGAGCAGATGTTAAGTTGTATAAATTATAAGGCAATTCTTTTTTATATTTTTTTAAATCAGAGAGAGCAACATCAAGTGGAAGGGTAATTTTTGTAGGGATGTCTTCAAATCTATAATCCATAATCAACCACCTTTCTTTGTCTTTTTTCTTTTTTTCTTTTTCGTTGTCTTTTAGTTCTGCCTTCTTCGGCAAACTTTTGATTTAATAGCCTTCTTTTTCTTTTTTTATCCTTTGCGTCTCGATTAGGCATTACTTCCTCTTTCTTTTCCAAGTTAAATACTCTGCACCCTCTCTTGGTTCAAAAATGGTAGTTACAAGTCTAGGGTCATTATCATCATACTGAGGGTCTATGATTGTGACTGGACATTTGAATATATTCTGGTCAGGCAATCCTTTCTCTTCAGCATACCTATCTAATTCTTTATATGATGCAATTCTTATAGCATGAGAAATTAATCCAGTAGATGGGTCTTTTAACACTTGGTATCCACTAACATGAGTATGTCCTGCTGTAAGTACATGGTCACGCCATCCCATTTGTATTGCTTTAGATATTCCATGAGCAGTATTCCACATTGAATGTCCTGCAAAAGTATGCCTTGCATTTATTCTTACTTCTTTTTTATTAGGAAATATTAAGTTTAATCGAACTCCATTATTGTTAAAAATTCCATTACTTTGACTGCAAATCCACTCCAAAGGGTCACCAGAACCACTCCAAGCATCGTGATTTCCTCCAACAAGATATAACCAATCTACTTTAGTTATAAAATGTTCAGTAAGTCTCCATGACTCTTTAGCTGAAGTTGATTGTTCGCCATAAAGACGAGCTAATCTTCCAATCCAATTATTTTGATTGTCTCCAATGTTTCCCGCAAACATTCCCTCTGTGTTTTGCACTAAATCAGCGTGCATCAATAATTCAGCGATATTTGTACCATCATCGTCTATATGAGGGTCGCCAAAATGAGCTATACCAATGGGTCCATCTATGTTAATCTTAACATTAACTAATTTCTCGTGATTTTTCGCTTCACTCTTTAATGCATATTTTTTAATTCTATTTTCAATTAAATCTCCTATTGGCTCATTCCCTGTAGGAGTATCTTCTATTGTAAACCTATCTAATAGTTTTTCTTTTTTAACAATAGCTTTCCATTTTCTAATTGTTCTAGGGTGAACACCCATTACTTCAGCAGCATATCGACTATTATACTTTTCTGCTAGTTCTGTGGCTTTTTCGTAATCTTTTTTAGTAAATTTATAATTTGATGTATTAGGCATCTGACACTTCTTTTTTATCGGTTAATAGATTTCTTTTTGCTGATTCTATCTGTTTTGGGTCGAATCCTTGAAACATTCCAATAACTCCAGTTTCTACCTTCTTTGTTACTCCTCCTAAAGTCCCAACGGCTTTCCCAAGTTCTTTGATTGATTGTAAGCTTATATTCTCATCATCGCTATTATCTGCTAAGTACTTTAGTCTAGATAAGACATACTCATGGTCAATACCGAGTTCAGTTGCTATATCACCTACACTCTTTTCTATTTCTTTCATTATACGCTCCTGTTTTAAAAGTACTACTGCTTTTTTCTTTGCTTTAGTTGGATTAGGTTCATCGAAAGCCTCCATATAGCTTTTCACTGCAGTCTTTCCTACGACTATTTGTGTTGCAAAGTCTTTTTCTTTATTTGTGCAATTTTTTCTTTCTTTTACTCTAGTTGCTGTATTTTTTATTTTTGTGCTAAATGTATATCTATTTGGATGTCTATCAAAGTCTGTATCCATTGTAGATTTATCGTTATTTAAGAAAGTACCCACTACGGTTCTAACCCATCCTTTGCTATGTGTGTAATTTTTTCTATCATTTGGATGAGATATTCTTTTGCTTACTTTCAGTAATTGAACGATTCTCTTGTCATCGCTATATACCCAATCACCTTCATTAGCTTCCTTCCAGTTATTCTTTACTTCACCACCATTGTGTTTTTTAAACTCTTGGATAGAGTCATAAACGTAGTGGTTAATTTTTTTTATCTTCCTCGATTCCAAATCCTTGTTGCTCTCTATATTTTTCTAGCTCTCTATGAAGTCCTTCAATTAGAGCCATGACTGGGATTGCTACCTCAAACACATCTCCATTAATTTCTATATTTACAATCTCATTCTCTTCTTGGCTCATGCCTTCAAGAATTTCTTCTTGCATACTTAAAGGGAGGTTTGATATTGATAACATACATTCAGCCATGCATTAATATATAATATATATAATATATATATATATATAATATATATACTACTTATCTATTTCTTTCTTATTCTTTTCTTTTTGCTTCTTTTTCTTTTCTTTTTCTTTCTTTTTTTCTTCCTGCATTTCTAGATACAGTTCTTTTCGCACTTCTTCACGAATTTTCTCTTCACGAATTTTTCTATCTATGGCAGGCTGCCGAGCAGCACCTGAAAATCCACCTGGTTTTTTAAAATCTTTACTAGTAATCATACATATCCTCTCATATGGTTTTTATGAATATACTGCTATGCCCAGGTTGTTTTCAAGAAAAATTGTAGGATTTTGAAACGCACCCATATCCTCACCCCCTATACCCTAAAAAGCATAAATACAATTAAGTATTTACGTTAAAAATGAAATGGAGTTATTATGGAACTTTTAATGGATTTTAATGATGGTGAATCAGTCGTTGATGTTTACTATGCCAAACTTAAGTCAGGCAAGTATGTTATCAAGTTTGACCTTGATTCTTCTTACTTTCGCATCATCACACAGAAGCAATTCGACTCGATGAGCAAAAGTGCATCATCTATTGTCGCGGAAGTTGACGCAGCAACGCTTAAACTCTAAGCTTGGGGGGTTTCCCCCAAACATCACTGCATAAGCAGAGCGATATATACATTATGCTATTGGATAGTGTAGGTGAGCACGTAATGGTGCTTATAAAGAACGCCTACACATCCTCTAGTATAAGTATAGTAATCCATAGAACCTGGGCAATAACATACGTTTCACAAAGGAAGGAATATATTATGATTAAACAACAAATAGATATGATTATCAAATACATAGAAAGTGCTACATCTGATAAAGTATTTATACTAACAGAAGATGGTAAATCATACTGTGCTAATCGCAGTACACTTGAGGAAATAGAAAATAGAATACTTAAAGAAATAACAGATGAAGAGGTAATAGATAATGTACTATAAACTAATCAATTTATTGCATGATACACTAATAATCAGCATCTTCGCAATCCTAACCACAGCCTTAATCTATGGCTTAGCCATGATTGTATGGATAATGTTTGCAGTGTAGCAGTGAGTGACCTGAGCAAGTCATTAAAATGCTCAAAGATTTAAATAATAAAGGAGTATAATATGAAATGGAGTACTATAAATATTAATGAAATAGTTAGTCATAGAACTAACAGAATGGATGCAAAGACTTGGGTGTACCGTGCCAAGTGTCCATACAAATATAAATACGAATTAGTAGACTGGGCTGTTAAATATAAAGGATGGAATAGGTCTAAAGTTAATAGTTTATCAAAGAAACAATTATATGCAATCTGGTATAAGAATGCAAATTATTAATAACTTCATGGGGAATGCTTCCATTGTACCTCCTTCCGTATCGATGGTTTCCACAACTTGTGTTCCCCATAAACTTTTCTAGATAGGGTGTCACAGACTATAAATATCGACTTAAATAAACTAGTGTGAGTCTATAGTTTAGCCTGATAATTAATAAACAAATCCTCGGAGGAAATATGAAAGAAGTGTCAAACTTTCGCCCAGTTGGTGAAAATGTAATCAAATCAGAAAGAATATTAAATGCATGGAGAAATTATTGCATGGAATCACGAATATTTAGAATACTTGTTAGACTTGGACTTAGAAAATAATAACCAAAGGAGGCTATAATGGCTACACCAAAAGAACGTAAACCTAAAGTACCAGTAATAAGAGTTACAAAAGACTATGGTTTATTCACTTTCACAGATGAGAATAGAGTCATATCTACTGCTCATGTAAATAAAGTTGGTAGAGAAGTTGATAGAAAGAATCTGTCACAAGACTCACCAATCAAAGTAAAACCATTAGATGATAAATATGCTGATGAAGAGCATCCCAAAGGAAAACATATAATTGTTGAGGGACAGCATACATATTTAGCACTAGTTGATAGAAGAGAATGGATATTTTATCAAATAACTGAAACATTTGATATAGAAGACATATCTCACTTCAATAGCGTTAGAAAGAACTGGTCATTTGATGATTATTTAAGTAGTTATTGCAAAAAAGGAATAAATGCTTATAAAGTCTACGCTGGATTTAAGAAAAGAAGTGGATGGGCACATAGCAACTTAATATTGATGCTTATGGGAAATAACTCAGGAGCCCTTCAAGCCTTCAAAGATGGAAAATTTAAAATAAGGATGGACATTTCTGAAGCGAATCAACTTGTTGAAATGGTCAATGACTTCGGTCATTACCTAGATTTCTATAAAACAAGAGCATTTATTAAAGCTTGTACAGTTATGTTCAGAGCACATGGATACAATCATAAGAAAATGCTCGGTAAAATGGATTATTTAAGCACAAGAGTGCTAAAGTCTGTTTATTGGGATGATTACTTGAAACAATTAGAAGCTATATTTAATTATAAAGCTCAAGGAAGGACTGTAAGGTTCTACTAATGGGAAGAGTAACAATATATGATGTCGTAGACATGAAAGAAGTTCATCAAGCAGAGTGTGAACACAAAAACACAACATATCAACCAACAGAATACCACGAGACAGACGTTGGTGTTGGTACAATAACACACATATCTATACACGAATCATACACTTGTGATGATTGTGATATTGAACTAGATATACCTGAGCCTGATGAAGATGTGTTTAGAAATAGATAGTTGGAAGTTTAAGGTATGTGGCTTTCAATTATCGTGGGGGAGTATAAATCTTACGAACAACGTAGGTTGACTAAGTGAGGTTGGCAAAGATATTCCCCCTGAAATTTAAATAGGCTAG
>Ga0310344_10001801_pt1 | contig 16251 bp, 15 predicted proteins | sample HC15DNA20200_MG_FD_203801 | JGI IMG/M metagenome (GOLD analysis project Ga0310344, IMG submission 203801) | Marine microbial communities from station ALOHA, North Pacific Subtropical Gyre - HC15-DNA-20-200_MG | ecosystem: Environmental > Aquatic > Marine > Oceanic | place: Pacific Ocean: North... | reverse complement strand
GACGAGAAAGGAGAATTGGGCCCTGTCTACGGCTATCAGTGGCGTTCGTGGCCTGGTGGGGAAGGCGGATCGATCGATCAGATGAGCCGACTCATAGAGCAGATTAGGACTAATCCGGATTCTAGGAGGCTTGTTGTGAGTGCATGGAATGTGAGTCAGCTTGAGCGAATGAAGTTGCCTCCTTGCCATGTGTTGTTTCAATTTTATGTCGCTAATGGGAGGCTTTCATGTCAGCTTTATCAGAGGAGTGCGGATGTTTTCTTAGGCGTCCCGTTCAACATAGCTTCCTATGCATTATTGACGCAAATGATTGCCCAGGTATGTGAATTGGAGGTAGGGGAATTCGTGCATACACTTGGCGATGTGCATCTTTACGCCAACCATATCGAGCAGGCTAGAGAGCAGATTAATCGCGTACCCAAGTCGTTACCGAGTCTCCAACTGAACAAAAGTGTGAGATCTCTTTTTGAATTCCAGTATAAGGACATTACTCTATCCGATTACGATCCGCTTCCTCACATTAAGGCGCCTATCGCTGTGTGATCGACTCGAACGCATGATTGTTCCTATGTTGTCTTTAATTACCGCAGTTTCAGAAAACGGGGTGATTGGAAAAGAGAATCGTCTTCCATGGCGGATTTCATCCGATTTAAAACGTTTCAAGAGATTGACGATGGGGCATACATTGATACTGGGACGGAAAACTTTTGAATCCATTGGGAGGCCGTTGCCAGGTCGGGACATAGTCGTTATCACTCGTAGTAAAGGATGGCATTCCCCCGGGGTGAAAGTGGTTCATTCAATTGATGAAGCCCTTCACTCTGCTTCCTTAGATAATTATCCTTATGTCGGTGGCGGAGCACAGATATACGCGATGGCTCTTCCACTGGTGGAGCGAATACATCTGACTAGAGTTCACACGACTATCTCAGGCGATGTGTTATTTCCCGAGATTGATCCGGAAGAATGGGAATTGACTTCAGAGAAAAAAATTCCAGCCAATGCCCACGATGAGTATTCGACTACCTATCAAATTATGAATCGTATTAGAGTGAAGAGTTGAAAATCTTCCCGCCAAGAACTTGATGACAGTCTTTGGCGGGGGTGTCTATCCGAGTAACCAATAACTAGCGTGGATTGCCTGAGAGAATCGGGTGGTGTAAGTTTGCTGTCATGATTAAAACCATTGAGTGGACGGATGAGGGTGTAGTAATGATTGACCAGCGGCGTCTTCCTACAGAAGAGATATACAATACCTACCGTGTTGTTGAGGAAGTAGCTGAAGCAATTGTAGAAATGGTAATCCGAGGTGCCCCGGCAATCGGAGTTGCCGCAGCTATGGGAATTGCCCTGGGCATAAAGAATCTAATCGACGACGATACGGTGGAGGAAGATTTTGAGCGAGTCTGTAATGTTATCTATCAAACTCGTCCCACGGCGCAGAATCTTTTCTGGGCGATTGAAAGGATGAAAGGGGTTTTTGAAAAGCATAAACACTGCTCTTTACCTGAGATTCAGACAGCCCTCCAAGAGGAGGCAATTCTGATCCATGCGGAAGACATCCGCATTAATCGACAGATTGGGTTGAATGGACAGCAATTACTTGAGTCCGGGTGGAAGGTCTTAACTCACTGTAATGCAGGAGCGCTAGCAACAGCTGGATATGGGACTGCTTTGGGTGTTATCCGGGCGGCAGTTGAAACAGGTAAAAAGATTGAGGTTTTTGCGGATGAGACTCGTCCTTTCCTTCAGGGAGCACGCTTGACTGCCTGGGAAATGATGCGTGAAAACATTCCCTGCACATTGATAACTGACAGTATGGCTGGATATTTCATGAAAGAGAATGATGTACAGGCCGTTGTTGTTGGCTCGGATCGAATAGCTGGAAATGGTGACGTGGCAAACAAGATTGGCACCTACACGGTTGCTGTGCTAGCAAACCGGCACAATATTCCATTCTACGTGGCGGCTCCAATGTCTACGATTGACCGTGAGTGCGCTTCCGGTGCGCAAATCCCTATCGAGTTGCGCGATACTCGTGAAGTGACTGAGATTAATGGACAGCGATTGGCTCCAGAAGTAACGGGAGTGGCTAATCCGGCTTTCGATGTAACTCCCAACGATCTGGTTACAGCTATAATTACAGAGGCAGGGGTTCTTCGGGCACCATATACTGAGTCCATCACCGAGATGTTTCAACAGGCCGAACTCGGTAACGCATGATCATTTTGGGTCTTGAGTCAAGCTGTGACGACACAGCGGCGGCTCTTCTCACAGAACGGAAGATCCTCTCTAGCATAGTTGCGTCCCAGGAAAAAACACATCATCCCTATGGAGGAGTAGTTCCTGAATTAGCAAGCCGTGAGCACACTGACAACATATGTTTTGTGGTAGAACGAACGCTTTGCGATGCAGGTATTGATTTTTCAGAAATTGATGCTATTGCTGTAACTCAGGGACCTGGTCTAATGGGGGCCTTATTGGTAGGGCTCTGTTACGCGAAAGGACTAGCTTTTTCTCTCGATGTCCCTCTGGTTGGTGTTAATCATCTACAAGGGCATATGGCGTCGATCTTTTTTGACCACCCTCGGGCGGAATACCCAGCTCTCTCACTTGTAGTCTCAGGAGGGCATACGAGTCTTTTCTACATGCAGTCCGACTCTGAGTTTGAGGAAATAGCAAGAACATTGGATGATGCCGCGGGAGAGGCTCTAGACAAAATGGCGAAGCTTTTGGGGCTCGGTTATCCAGGTGGTCCCATATTGGACCGTCTGTCTGGAGGGGGCAATCCTGAGGCAATACGTTTTTCTCTTCCCAAAATTAGCAGTGGGGAACTAGCCTTTAGTTTTTCGGGCTTGAAGTCTGCTGCCGCCCGTGTCTTTGCAGAGGCGAATTGGAAGCCCGTACCCTCCGACTCTAGATCAGATGTGAGTATCATCCCAGAAGAGATTCTTGACTTTATAGCCAGCTATCAAAAGGCTGTTGTTGATCAGATATTAGATCGTCTACAAAAGGCTCTCGATGGTCGTGATGTAGCATCGATTCATATATCTGGAGGAGTTTCGTGTAATTCAGAATTGAGATACCGTTCTCAAAATTTCTTCAAGAACCTGGGTGTGCCGGTATATTTCCCTAATCCCAGCCTTACAACAGATAATGCAGCTATGATAGCCCTTGCAGGAGCTCGGAGGATTGAGAAAGGTCAAGAAGATTCCTGGGATCTAAAGGCCAATCCCAATCTTCCTTTTTATCGGTAGTCCCACTAGATAGGAGAGTTAGTCTTGTCAACGAAGACGATCCGATACGAGGAACTGGAAAATTATTTGGAAGTTGTTATTGGCCTCCTAGACGGTATGGAGGTTGAAGAAGCACACCGAATGTTGTCCGAGTATCTAGCACAAAAACCAGAAGAATTGACCGACAAACTGGAAAAATTCCTGGTGGAATTATTTTTTGCGAAATGCCGCAGGGATTTTCATGGGCTGTCTTAAGATAACTGAGCTGATTGGAAGAATTTGATGAGTATATGGAACAAAAAATTCACGGTGTTAGATCTTGAGGAACGAAATAAAGGAACCATGATTGAATATTTGGGTATTCAGATCACGGAAGTAGGAGATGATTTTTTAAAGGGTGATATGCCAGTTGACGACCGTACCAAACAGCCGGCAGGAATCATGCATGGCGGGGCGTCCTTAGTGTTAGCGGAGACCCTTGGAAGTACGGCGGCCAACCTGGTTGTGGATGAGAGCCGATATCAGTGTGTTGGGATGGAAATCAACGCTAATCATATCCGTTCTGTAAGCAAAGGACGTGTTTCAGGGATAGCAAAGCCACACCATTTGGGGCGGAGTACTCAGGTTTGGGAGATTCTGATTTATAATGAAGAGGAGCAGCTCCTTTGTGTTAGTCGACTCAGTGTAAGTGTTCTGAAACGGTTTTGAATGTCGGGCGACTGATCACAATTGGTGGATACTGAGGCCGCCGTCAACATTAATGACAGATCCCGTAGAATAAGGGAAGTCTCCGCGCGCCAGCGCCACTACAGAACTCCCTACATCCTCGGGAACTCCCCATCGGGCTTGGGGAATGCCACCTGAATCGATAAGGTCGTTGTATTTCTCCCGTACTGAATCGGTCATATCGCTTCGTATGATTCCCGGACGCACCTCATAGACGGGTAGATCGAACTCGGCTAATCGTGCAGCCCATGCTTGAGTTGACATCCATAATCCGGCTTTGGAGATGCAGTACTCAGCTCTGTTGGGAGAAACCATGCTGGCAGAAACAGACCCAATATTGATCACACAGCCCTGATAACTCTGATTCTCCTGCTTCTGTTGGATCATCCATCTAGCGGCCAGTTGAGTGAGGAAATGGGCTCCTTTCAGGTTTACATCGAGTACGTGGTCAAAGCTGTCTGGGCTGGCCTCCAGGATGTCAACCCGTGCATCTGGTGCGATCCCTGCATTGTTTACAAGTAGGTTGAGGTAGCCTGCTTGCTTCTTAGCTGCGTCAATTATTTTTTGGCGATCATTTTCTTTAGCGATATCAGCCTGGATGTAAATAATCTTTTTTTCTGGGCCATTTAAACTTTCGAGTACTTCACTTCGTTGGCTTGTGGATGCTCGGGCACAGATGATCAAGTTGTATCCGGACTCGGCCAGAGCTGTGGATATTCCTAGCCCTATTCCTCGTGCTCCTCCCGTAACTAGAGCGAAGGGCCTCATGATACTAAGACATTCCAGAAATTAGGGGAGGGTTCATCTGACAGTACTCGGGTTAGATAAAGGCAAAGTTCTCTCGCGTGGTAGTCTCCCCACATAGTGGATTCTCCTCTAGCTACTCCGTCGGTATCTGTCCGGTCCCAGGCTTTTGGGCGATGATAGAGAGAATGAAGGATTAGACCTTGATGGTCTGATTCCAAGCTGACATATTGGTCTGAAAGTAAAGTTTTTGAAATGCTCAGGCCAGCCTGCCAGTACCGTTGTGCCTTTAGCGAATCTGTACAGGTGCGTCCCATCCGCAAAAGTCCTTGAGCGGCTATAGCAGCAGCAGAGCTATCAACGGGTTCCCAAGGATTAAAGGGGTCAGCAGGTTTATTGAGGTCAATATTAGCGATGCCAGGCGCCCCCGTATCCCAGTATGGTATGCCATCCGAGGGAGTCGAATCGATATAGTAATCACAGGTGGCTTCAGCTGCCTTTTCAAAAATGGTTATTGCCTCATTAAAGGTACCTTCTTCTGTGTTTTGTAGGGATCTAAGAAATTCTAACTGTTCAGCAAATCCGCAGAGTATCCAGCTGAGACCACGAGTCCAAGTAGTAAATGGAGAGTAGCCTTGTTGGGTGCTGGGACATCTGTATGATCCATCATTGGTGTTGAAAATCGACTCGTGAGCAACACGTCCACGGATATCGTAATAATCGCGACCTTCACCGTAGTACACATTGTAGAGAGCAGTTACTGTTCCATGTTCAATAGCTCGTTGCAGAAGATTAATAGAAACATCTCCTTCCCCTTTCAGGCAATGTCCTAGTCTATGTCCGATAGCCAAAGACCGAAGGCTGCGTATGGTGTCTGAGAAGAGAGAATGAGGGCCATTGAAAGAGTAAATGTAGCCACCACCGTCCTTGATGCTGGTCCAACGATGTCCCTGGACTGCAGCGGAGCATTTCAAGGCTAGTTCATAGTAACGTCTCTCCCAGTTGTTTTCTGGGATTCGACCTTCGCTCATCAGTCGTAACAGGTTTCCAAAAGTGGATACATTTTGAAACCCATGATCGTGGACTCCTGTGTGAGTAAGGTGCGCCGACATCTTCTCAAGACTATTTTGACGTCCGAGTGTGAGGAAATCTGTTTCTCCCGTTGCATCGAACTGGAGGATAGCCGAGCCAAACTGGAAGCCCTGAGTCCACTCAGTCCATGGCCTTGCTGTGTAGATGCCGTCTACCGTGACGACAGGTGCTCCAGATGTTCCAGTTGATGTTTCAAGGCTGGTTATTTTTTTGGCGGAAAGATCCCAGAATAACTCGAGGCGATTTTTCAGTTCAACGGGTTGGAGTGATTCGTCAATCTTGATCATTTCAAATACGTATTTGTGAATTAATGGCGAGGCAGCAGTGAATATTATTAGCACTAGGGCTTTGGGTAGCCAATGGAGAGCGCATTACTGGTATAGTTTCGAGCCTTTTTCTCGGAATTCCGCTGACTTTTCACGAAAACCCTGAGTGATAGCTTTTGTATCCTCTATGCCCTTCTTCTTTGCATATTCACGCACATCGTTAGTTATACTCATAGAACAAAACTTGGGGCCACACATGGAGCAGAAGTGAGATGTTTTAGCTCCTTCTGCAGGAAGTGTTTCGTCGTGGTAGTCTCGGGCCGTCTCGGGGTCGAGGGAAAGATTAAATTGATCTTCCCAACGAAACTCAAAACGGGCGAGGGACAATAAGTCGTCACGCTGTTGAGCAGAGGGGTGTCCCTTGGCTAGGTCGGCTGCATGGGCGGCGATTTTATAGGAGATTACTCCGTCTCTAACGTCTTGTTTGTTTGGAAGTCCGAGATGTTCTTTTGGAGTTACATAACAGAGCATTGCACATCCGAACCAGCCGATCATCGCCGCTCCGATGGCAGAAGTGAGGTGATCATATCCGGGTGCAATATCTGTTGTTAATGGACCAAGAGTATAGAAAGGTGCCTCTTGGCACTCCTGCAGCTGGCGATCCATATTTTCTTTAATCAAATGCATTGGGACGTGTCCAGGCCCCTCGATCATTACTTGGACATCGTGATCCCAGGCTATTTTTGTCAATTCGCCAAGAGTCTCCAGTTCTGCGAATTGAGCTGCATCGTTAGCATCAGCTATGGCTCCAGGCCTCAGTCCATCGCCCAAGCTAAATGACACATCGTAAGCCTTCATTATTTCGCAGATCTCTTCAAAATTGGTGTACAGAAAGTTCTCGTGATGATGAGCCAAGCACCATTTAGCCAGAATTGAACCTCCTCGTGAAACTATGCCTGTGACACGATTGGCTGTCATGGGGACATAGGCAAGGCGTACTCCAGCGTGAATTGTGAAGTAGTCCACGCCCTGTTCGGCTTGTTCTATCAGAGTGTCTCTGAAGACTTCCCAAGTCAACTCTTCTGCAACGCCACCGACCTTCTCGAGAGCTTGGTAGATTGGAACTGTCCCTATCGGTACAGGGGAGTTCCGCACTATCCATTCCCTCGTCTCATGTATGTGCCGACCAGTCGAGAGATCCATTACCGTATCAGCCCCCCATCGAATAGCCCATATCATTTTCTCTATCTCTTCTTCGATGGAAGATACTACTGCGGAGTTCCCTATATTGGCGTTGATCTTGACCAAAAAGTTCCGGCCAATCACCATTGGTTCTACCTCGGGATGGTTTATATTGGCAGGCAGGATAGCGCGACCCGATGCAATCTCTTGTCTAACGAATTCAGGAGTTATTTCTTCAGGCAGGGATGCCTCAAATGATTGGCCCGGATGTCGACGTAAGCTATCCCGGTCACTGCTAAGAATCCTCTCGCGAGCCAGATTTTCTCGAATTGCAGCAAACTCCATCTCAGGTGTTATGATGCCGCGGCGGGCATAGTGGATCTGACTTACAGTCGCCCCTGAAATCGATCTCAGGGGTTTTCGAGGTTTAGGGAAACGAAGATCCCCTAGGGAAGAATTTTCAGTTCTTTTGTTTGTGAATTTAGAAGTGAAGTTATTGAGTCTCTCTACATCACCTCGATCAAGGATCCAGTTTGAACGGGTTTCTTCAATGCCCTGCATTACATTAATAGGGCTTTTTTTATCAGTGTAAGGCCCAGAAGTATCATATAGAAGAAATGTTTTATCGTTGCTTAGGGTGACCTCGCGAAAAGGCGCTCGGACGCCATGGAGGAGGCCTTCCCGCCAGACCTTTTTCGAGGCCGGTAATGGAGTCGTAGTAAGCACCGACTGAGAATTGAAAGGTGCAGGTTGGGCTTTACTCATCTATAAACTCCCTTAGTATAACTAAATCATATAGTCTGTTAGTCGGGTAAATTCCATATCTCTGAGTAGGAAATACACTGCGGTCGAGCCTCTTGAAATCCATTCTTATCCCAACCAGATAACTTCTCCTGCAAGGAGATCCCGATTGCACAAATAGCTGGTTTCGTCACCAACAATAAAGTAAGACCACCTTACCTTCGTTCGAAGAGTTAGGCAAAGCAAATTAATCATCTGGAGTGTGAGTTGTTAATGATAATTGTTGAAATTTTTTCGGGCGCTTTTGCTTGAAACACAGAGTCTGATGAAAAGTCGGACACAAATCCGCATAATAGATTCAGAGAGCATGAGAAGTATTTTAGTGATCATCCGAAAATCTTATCTGTCTCAGTTACTGTCCTGTGGTTTTTCCCGACGAGTGCAAGCGATATCTTGTATTAGTTTGTTATTCATTTCCGGAATAGCACAAGGAGAGTCATCAGAGGGTGGATTGGACTTGGCCCAAGTGCGTCGACATCTCCGTTTTATTTCGTCGGACGAATTAGGTGGCCGAATGGTAGGAACTCTTGGCAACCAGGTTGCAGCCCGATACATTTCGGAGCATCTGCATTCCTTCGGAGTACAGGTCGTTTCGGGAATGAATGACTATTTCCAAGAGGTGTTTTTAGAACTGACAGATCCCCCAGAAGACGGCTTTATTCAAATTGGTGCAACGGTTTTGCGTGCAGGTACGGATTTCGTATCTCTAGGGACTACTCCGGAGATAGGTTCTTACCAATGGGTAAAGGTTTTCCCGGAGTCGCGAGATGACGGAGATGGAGGATACAGGCATGTACAAGTGGACCAGAAAGTCATTATAGGATCTTTTGGTACTGGACAAGACCAGGCAACAGCTCTCAAGGGAATTGCAGCTAGAGTAAGGAGAGCGGCTGAGCGTGGTGCGAAAGCGCTTATAGAGATATACCAGGGAGAAAATTGGGATCGCTTAAAACAGTATCTGATGAGATCTCGGATTCGACTACAACAAGACGGTTCATTGCCGAACACTCCAACTCTTCCATATTTTCTAGTTTACGGAGATTCAGTGGAGGAGGCGGCATGGCGAGAGGACACAATTATTCTGGATGTCCAAGGGGTGAAAAAAAAGAAATTCAGTTCAAGTAATGTTGTTGGTGTCATTCCTGGTACTGACAAGAGCGTATCTCGGGAATTTGTTCTGCTCGTGGCGCATTATGACCATATAGGCACGTCTCTTCTCCTGCCTGGAGCAAGCCAAGATGACTACATTTTCAACGGGGCGAGGGATAACGGCATTGGCGTGGTGGCATTAATCTCAGCCGCAAGAAGCTTGAGTTATCGCCCTGCTCGGCGTCCAATCATTGTGCTAGCGACTACAGCTGAAGAACAAGGATTGCTAGGGTCCCAATACTATATATCTGCTCCGGTAGTCCCTCTCAAGGATACAATTTTTGCCTTGAATGTAGATGCTGCGGGGTTTGATTCCACCGATGCTGTGACTATTCTTGGCTTGAATCGTACTACGGCGGCCTCGCAAATTAAGGAAGCCTGTCTCCAGTATGGGCTTGAACCCTTGGCCGGTTCTTCTGAAGTACAATCATTGTTTACCCGTTCGGATAATTTTGTTTTTGCAAAATCTGGTATCCCGTCTCCAACGTTTACTCCGGTTATACGTTCTTTGAATGGAAAAGCTTTTCAGCACTACCATCAGCCTAGTGATGAGGCTGGAGATGATTTCAGTTTTGAATACTTGCTCCGGTTTACTCAGGCCTTCTCTGCAGCAGCGAGACTGATCGCTAACAGCGATACAACACCTCGTTGGGTTCTCGGAGATCCTTTGAGGAAGAGATCCTTTGAGCTCTACGGAGATCTGAACTAAGAGATCTAATAACTCCCATTATTGCTTCAGTAGGTTTGCCGTATTTCCACCGCAGCATCCACTGATGGACAGCTAATTGGGATTGCTGCCCGACCGAGAAAACATAACTACATGTATGAGTGTATCGACCAGAATTGGTCAAGAACAAGACCCTATTGAGTCAAGGCTCCTTGCAAGGAGCCTTGACTCAATTACAGTTTGGACGAATATAAACCCAATACCATAGGATTGGATCGGAGATCATTCGTATGGATAGTGCAGTCAGACTATCTTCGTTGCCTCCGACCGCCACCGCCTTGGCGTCGTTGCCTCTGACCGCCACCGCCTTGACGTCGTTGCCTCTGACCGCCACCGTTTTGGCGCCGTTGTCTCTGACCGCCACCCTCACCGTTTCCGTTACCCTTACCTTTTCCTTTACGACGTCTACGGCGCTTGCGGTTACCTTTGCCCTGGCCTGAACCGCCACCCTCACCGTTTCCGTTACCCTTACCTTTTCCTTTACGACGTCTACGGCGTCTGCGGTTACCTTTTCCTTTGCCTTGGCCTGAACCGTCGCCCTCACCGTTTCCGTTACCCTTGCCTTTTCTTCTACGACGTCTGCGGCGTCTAGGCTTACCTTTACCTCCGCCGGGGGATCCTTCCTGCGGGGTTTCTGCTTCCTGGGCCAGCAAGGTTGAGGCAGGTAAAGCTAGCAGGCCAGCCGTGCCGGCCAAGATAATCCGTTCAAGGAACTTTCGCCTATCTGGCCTCACATTTTTCAATAGAGAGCCAGGCCGTTTATTTTCTTTAGATGACATGTGCGCGCGCCTTTCTTATAGGAAAGCAGGGGATTTTTTAGTATTTGACTCTTAAATAAACTGCATCTTTATACCTAATTTGTAGAACGATTCATCTTTTATGTAAAGGAAATTCCCCGCCGAGTATTTCTTCATTGTGAACGATTTTCCCTGATTAAATTTGTTTCTACTTTATAAGACAACTGTCTTGTCAAATTAGTTCAATGAGGTCTACTTGCCTAGTGATGCAGGATCTTACGGCATAGTATTCAGTAAAGTAATACGTTTTTTTATATCTGAAAGTTACGTGTATCAGGTAGGGAAGGACTCCTATCCACTGGATCGGTGGAGTGCCAGGAGTATGGCTAGTAGGAATAACGAGTATATGGTGGGCGGTACTGGGTTCGAACCAGTGACCTCCTCCTTGTAAGGGAGGCGCTCTTCCAGCTGAGCTAACCGCCCCACCTGAGGACTCACAGGATGGATAGTATAACGGACAAGAGGATTTGGTGCTGGAATAGCTTGTTAGGCAGCGGCCTGATCTGGGTAGTGTGTTAGCCGCTCTCAGAGTATCCCATGGCCCGTGCACAATTACTGATACTCTGCCCTGATTGTATAGAAAAGAGAGTTGTATTTCTTAGCGATTGTAGGCATAATCAAGTCTGGTAAGAAAGATGTTGAACTCTAACTTCACGATTGTTCTCAGTGAGCGTAGCAGCTGTTCCCAGGATCGGTGTGTGTGTCGTTACGTCTGTTCCTGTTGTGAGAATGATTGCTGTTGTACCTGTTCCAATCTGGCGGCAGGGGTATTCCTGAGGGAGAGTTCGATAAACCAATAAGATTTATCGATTGATTAAAGTTCTCAACCCGCAGGAATTGCTCCTGCGGGTTTTTTTTTGTCGGAATAGGAATGAATACTAGACCAGAAACAAGAGAATGAAAAACTGAATCCGGAAAGAGGAATTATTGACTGCTAAGTTATTGAGCATATAGCAACAGAGAAGTAGGAATAATAGAGATGAATCGTTCCAGTACTGTGAGATCTGAAAATTTCAAGAATGCCCTCGAGAGATTTGAAGCTATTGACTGTGAGGATCCTCGTAAGATAGAGAATGGTGGTACTGAAATTGCCTGGTCATTGCTCTATCATCGACGGCTTCAATATTGGGTTGAGCAACTCTCGGAAAATCCTTCGGAAGCACTACTCCTAGCGGCCCGTTGCCAACACATCCGGAGATGGGATATTGCCCGGAAAACCTATCCAATGGATCGATCTGGGTACCAGAAGTGGAGGCGCAGACTTGCCAGACATCATGCCGAACAAGCGGAAATTGTTCTAAAGGCTGCGGGGTATGATGGATCCGTTATCCAAAGGGTTCAGGAGTTAGTTCAGAAAGTGCGTCTTAAGCTGGATCCTGAAGTACAACTTTTGGAAGACGCCATTTGCTTGCTCTTTCTGGAGATCGAATACGAGGAATTCTTAAAGAAACATAGTGAAGAAAAGGTCGTAAATATTTTGCGTAAAACCTGGCACAAAATGTCTCCTGTTGGTCATGGTGCAGCACAGTCTTTAATGTCAAGCCTTTCCAGAGAGGCCCGCAGGCTAGTAGCGGCGGCGACTAGCACCTAATAGTTCCATTTTAAAAGATTAACCTCGATTACCCTGGTCAATTAAAAGGAAACGAAATGAAAACTTGGAAGGAAGAGCTTAACGGGCGCATCGATGCTGAACTGAGCAAGGAGATCGATGCATTTGAGACTCAGATCAAACTAAGATTTCAAGGACAGATGGATGAGAAAGTCTTTGCTGAAAGTCGTTTACGCAGAGGGGTCTATGGGCAGCGTTATGACAACGGTAGTCGTCACGATGGGATCCGCAGGCAGACACTCGACTATCCTAGCGGAGATTCCGTCAAGGGTCCTGAAACTCTTTGGGATGCTCCTGGGATGCAGCGCATTAAGATTCCTTTCGGTGGAGTGACTCCCGATCAGCTGGATATTCTCGCTGATCTAGCAGAGGAGTACAGCAGTGGGGTAGCTCATATAACAACGCGACAGGATTTTCAGTTACATTTTGTGCATATAGAGGACACACCGTCGATGATGAGAAGGTTGGCCTCGGTGGGCATTACAACCCGTGAAGCTTGTGGTAACAGTGTTCGTAATGTTACTGCCTGTCCCCTGGCGGGTGTTTGTCAGGGAGAGGTTTTCGATGTCACACCCTATTCTCGAGGTATGCACGAGTTTTTGCTAGGACATCCCGATACACAAGATTTTGGACGTAAGTTTAAAGTGGCTTTTTCGGGGTGTAGGGGTGAAGCTTGTGGTCTTGCCAAAATGCACGATCTAGGCCTTATTGCTGCGGTGCGTGTTGAAGACGGAATAGAGCGCCGTGGCTTTGAATGCTATGTTGGGGGTGGTCTTGGAGCAGTCCCGCATCAGGCAACACTGTTGGATGAATTTCTGCCCGTAGAGGAACTTCTCCCCACTGCTCAAGCAATCGCACGCATTTTTGCGCGTCTTGGCGAGAAAGAGAATAGATCAAGAGCTCGGTTTAAATTTTTGGTTGCGAAACTGGGTATTGATGAATTCCGAAGGCTACTTCAAGAAGAACGAAAAAAGATGCCTCAAGCCAGGGAGTGGTCTGTTCATTATGAAGACGAGCAGGAGTTTTCAAAAGAATCTCGTGAACTGGTTCGACTGGACCTGGAAGAGGTGTTGCCGGCGTTCAAGGTATGGTATCAGGCTAATGTTTCTTTGCAGAGGCAGCAAGGATTTGGCACAGTTGCTATTGCACTGCCATTGGGAGATATATCTAGTTCACAGCTCCGAGCTGTTGGGGAGATTGCGAGACGTTATAGTCAGGACCAACTGCGGACAACGGTGGAGCAAAATATCCTGCTGCGCTGGGTCGAGCTGACGGACCTATCCGCAATATACAAAGAACTGAACGAGATCGGATTGGCCAGTCCAGTGGCAGGGACAATAGCAGATGTAACGGCTTGTCCGGGTACAGACACGTGTAAGTTAGGGATCGCCTCATCGCGAGGCCTGGCTGCTGAGATCAGGAAAAGGCTCTCCAATAAATCACTTGAATTGGATAAGGCTGTAACTGATTTAAGGATCAAGATCAGCGGATGCTTTAATTCCTGTGGGCAACATCATGTAGCGGATCTAGGTTTCTATGGGACCAGCCGAACCGTTAGTAATCGTAAGGTCCCTCACTTCCAAGTCGTGTTGGGTGGAAGCTGGGGTGAAAATGCGGGTGCTTACGGAATGGGGATTGGCTCAGTCCCCTCGCGTTCGATACCACTTGTTATAGAGCGCATTACTGGCCGATATGTTGAGGACAGGGTCAGTGAAGAGCCTTTCAAGGACTTTGTGGGGAGAATTGGAAAGAAGGATCTTCGTGGCATGATACAGGATCTTACGAAGGTTCCGACATACGAAGAGGATCCTGCGTTTTATTCTGATTGGGGAGATCCTCGTGAATTTAGTATGGGCGATATGGGGATAGGTGAATGTGCGGGTGAAGTGGTCTCGCTCATAGATTTTGATTTAGCTGAAGCCGAAAGACTCTTATTTGAAGCCCAGTTGAGTCTAGATGAAGGGGATGCTGTAGCCGCGAGTAAGGGTAGTCTTGAGGCCATGGTTCAAGCTGCCAAAGGACTTGTTAAAACTGAGTTCTTGGACGTCCCTAACGAAACAGAAACTATTGTAAGGGAATTTAAAGAGCGCTTTTATGACACCAAGATTTTTTTCGACCGATTCGCAAAAGGGAAGTTTGCCAATTACTTGTTAAGGCGACATACACAGCCAGAAGAAGATCACGCTGATGGTTCGAGGCAGTTGGTTGAAGAGGCGCAACTGTTTATTGAGGCGGCGCATTCATGTTATGCCAAAATTGCCGAGAGCCGTATGGTCGATTCGTCAGTACCGATTTCCTCTCAGCGTAACAAAGGTATTGTAGGGGCCGACCAATGAATTGGAATAAGCTTGGGATTCGGCTGAAAATTGTCCCCCCTGAGAGTTTAGTAGTATCGGATTATATTCCTGTTTTCCACAGATGGATCCAAGGGCAGGTTTTTGAGGATCATCTGTTAATAGATGTTCACAATTATAGCCATGTCAAAGATGGTCCAGGAATTTTGTTGGTGGCTCACGAGGGCCAATTTAGCCTAAGTTTTGATGAGGTTGAGCCAGCCCTTTTCTATGTACGCAGGCGTCCCTTTGGTTTAGAGGTAAAGCCACAAGAATGCCTGCGCAAAGTGTTTAAAACAGTTTTATTTGCGGCTTCCATGCTTGAGAGTGAGGGGGTTGCGTTTATGGGTGTTCGGTTTGATGTCCTAGTAAACGACAGACTTAATACGTCCAGTGTTGACGATGTTACTCAACTGAAAACGGTTCTTTCCGATTTCCTACGAGAGCATTTCAAGGGAGTCGATTTTTCAATCGAACATTCACAAGACTCATCAGAAAGATTAACGCTGGTATTGGACAGTACAAATGGTTCAATGAACGTTAATTATCTGCTGGAGAGACTTACTTAACCTGACTAATGACGAGGACGACAGCATGACAAAAGTTTTGCAACTCGAAATCAATGGAGTGGAAAACCAAGCAAAGGGTAATGTGATGGAAAAGCAAGTCCTTCCAGAGTGGCTGGACAACCAGCACCTAGAACGTCCACAAAGTTTGATCGCAGCCGTACTCGAACATTTTGAGCCCAGACAGATCACGTTGTCGACCGGTTTTGGGATGGAAGGCTGTGCTCTTGTCGAGATGGTGTCTCAGTTGGAGGTCCAGCTCGAGGTTGTCTATATGGATACAGCATTTTTCTTCCCAGAGACTTATGCTCTGATCAATGAGATGAAGGAGCATTACCCAGATTTGAGATTTGTTAATGCAGGTACTCATTTGACTCCGCAGCAGCAAGAGGAACGATATGGGGAAAAACTTTGGGAACGCGATCCCGACGTGTGTTGTCTTTTGCGTAAAGTCCTTCCCATGAAGGAGGTTTTGAAAGATTCCCGGGTGTGGCTGACGGGTCTACGAAGAGATCAATCCTCACATCGCAAGAATTTGAGCAAGGTCGAGTGGGAACATAACCACGAGCTTTGGAAGATCTCGCCCTTGGCTGACTGGACACGCAGTCAGATCTGGGAATACATACAGGAACACGATGTCCCTCACAATAAACTTCACAAAAAAGGATATCCTTCTATAGGTTGTATGCAGTGTACTAAGCATGTTCCAGGTGCTTCTATGAGTGATTATTCCAGGGAAGGTCGTTGGGCTGGACTTTCTAAAACCGAGTGTGGCCTTCATGTGAAAAATGACGAGAAAGTGGGTGGATAATGAGCCGCCGAAATGTGGAGATTTCTGTCATTTTGGCTTCTCACGGTTCTCGAGGACGTCAGGTCGACGATCTGATGGCGTCCATTGCTCGAGAACTTAGGGGTGAGCCTGGGGTAGGAGAAGTGCTACTGGCTTTTCACCAAGGGAGTCCGACTTTTGAGGATGTACTTGGGCTTGTGTCGGGTGACTTGGCCTTGGTGGTGCCCGTTTTT
>Ga0310344_10001800_pt1 | contig 16260 bp, 14 predicted proteins | sample HC15DNA20200_MG_FD_203801 | JGI IMG/M metagenome (GOLD analysis project Ga0310344, IMG submission 203801) | Marine microbial communities from station ALOHA, North Pacific Subtropical Gyre - HC15-DNA-20-200_MG | ecosystem: Environmental > Aquatic > Marine > Oceanic | place: Pacific Ocean: North... | reverse complement strand
TACCTTGTTGTTCAATTTCACCCGCACGCATAACCACAATTCTATCAGCAAGAGTCATCGCCTCTTCTTGATCATGAGTAACATAAACAAATGTTTTCTTAAGTTCCTGATGTAATCGATCAATTTCCGCTCTCATTTCTCTCCGAAGTTTTGCATCTAAACTAGAAAGTGGTTCATCCAAAAGAAATGATCCTGGCTCAGTAATTAATGTTCTAGCTAACGCAACTCTTTGTGCCTCACCACCAGAACATTGAGATGGCAATTTATTAAGTAACGGTGTTATATGAACCATTTCGGCGACTTCCTCTACCCTTTTTTTTCTTTTGTCTAATGGCATTTTTTTCATACGAGGACCAAATTCTATATTTTCAAAAACCGTCTTATGTGGAAATAATGCATGGCTTTGGAAAACCATACCTAAATTTCTATCCTTAGGGTCTAGATCATTAACTATTACATCATCAATAATAACCTCTCCCGCAGTAGGCTCTTCAAAACCTGCAATCATTCTTAATGTTGTAGTTTTTCCACATCCAGAAGGTCCAACCAAAACTATAAACTCTCCTTCTTGAATAACTAAATCTAAGTTTTTAACTGCTTCAATATTTTGTCCAAAAACTTTACGCAAACTTTTCAATTCTATATGAGACATTGGATTACCTCTTCACCATTCCAAAAGTAAACCCTCTAACGAGATGTTTACGAATAAAAATTCCTATTAGCATTAATGGAAATGTAATACCTACCGCAAGAGCCGATTGTGTTCCATACATTCTACCTTCGGTTGAACCTTCATACTTACTCAATTGAACAGGTAAAGTAACCACATCCACTTTAGATAGAATAAATGACATTAAATATTCACTCCAAGTTAAAATAAGAATAAACATAAATGTAGCAACCACCCCAGAACGAACAAGTGGGAAAACAACTTCTACAATTGTCCGCCATCTAGTAGCCCCTAACAGCTCTGCTGCTTGTTCTATCTCCCTTGGTACTTCATCTATAAAACTTTTGGTCATCCAAACTGCATAAGGAAGAGTTGTAATGAAATAGATTAAGACAAGACCAGTAACACTATCCATAAGATTAAGAGTCGTATAATACAGAGTTAAAGGCGCAGCTACTACGATAGGCGGAATCATTCTGAGCATCAGTAATTGAAACATTCGAACTTCAGATAAAATTTGGAAACGAGATACCCCGTAAGCGATAATAGTTCCAAAAGCAACTGTTAAAGAGGTTGAAATTAAAGCTATCAAAAGACTATTTCCAAAAGCTTTCCAAGCTTTATTCATTGAAACTGATTCAGGTCTGGCATCTTTCGCCTTATCGTAAATCTGTGTTGCCTCCTTAACTGTTTTTTCTCCGATGCCCCAAACTTCTCGATAATTTTCCAGCGTTGGCTCTTGTGAAACATAAACTACAGGCCAAGAAGTCCATTGATGTGCGGGTTTAAAAGAAGTTGCTACAATCCAAAAAATAGGGAAGCCAGCAATTAACGTCCATATCCCCAACATAAAATATCGAAATATTGGATACCTAGACTTTTTGATGTACTTAATCATTAAATTCTAACTCCCAGAACTACGAACTGAATAAAGTGTATCCATCGACTGTTTCTCTTTTCTAAGAATTCGGATTGCAAAAAGAATTACAAAAATCATTATTAACATAACAACATATGAAGTAGCAGCAGCTTTGGAAATATCAAAAAACTGCCATGTTATGAGATACAGATAAATAGGAATTGTTTCTGTAGCCGAACCCGGTCCTCCTTGAAGTAAACCCCAAGTTTTTGGAAATTCAGCCATTGCTTCAAGAAATCTAAGAATTAAAGCCAAAAAGATAACTGGTCTTAAAAGTGGCAATTGGATTTCCATAAAGATTTTAAGACGATTGGCTCCAAGTATACGAGCTGCCTCCAAAGGTTCTTTTGGTATAGAAGATAAACCTGCGATTAAAATAATAAATGTAAAGGGAGTCCAATTCCATATTTCTAGCATCACAACTGTAAAAATTGCAAAATCAGGATTAGAAAGCCAAGTAAATCTCATCTCAGTTCCAAAAATCGTACTCAAAAAACCATTTATAGGTCCAGCCCTATAAAGAAGCATGTCGCAAGTGTAAGCAATTACTATAGGAACAGTTAACATTGGCAGAATAAAAACTATATAAAAGAATCCATGTCCACGAAAAGGTCTATACATTAACAGTGCAAGAATTAAACCAAAGACGAAACATCCTATAGTCGATAAACTCGCAAAAAGCAGAGATCTTGCAACAGCCCAAAAAAAACGCTTGTCTTGGAGTGCTTCTTGAAAAAGCTCAATCCCTACGTATTCTGCGGCGGACCAACTTGAAAGATAAATTGTCCACGAATGAAACGCAAAATATAGCTGAAGAATAAAAACAGGCAACAAAAAAAGAGCGAGGCAAATTAAAGGGCTTAAAAGTGTCCACTTAAAAATTCTTATTCCTGAGGAACGACTAGACATTTTTTCAAGATCATTGGTTTGACTTGGAACTGATTGTGCCATTTTAGATTCTTTATATTGTCTGCCATATGTGCACCTGGCTTTGACCAGGCACACATATTCAACAGAAAAAACTAGTCAATAATTAATTTATCAGATTAAGATGGAACATTAACCTTAGGCATCATTCCTTTATAATAGGGAATTTCCTTTTTAATCGTTCGTTTTCCTATCTTACGAACAATTTTTGACCAACGAGATTGCATGTCTTGTAAAGCTTGCTTCCCAGATTTTTGTCCGTTATAAGCTTCCGAGAGATTCTTGTCGACAGCTTCTTTAAATTCATGATATCCCGTCAAATAAGGAGGTGGAGTTGTCACTTGAAGACAATCATGCACCGCCTTCATTCCCTGTTTAGTGTATACGTCTAATGTACTCTTAGCATTCATATGTCCAGGATGCCATGGGTCATGGAAAGTCATGGTTGGATGACCAACAACACTTGTACTATTTTTTAAGGTACTCATATAAAGAGCCCAATGCGCTGCCTGTCTTTTTCTAGGGCTATATTTATTAACTACGATTCCCATTACTGGTGCAGAAAAAGCTCTATGAATCAACTTTCCTGAGAATTTAGAACCTGGAACTAAACCATAATAAAATTTCCCACGAGTTGGGGATTTAGCCGTTGGACTTTCTATTTTTGCAATTATTCCATCCCAATACTGACAGGAGAATATTTTTCCACCAACTAATCTCGGTATCATCTGAGGGGAACCCCAAGCAGATGCTTCTGGATGAGAAACTTGTTTTAAAGCAAGAAATGTGTCGATTGCATAATGTGCTGCAGGAGTAGTCAATTGAGGTTCTGCATCATCACTAATAGGGAAACCGCCTGCAGCATACAAATACTGCCAAAACCAAAAACTACTATTAGCCTTGTCTCTTAAACCACCAAAACCATATAAATCTTTTTCTGGACGGTGAAAAAATTTAGCCATTTCTAGTTCATCTTCAAACGTTACTGGCCATTTCAGTTCTTTCCCATGTTTATCCGCAAACTTCTTTCTCTCATCAGGATCATCAAAAAGATCTTTTCTTATGAAATGGGGGCAAACATTTCCATCTGTAGGCATTGCATATGTGACACCTTTATACTGCATAAACTTTTCAAAGTTACCCACCATCTTCAAATCAAAATTAGCCTGCTTCATATAATCATCAAGAGGCTCAGCAAGACCAGCTGCAACGAGTGAGGGAATCATCATAGATTCAACGTGAAAAATATCAAATTTACCAGAACGACTTATTGCTTCCGCCATTGCACGCTGAGGAATAAGAAGATTTGGAACATCATTCACTTTTGCCATATAACTACCAGTTGCTTTTTTATATTCTTTATTTAATTTAGGATAGTTTCTCCAATACAAAGACCACATCATTCCATTCATTGCCGCCGGTTGTAATCTCTTAGCTGAGGTAACAATTTTGTCTTCTTCTGGTCCAGCTGAAACCGTTCCTACTTTTCCAAGCAAACCTGAACCAACAGCGGCCGCTCCTAAACCTGCTTTTAAAATATTACGTCTTTTGATTTTTTTGTTTGCCATTAAAAATCCTCCAGAAAAATTAGACTGCTATCTAAACCCGGGCCAAATTACAACACGGATTTGTTAAAAACATAAAAATATTTTTCTACATTATTCAAGCGTATGTAAATGATAAAAATGAGTCAAGTATCTAAAATAAAACCTAATTTCTATAAGTACCGATAATAAATATCTTTCGAAAATCGTATAAATCGTCTAACATGCCTGAAAATATAATTTGTAATTTTAATGTATAATCTCAAAATTGCGAGGATTGGAAGATGCCAAAAATTCAGGTTAATGATGTGGAACTTTATTATGAAGAACACGGGGAAGGAACACCCGTAATACTTATTCATGGTCTAGCTGGAGATTGCAGTGCATGGAACGCGCAAATAGAAAGACTCAAGCCTCACTTTCGAGTTATTCCCTATGACAACCGTGGTGCAGGAAGGAGTTCTGCTCCAGATTATCCATATACAACAGAAAAATTTGCTGAAGATACTATAGGATTAATGGACGCACTTGGTATTAAAGAACCTGCACATATTATTGGAAGATCTATGGGTGGTGCTATAGCTCAAGAAATTGCGCTTGGTTATCCAGAACGGACTAGAAGTATGATAATCACAGCATCATTTGGAAAGTTAGATAGGTATGGATACCAAATTTTACATAATATTAATGAAGTCGTAAAAAGTCAGGGATATGGACTCGCATCTAGAATACAGTCTTTATGTTTTTTCCCACCATCTTACTTTAATAAAAATGAAGAACAAATGCTCAAGTTCGAAGAGAGTTTAGCTATCACAGACAGACCTATTCATGGCTATACAAATTCTACCCATGCGTGCTTAACTCACGATGCCTTAAATAGACTGCCAACGGTACAATGTCCTACACTTGTGATGGCAGGTGGACAGGACGTCCTATGTTCCACAGACGCTTCCAGAGAAATAGCAGACAAAATTCCTAACTGTAAATTAAAAGTCTACGAAGAAGCCAGTCATTTCTTCTTAATCCAATGCTTTGAAGAATCTATGAAAGATATAGAGGACTTTCTTTTAGAAAACTAGATTAATTTCATAACAATTAAAATTCCACCTGAAACGATAAAAACGGTTCCAATTAAAATTGGAACCGTTACTCTTTCAATATCTCGAAGAAGCAACCAACTCATAAAAAGCGCAAAAATTGGAGCAGTAGCCGAAAGTGGAGAAACAATGGTCAAATCTCCATAAACTAATGCAGCATAATGACTTAAAAATGCAAGAGTATTGATTAATCCACTTATTCCGTATAACCACCATGATTTTCCCCAAGAGAGATCGGGTTTATTTTCTTTGCTAGAAAATAAACTTAGAAACCAAAGAAAAAACAATCCAGAGATACTTGTTATTGTAATTCCAAGAATGGGAGATGGAATAATATCAACACCTAATTTTCTAAAAATATTAGAAACTGAAAATCCGAGAACTGACATGATTGGCAATAAAAGTGAAATTCTCTTCCACTCTATATCTTTTTTGGTTTTCAAAGAAAGACTAGCACCACCAATGACAACTAATAATGTTCCTAACCAAATATATGGTCCTGGTCTTTCTCCCAAAAATAAAAAAGCAAAAAAAGCAGAAAAAAGAGGATTCATTGAAAGCATAGGAGAAGCTCTTGATACTCCTAGCTGATGAATGGCTCTAAACATGAATAAACGACCAAGAGAAGGTCCACTTAATCCACTCAAAGCAAATAACAAAAAGGCTTCTGGATTCCACCAACTATCTTGCCACAATAAAAAAGTTGCCAAGCATAACCAAGGGATATTTACAATCAGCCCAATAACAACACCAGTAAAAGCAGACCCATGATTTTGAGCTCTTCTCACTATAAGACTAAAAGTTGCGGCACCAACCGCAGTGGTTAGAGCATAGAAAATAGACAATAAATTATCACTCACAGGATTTTTCTTTCTTTCAAGAAGAAACACAGGGGACACACTCAGAACTTATTACGCTATGGGCTTAAATCACAAGGAGAAAAATTAAAAAATGTCATCACGAATGTGCCACGTCCTTTAGTTAAGGAGCGGAGAACTGTTGTAAATCCAAACATTCTTCTAAGAGGGATAGTAACTTCTATAATTTTAAAGTTATCTTCACCTAATCTATCCTTAATATCGGAAACATTACCATTTCTTGAATTTAATTCACTAATTACGCTACCTAAATGTTCTTCTAAAGTAGAAACTTCTACTTTCATAATTGGCTCTAGTAGTTGTCCAGATCCTTTACTACAAGCATTATTAAAAGCAAGGGATGTAGCTGCAGAAAAAGCAAAATCCGTACTTTTGTCAGAAATATATTCCATCTCGATAATATCAACTTTGATATCGATTAATGGATATCCTGCTAGAATTCCGCCTGAACATGAAGAATGGATAGCTTCTTGCATTACATTAATAATATTTTCTGGTATAAAAGAAATATCATTTTCAAAATTGATTTGAATTCCTTCTCCTGGATTAGGAGATACTCGAAGATGTAATTTTGCGAACTGTGCTTTCCCGCCAATTGTTTTATCAAATAAGTATTCATCTTCGGAAATTTCACAAATAGTTTCTCTAAAAACTACCCTAGGTTCACCAACTCGTATATCAAGACTAAATTCATCTGCTAGCCTTCTGGTTAAAACATCTAAATGTAATTCTCCCATTCCACTCATAATTATCTGACCAGATTCATTTTGTGATTCAACAATAAAAGTCGGATCTTCAACCATCAATTTTTCAAGGGATTCATGAAGTTTTTCTAGATCAATAGTTTCTCTTGGTTCAACCGCTATTGAAATTACAGGTTCTGGAGGAGTTATGGATTCAAAGGTAATTGGATCAGTAAAATCACAAAGAGTATCTCCTGTAAGTGTTTCTTTTAATCCTAAAACCGCAACGATGTCACCTGGACCAATTTCTTCAACTCTCTCCCTTTTATCTGAATACATCCTAAAAATCCTAGAAAATTTTTCTTTTATTCTTCTCGTAGGATTCCATACGATATCACCGACTCTTGCAGAACCACTATATACACGAACAAAACTGAGTCGACGACTTTCGTATAAAGCAACTTTAAAAACTAGTGCGGAGAAAGGTTGTTCGCAAGAAGGTAAACGAATTGTCTCGGACAATTTACTTTCTTCTGGATTATTTCCCACTACAGCAGGTATTTCTTGTGGTGAAGGAAGGAATTTAATAACCCCATCCAGCAGTGGTTGAATACCAAAACTTTTAAGTGAAGAACCTACATAAACAGGAACAACTTCATTCGCAACAACTCCATCTTTAATGGCTTCTTCTATCAACTCATTCTGAATATTCTTCCCTTCAAGATACTTTTCTAAAATTGTTTCATTGTAATCTGATGCTACTTCAATTATTTCATTCCTCAATTCAAAAGTTTTTTTTTGCAACTCTTTTTGAATTGGATTGAAACTTATTTTTTGGATATTATCCTCTTCCCAACAAATTACCTTGTTATTAAGAATATCTATCTGTCCCTGAAAGTCCTCACCTTCGCCATTTGGCCATTGCATTAATATAAATTTTTTTGAGAACTTTTTTTTAATCATGTCAAAAGTTCTCAAAAAATCTGCTCCAAGCCTATCAATCTTATTTATATAAATAATTCGAGGAACTCCAAATTTATCAGCTTGAGACCATACCGTTTCACTCTGAGCTTCTACACCCTCCACGCAACTAAAAATAGCAATAGCTCCGTCGAGAACACGAAGACTTCTTTCAACCTCAACAGTAAAATCTACATGTCCAGGGGTATCTATTATATTAATTTCATAGCCTGACCAAAAACACGAAATTGCAGCGGAAGTTATAGAAATCCCACGTTCTTTCTCTTGTGTCATCCAATCTGTAGTCGCTGTTCCCTCATCTACTTTTCCAATCCTATGAACAGCACCAGAACAGTACAACATTCGTTCAGTCGTAGTAGTTTTTCCTGCATCAATATGAGAAATAATACCGATATTTCTTCTTTTCGATAAAATTGGCCTATTCATAAATAAATTAGCCTTAATCAATTTTTTTTAAAATCAAAATTTCTATGCTATGAAATAGACATAATAATTTGCATTATAGTTAATATTACTAGCATAAATAAATAAATTTTCACGATTATATTTACGAGGATTTTATTCATTGTTTGTATACATTAATAAATTAATCTTTCTTATATTAATTTTTCTAATTTTTCTATCAAATTGCAGTTATACAAGTTTTGAAACACAGATCTCGAAAGAACAAAATATTAAAGATTGGTTTTTAAAAACAAGATTTGGAAAAATAGAATCATCTATTACTTGGCCTGCAGATGGAAAATCATATCCATCTCTTTTGCTGATTCAATCTTCTGATGCAAAGAATCAAAAAAATACTAAAGAATTACTCTCGTTAACAGGTTATCCAATTATTACGATGAGTATTGCTCTTCCAGGTATTGGAAATTCTACAGGTCCTCAAGATTTTGGAGGAAAAAAAAGCGTTGAATCTATTAAAGAAGCTATCTTTTACTTATCTAAAATTAATTCCAATAAAAATAAGCTTATTTTTCTATTTGCTAGTGGATTCGGAGCTAATGCTGCTATTATCGCAACAAAGGAAGTTCAAAACATTGAACTCCTTATTCTAGAAGATGGTATATTTCAACCTCAAAAAGTCATATCAAGAAGTCCTCAAAATACTAGAATTAGATTAAAAAAATATTTTTCAGATAAAGATAATAAAAAAGAATCTATTTCTTCTTTTGAAGAAATAGATAAACTTCAAACACCCATTTTCATAATAAAAAATATTAAAGGAAAAGATTATGAATTAGAACAGAATAGGACGTTAATTAAATTTCTTAAGCTTAAAAACAAGAAATACAAAATATTAGAAATTAATGAAAAAAATAAAAGTTTAATCTTTCAGGACCTAATCATAAAAAAAAGAATTATTCCTATAATAGAAAAATACATCAAAAATGAAATAAAATTTGAATAATTCAAAAATCAATTCATCAAGGAAATCAAACGTTTTATTCTTTCTGAGAAGGGAGGATGTGTGTAAAAGAATATCTTGAAAAAGTATGGTGGATTTGGATCACAAAAATTTCTAGTGCAAAGCTTTTTTAAAACACTAATTAAACAACTTTGGTTCGACACATATTTTAATGCAAATAAATCACAGGCAAATTCCATTTTTCTCGAAACCATCAAGAAAATTGGACTAATTATAAAATTGAAAATTAAAAAAAAGATCAAAAGAATTCCAATTGTATTAACAGAATAAATATCGAGATCATTAATGGGTAAATACTCTGAATCTAATAAAAGCTTGAAGATATAAAAAAATCCTATAAAACTTACTATTTTATATACACAAAGTAACAAGTTGTGTGAAAAATACAGATGAGCAAGTTCGTGAGCAACGATACATTCAATTTCTTCTGGATTATATTCAAGCACACTTTCTGTAATTACTATTTTACGAGTTGGACCAAATCCAGATATAAATGCATTAGCGTAATCTCCATATTTTTTAGTCTTCATTACCCAAATATCACTTTGTCCTTTGAATCCAATATTTTCACGTAAATTTAGCAATGATTTTTCTATTTTTGAATCAGATAATTTTTCAAAATTGAAAAATAAAGGAGCGATTATCGTTTGTCCAAACAAAAAAATAAAAATAAAAAAACCGGAGATTAAAACCGAGAAATAAACCCACCAGAAATCAGGATAATTTTCAATACATATCAAAAGTAACCCACTTGCAAATGACCCAAAAAATAAGACTAAAACAAAAGACTTGAACTGATTGGTTATCCAAAGTGAAAATGTTTCATTAGAGATCCCGATTTTTTTAGGTAGTTTGAAACTTTGATAAATTTCAAAAGGAAAGGCCAAAAGTGTTCTTAAAACATAATATATTATGAAATAGTAAATCCCCGAAAAAAAAGGAGCATAATCTACCAGGATTTGATCTTGTTCAAGAAAAAAAAGAACAAAAAATATAGTGTATAAAAACAAAATTGCAGAAGAGATAACAGTTAAATACGTTTTTTGATTTTGGTATTTTTTTGCCAAAATTAATTTTGTATTGTCTTCATATATTCTTTTTTCCATCTTTAAATTTCCGATAGGTTTCCTTTGAGATAATAAAATTATTACAAAAGATAAGACAAACTTTCAATTAACAAATTTAATATATAATATTACCGAGTATGAAATGAAAAATAATAATTAAAACCATTTAAAGAATATAATGAATAATATTGCTGAAGTTACAGTTTTAGGTTGTGGGACATCAACGGGTGTACCTGCTATAGGTTGCTATGACCCAGTTTGTATTTCTAAAAATCCTCGAAATAAGAGATTACGACCAAGTATTTTGATTCAAACAGATGAATCTACCCTCCTTATAGATACAAGTCCTGATTTAAGACAACAAGCTCTTAAACATAATTTGAATAAAATTGACGCAGTTATTTATACACATTTTCATGCAGACCATACTTTTGGAATAGACGACTTAAGAGTCTTTAATATGATAATGAAAAAAACTATCCCTTGCTACGCATACGATAACACGCTGAAAGTTCTTAAGCAAAATTTTCAGTATATCTTCGGAAAAGATAATGAACATAAAGGATTTAAACCTCGTTTAACTTTAAATGAAATTAAAAATAAACTCTTTGTAGCTGCAAATTTTACAATAATGCCAATCGAACTAGACCACGCGGGAACAAAAGTTATGGGAATAAGAATAGGAGATTTTGTATATGCAACTGACTGCAGTAGTATCTCTGAATCTTCTTTAGAAAAAATGCAAGGAGTTAAAATCTTAATTATTGATGCTCTTCGTCACAGACCTCATCCATCTCATCTTACGGTAGAGCAGGCTGTTAAGATTTCGAAATATCTAGGTCCTGAAAAAACTTTTTTCACTCATACAAATTATGAACTTGAGTACGAAGAAACCAACAGAACACTTCCTGATAATATTGAAATGGCTTACGATGGCCTTCGTTTTCAGATTAATCTTTGAAACCTCTTACTTACTTTCTTCTAAATCAAAGAAAAGAGAATATCCTGCATAACAATATGGAACAAAAAGAATCGAAATTAATGTATGAAGAATAATCTGAGAAAATAAAGAAGAACCAATAATAGAAGACAAAAATAATAACAAGAAAACAGTACAAATATAGTAGACACTAACTAATTTTAAAATTTTAATTTCAGAATTTTTTGATAGAAGCTTTGCTTGCTTAAATGAATCCTTAAAATTACTCTGCTTCAACAATACATAAAAAGTACAAAAATAAAAGCGTATAAAAGGTACGATTGCTGCAAAGAAAACTAAGGAAAATGAAAGGAGTAATGTAAAACCACTTACCCCCAATAACGATGCTACAAGGAGATTAATAAAAACAAGAACTAACACTATGAAAATTTGTAATCCGAAATAATAGGAAAAATCAATCAAGATAACTTTTTTAAAACTAACAAAAGCTAACGAGAAATCCCAAAAAGTTTCCTCTCCTTTCCTTTGCAACTCTAGTCTCAGTATTACAAGTATAAAAACAAATATTGAAACTGCTCTTAATATTGCTTGAGAAAAAAGCCATTTTAAAATTAAAAAAGATGAAACATCTGATTTATCCTTAACGATTGATGCAATCTCTGGTTGTATAGAATACGCAACAACGGCAATTGGTAAAGTTATAGAAACTACTACCAATGTAATCTGATTAAAACTATCAAAAAAAGCATTAAAAGCAAATTTGAAATAATGTAGGATCTGGTTTGTTTCTCTATGGTCCTGCATATACACCTTTCTAACTCTTTCAAAAAATCACAATGAAGATTTATAAAGTTGCTCTAAAACGTATTACAAAGATACACTAGTGTATGTTTTTTTTCAGCCTCATTTTTATTTTCTTAGGTATTTAAATATCTAAGTTTTACGAAATTTGGTTTAAGACTAAAATAGGATTAAAAATAAATTTGCAATTAATTCATCTAATAGAAAGATTCGGCAGAAAATCTATTCTTATCATTGAAAAAACTGGTAACTCAGTAATTTTTCTTTTTTCCGTCTTTTCATTTCTTTTCCGCTCAAAATTTAAACTTAAACTTTTTATAAAACAAATTTATGACATTGGTTTCGGCTCAGTACTAATTGTTATCTTAACAGGACTATTTACTGGTATGGTTTTAGCGCTTCAGGGATTTTATACACTTCAAAAATTTGGTTCTGAAAGTCTATTAGGTCCCGCGGTTGCCTTAAGTCTTATAAGGGAGTTAGGTCCGGTTTTAACTGCTCTGGTTGTAACAGGAAGAGCTGGTTCAGCTATGACGGCTGAGATTGGAATAATGGTTATTACAGAACAAATTGATGCTTTAAAAAGTATGGCCGTTGAACCGCTTAAACAACTAGTTTTGCCAAGAATTCTTTCTGGAATCTTAGTATTTCCTCTACTTACTGCAATGTTTAATTTAATTGGAATTTTTGGTGGATATTTAGTTGGGGTAAAATTACTTGGATTAAATTCAGGAGTTTATTTTGGAGAAATGTCATCTAAAGTTGAAATGAGTGACTTAATGGGTGGATTTTGGAAATCACTAGCATTTGGTCTATTAGTAGTATGGATTTGTACATATAAAGGTTATAACTGTGGTCATGGAGCAGAAGGAGTAAGTAAGGCCACAACTTCAGCAGTCGTTATGTCATCTGTTATTATTTTGATAAGCGATTATTTTTTAACATCAATGTTTTTCCGTTAATCAGTCAAGGAGATTTAAATTGAAACGACGTAAAATCGATTTGTCTGTCGGGGTGTTTTTTATGATTGGGATAGCATCCTTGGTATACCTCTCGGTACATCTTGGAGAAATAGATTTTTTTGTTTCAGACACCTACGTAGTCAAAGCAAAGTTTGAAAGTGTTACTGGCCTAAGAAATGGAGCTTCAATAGAAATGTCTGGAGTCCCTATCGGCAAAATTTCAAAAATAGAACTTAAAGACGAAGAAGCTATAGTAACCTTACAGTTAAAAAAATCTATCAAACTTTCTGAAGATGCAATAGCATCCATAAGGACAAAAGGAATTTTAGGAGCTAAATATTTAAGTATTAGTCAGGGCGGAGCAGAAAAAAGAATCAATGCAGGAGGAATAATTAGAGAAACTGAACCTCCTCTTGATTTCGAAAAACTAATTGGAAAATTCATTTTTGGAAAAATCAAATAACTTATATAATGATAAAGATTTTTTCTTTACATATTTCTTTTATGAAAATCAAAGGACAGCAATGAGATTTTTTTCTTTAATTTTAATAATGAGTACTATTCTATTTTTTTGTATTTCTAGCTCTGTCTTTTCGGGCCAACCACAAACTCAAATTAGAGATAGTATCAATGAATTGAAGTATGTTTTAGATCAACCTTCTTTCAAAGGTCCAGATAAATCCTTATTAAGAAGAAATAAATTAAGATCAGTTTTTGAACAACGATTTGATTTCAATGAGATGGCTAAAAGAGCTCTTTCAAGAGCCTGGCATAAAAGAACTAGCCAAGAAAAAAAAGATTTCCTCTATTCATTCAAATATCTTTTGGAATCAACATATATATCAAAAATAGAGCGATACAATGGCCAAACAGTTCAATATACAAAGGAATCAATCGACGGGAACTATGCAAAAGTAAAAACTTTAGTAGTCACAAAAGAACAACCTATAAGAGTTTATTATAAAATGCATAAGAAAAAAGAGAGCTGGTTAGTATATGATGTAGTAATTGAAGGAGTCAGTCTCATAAAAACTTATAGAGACCAATTTAAATCAATACTTAATAGATCATCTTTCTCCGACCTACTAGATAAAATGCGGGCAAAACAATTTGAAAATTAGATTAAAAGTTTTCTAATTTTGGTAACCTTAAAGACAAAAGAAGACCAAGTGTACCAAAGATTAAACAGGTAACAGGCATAACTATCAGTATTCCAAAATGATCTGCAATTACACCAATTAAAGGCATTGTCAAACTTGAGCAAAACCAAACAACTCCTAACATAAAGCTACTCGCTAAGGCTGCATGTTCAGGTATTATTTCCTGTGCGTAGGTAACAGAAACTCCCATCTGAGAGTAAAAAGCAGCTCCTGCCAAAATCAAAAAAAACAAACGAAAAAAAATATCATTAGAATATAGTGATATACCAATACAAGGAGTTCCAATTAATAAGGAAAAAATTATCACCAACCTTCTACCAAAAAGATCCGAAAGGTATCCGCCAAAAATCCCACCAATAGCAGCTGCAAATAAAAAAAAGGATATAGAAAAACCACCATCTGCAAAAGAATTCCCCTTTTCTATAAGGTAAATAGAAAGGTAAAAAGAAATAGACATAGTAACTACTGTACGAAAATAATTAACGAACCAAAGTCCCATTAAAGAACGAAAGACCAATCCTAAAGATCTAATATCTATAGGATTTTTTTTAGGTAATTTTTTCTGGACCTTTTGTTCCGAATCTAAATTTAAAAAAAACAATAAAAATCCAACAAAAAAAACAACAAGACAAGTATAGGGCAGCCCTTCAACACCAAACCGTGTTACTACAAAAGTAGCCATAGCTGCGCCAAGACTTACTCCCAACCTTCCACCTGCGATGTAAATTGAAACTCCTAATCCTTTCCTATTTCCAGAAAATTGAACTGCTCTTACTGAGGCTATTGGATGAAAACAAGCAGAACCTAAACCGGCAATAAAAAGTAATATAAATAGAACTGGGATACTATTCACGGTAGTAGCGAAAGAAATTAATCCTCCTAGAATAGGACCTAGAGCAAGCAACCAATTTTTTTGAAATTTATCTGCAATCATTCCAAAGATAGGTTGCCCAAGGGCGCCTGTAGCAGCAAGTGTTGGTCCAAGAAATCCAACAAAAGAAAGAGGAATATTAAGCATCTCTTTTAAGATAGGAATAATAGGTGACAAAAATCCAAAACAACTATCATTAGCTATGTGTGCAACAACAAGATAGGATAATTTCTTTCGATGAAAAGGTGTTTTAGTTTTTATACTCGAACGATTATCAGATTGCAAAAGTACCTCTTATTCAGAATTGCTCTTAATAAATGATGGAATACTTGAAAGAATCTGATCAATTTTATTAATTTCTTTGCCACCACCTGCTTGGGCAAAATCAGGACGACCCCCACCCTTACCCCCAAGACTAGATGCAATTTTCCCCACTAATTTTCCTGCATGTATACGATTCAAAATATCTTTTGTTACTCCAATAGCAACAGAAATTTTTTCTTCAAAAACTGAAATTATAATGACAACTCCACTTTCAATCTTTGATTTGGAAAAATCGATCATACTTCTAAGTTCTTTGGAATCTACTCCATCATGACGAACTGCAACAAAGCGAATTCCATCAATTTCTTGAACATCTTTAATTTGTCTCTCTAATTCGGAGGTTGATTCTTTGGTTCGAACAGAACTAATTTCTTTTTCAAGATTTTTAAAACCTTCTAATAATTCTTCTATTTTTTTCACTTCCTCATCTGGAGCAGATTTTAAAATCTGTTGAATTTTATTTAATTTTTTTTGTTCATTCCTTACATTTAAAAAAGCATCTTCTCCTACTATTGCTTCAATTCTCCTAACTCCAGAAGCAACACTACTCTCTTGTGTGATCCTAAAAAAACCAATTTGGCCAGTCGATTTAACATGGGTCCCTCCGCATAATTCTGTACTGAAATCTCCTATCGAAACAACCCTAACATTCTCACTATATCTTTCTCCAAATAAAGCAGTAGCTCCAATAGAAAGAGCATTATCTAAAGACATTTCACGTGTAGAAACTTCTTCATTATTCATTACATAACTATTTACTATATCCTCAACTTGTTCCCTTTCATGATCCGAAAGAGAAGCAAAATGAGTGAAGTCAAAACGTAGTCTATCAGGAAACAAATGAGATCCTGCTTGTTTAACATGATCTCCTAATACTTCCCTTAAAGCATAATGTAATAGATGAGTAGCAGTATGATTCGCGGATAATTTGGTTCTTCTGAGATTATCTACCTTTGTCATAATCTTTTGTGACCGTGACAACTCTCCATCTTGTATACGTATTCTAGTAA
>Ga0310344_10001799_pt1 | contig 16261 bp, 12 predicted proteins | sample HC15DNA20200_MG_FD_203801 | JGI IMG/M metagenome (GOLD analysis project Ga0310344, IMG submission 203801) | Marine microbial communities from station ALOHA, North Pacific Subtropical Gyre - HC15-DNA-20-200_MG | ecosystem: Environmental > Aquatic > Marine > Oceanic | place: Pacific Ocean: North... | reverse complement strand
CTTTGAGGGTGTGATGATCGCCCGAGATGTTGCTCATCTCCACGGCGATACGATCGAGCTTGCACGACTAGGTAATAACCTGACGAAGCGGACAGGGCTTACCGAGAAAGGCCAGATAGTTCCTGGAATGAACGATTACAAACACCCACGGGACGACGATTGGGAGTATGTGCGAACGACGCCCTATACGAACCGTCACGAGGTTCTGACGGGTTCGCAGCTTGACGGTACGGCTTACCCACCGGAGCTCGACTACACTTGCGACAACTGGACAAGTAGCGTTGACCCAGTGGAAGGTGCGCCCCGTGTCCACGGCGTCATGGGCAGAGGGCTTTATCCAGGTCGCCCGAATGCACAGATTGGTTTCCCAGATCGAAATGGGGGTGGCGATGGTTCTTGGAATTCATCCCATGGCACACGCGGTTGTAGCCAGACAGCGTTGGCCATCACTCATGGTGTCGGCAAACTGTATTGTTTCGCAATCGACTGAACAAGCATTAATCATTTGTTATAGTGAGAATATAGCAGCGCTAATGCTCCAACTCTGTAGCAGATAAACGCTTTGATTGAACCTCGTAAGAAGGGAGCCTTACACATGAGTGAGAAGTATCTCGCAATAAGAAAACAATGGTTATCCGCGTGTGCTGCGGTCTTAGTCATCAATGGTCTGCAGGTGTTCGTTACAAACTCGACTGCGCATGCACAGGTTGTCGAGGGGCAGGTTGTCGACGCGAACGGAGCGCCTGCCTACCAAGTCGATCCCTTCTGGCCGAAAACGCTTCCCAACAAGTGGAGTATGCAACAGGTCACCGGGATCGGTGTCGACGACATGGACATCGTCTGGTTTCTGAATCGTCCGAACGCACCCGATGCCCTCGAGATCATCGCCGAACATGATCCGCGGGCGGTGCTGTGTTGTGTAATCGGCCCCGAGATCATCGCGCTGGATCAGGACGGCGATGTCGTGCACGCGTGGGACAGACCGCATTATCCCGGCTGGCCGGGCGGGCTCCAGACGGTAATTGCGGACAGCCAGGGTTACGTCTGGGTTGGTGGTACCAGGCCGCAGGAAAGCATCCAGAAGTTCACTCGCGACGGTGAACTTATATGGGACTTCGGTCATCGTGTGCCGGAAGGCGTACAGTGGGTCGAGAACAACCAGGAAGTCGACGAATTCGCCCAGAAGGGGCGGTTTCAGATCGACGAGGTCGCCAACGAGATCTACATCATTGACCAGAAGCGCGTGGTTGTCTTCGATGCCTCGACCGGCGAGTTTAAGCGTGGCTGGGGCGGCCACGGGATGCCGCTAAGTGAGATCACGAACGACCCGATTCCTGGCTACAAATGGGATGGCGGCCCCCCGCCCGAGGAGCCAAACTTCGTTCCGGCTTTGCACTTCGTTGAGATTTCAAATGACCGGTTGGTCTACATCGGTGAGCGGGGCCAGAACCGGATTCAGGTGTTTACGACCGATGGTGATTGGCAGCAGGATATTTATGTCAGTCCTGAAACACCGGGCCAACGCGCCTGCGGTAGTGATGAAAATAAAGAGATTAACGGCGTCGCCTTTATGCCAAACCCTTGCGGTACGATGTACAAAATGGTTATTTCTGTTGATCCGGAGCAGAAGTACCTATTTGTCGCTGATGCGATGAATAACGTGATCTGGTCCGTCGATCGTCGTAGCGGTGAGACGCTAGGTCACTTCGGTAGCCCTGGTCGATTGGCCGGTCAGCTGAACTTCCCGAATGCTATTGCTATGGATTCGAAGGGAAATATCTACACCGGAGAAGTTCAAACCGGGAAACGGATTCAGAAGTTCGAGCCTGTGATGGCGGTCGGTCGATAGGGTGACAACTGATCTATACTGAAATAGGGTCTCTGAAAAGGCTGACTCAATAGTCATTTTGTGCTGAGTTAAAGTGAAAATGTCCTACTGAGTTTCGCATTCATAGCGGGGCAGGGATTCGCCGAGCGAGAGCCAATACTGTTCTCGGGTAATGGGTACCGTGAACACCAGTAGATCTGTGATCGTTATCTCGTGATCCAAGCGGGTCTGATCCTCGCTTAGCGTAAATCGTTCCAGAGTTTTCACATCCTCGCTCTGAGGTGTGCCATTGAAGTCGAAGTATGGGAAGTTAATTCGCGAGGTCTCTTTTATTATGGCCTGGCAGCTCGGTCTCAATGACCGATGAGACGCACCTCGAGTCCGCTATAATGTCTGTCTCGGCCTGTAGTGAGCGAAAGTGGCGGAATTGGTAGACGCGCTGGATTTAGGATCCAGTGGGGCAACCCGTGGGAGTTCGAGTCTCCCCTTTCGCACCACAGTGTCAATATCGTTGTACTAAACTAGTTAAGGAGTGGCTGAAAGCACCAGCTGAAATTTGTGAACGCAATTACTGATAATCCCGTAGACGTGTCGGTTGAGATGCCGGGCGGTCTAGAGCGCTGTATGACCGTGCGTGTACCGAATACTGAAATCGAGCAGGAGGTTAGTCTGCGGTTGACGCGTGTCGGACGTACGGCAAAGATAAAAGGATTTCGGCCCGGTAAGATCCCGAGCAAGATTGTCCAGCAGCGTTATGGTGACCAGGTCCGCCAGGAAGTTATTACTGATCTCATCCGCTCAAGTTATTCGCGCGCCCTTGTTCAAGAAGAGTTGAGGCCGGCTGGTGGTCCTAGTATCGAGCGAGTGAGCGGTGAGGATGATGAACAATTCTCGTTTCGCGCGACATTCGAAGTTTACCCAGAGATTACGCTTTCGTCTTTGGAGACGATTTCAATCGAGAAACCTAGCGTTGAGATCACCGATGCCGACACGGAGGAGATGCTGGAGCGCCTGCGCGATCAGCGTGCGACTTGGAAAACCGTTCAGCGTAAATCTAGTAGCGGTGATCGGGTTGTTGTGGATTTCTCTGGGAAGATAGGTAAGGAGGCATTTGAGGGTGGTGAGGGTAAGGATGTGCCGATCGTAGTTGGCGAAGGTCAGGTCATCGAAGACCTCGACAAGGCATTGCATGAGTTAACTGCCGATCAGTCGAAGAGTGCTAAGGTGAAATTTCCGAAGGATTATCCGGTAGATACGTTAGCAGGTAAAAAAGCCGTCTTCGACATAAAGGTGCAGCGTGTCGAGGAAAAAGAACTGCCGGAGATTGACGATGAGTTTCTGCAAGTATTTGGGATTTCTGAAGGTGGGATAGAAGCTCTAAAAAGCCAGCTTCGAAGCAACATGGAACGTGAGCTAGAGCAGCGATCGCGGACGGAAATTCGCCGGCGTGCATTCGATGGATTGCTGTCAGTAAACCAAATAGACGTTCCCAAGGTACTGATAGATAATGAGATATCTTCCATGCAGGCAAATGCGATGCGGCAGTTGAACATCGAAGACCCTGAAAAGGCGCCGCCTAGGGAGAATTTTACGGAGCCGGCTCAGCGTCGTGCTGCCCTTGGTTTGCTCGTGCAGGAACTTATTCAGGCGAATGAGATTGAGCTCGATAGGTCTCGTTTAAATGAACGATTGACGGAACTGGTTTCGCAGCATGATAAGCCTGAGGAAGCGGCTCGACTTTATCGAAGTAATCAGGATCTAATGGCTCAACTTGAAGCCGGTATTTTAGAGGAACAGGTGGTGGATTTTATTCTCGAAAACGCTAAGACTGCGGAGAAATCCATAAACTTTAAAGAATTTATGGCAGTTTAACTGTAACGCCATAGACGATTATGAGAGGAGTGAGATAGTGAGCGTCAACGGATTGAATCTAGTGCCTATGGTGGTAGAGCAAACATCGCGCGGGGAACGTGCCTTCGATATTTACTCGAGGCTTTTAAAGGATCGCGTCGTTTTTATCGTTGGGGGTATTGACGACAACGTAGCGAATGTTGTGGTTGCGCAGTTGCTATATCTGGAGTCGGAGAATCCAGATAAGGATATCCATCTCTATATTAACTCTCCCGGGGGTGTCGTAACTTCGGGCTTGTCTATATACGATACGATGCAGTTCATTAAACCCGACGTGAGCACTATATGCGTCGGTCAGGCTGCAAGTATGGGTTCCCTTTTACTCGCTGGGGGTGCGAAAGGTAAGCGTTATTGTTTACCTCACTCGCGGATAATGATTCATCAGCCAAGCGGTGGTTTCCAGGGGCAGGCATCGGATATCGATATTCAGGCGCGTGAAGTATTGAAGCTTAAAGCACGTCTTAACGATATTCTGGCAAGACATACAGGCCAGGCGCTGGAAACCATCGCCCGCGATAGTGACCGCGATAATTTCATGGACGGGAAAACTGCTGCCGAATACGGCTTAATCGATACGGTACTTGATAGGCGTATTGATAGTCAAGATAATATCTTATAATTCATATGGTTATAAATTATAGCCCTAACTTGGGTTAAGATATTAGAAACTACCAGGTAGGTCTTGGCATAGCTATTAGACAAATGCTATAAGGCTAAATTTACTTTCTAATATGTAGGTGCGCAGGTCAAGTATGAGCGAAGATTCCCGTGGTAAACCGGAAGATGGCAAGCTTCTGTACTGTTCGTTTTGTGGAAAGAGCCAACATGAGGTTCGCAAGCTTATTGCGGGTCCGTCGGTATTCGTCTGTGACGAGTGCGTAGAGCTTTGTAACGATATTATTAGTGAAGAACTTGATGATCGTACGGATAGCGGGGGCGAAAAACTTCCGAAACCTCATGAGATCAAGGCGGTTCTCGACGAATATGTAATCGGCCAACAGGGCGCAAAGAAAGTGCTGGCGGTTGCGGTGTATAACCACTATAAGCGCTTGGAAACGCGTACTGGTGAACGTGGTAAGGATGATATCGAGCTCGCTAAGAGTAACATCCTCCTCATTGGGCCAACTGGTTGTGGTAAAACTTTGCTCGCGGAGACGTTAGCACGGCTCCTGAATGTGCCTTTCACTATTGCAGATGCGACGACATTGACCGAGGCTGGTTATGTCGGTGAAGACGTCGAAAATATCATTCAGAAACTTCTTCAGAAGTGCGATTATGATGTGGATAGGGCCCAGACCGGGATTGTGTACATTGACGAGATCGATAAAATTTCACGCAAGTCTGATAATCCTTCGATCACGCGTGACGTTTCAGGTGAAGGCGTACAGCAGGCTCTGCTTAAGCTTATAGAGGGTACAGTCGCTTCGGTGCCTCCTCAGGGTGGCCGCAAGCACCCGCAGCAGGAATTCCTACAGGTAGATACTGCCAATATTCTTTTTATCTGTGGTGGCGCATTTTCCGGGCTCGATAAGATTATTTTGAATCGTTCATCGAAAAGCGGAATCGGCTTTGTCGCAGATGTGAAGGGTCATGATAGTGATGAACATTTGGGCGAACTTTTGAAAGAGGTCGAGCCTGAAGATTTGATCAAGTATGGTCTCATTCCCGAGTTCGTCGGTCGTTTGCCAGTTGTGGCAACGTTAGAGGAACTGGACGAGGACGCACTGGTAAAGATTCTCGTTGAGCCTAAAAATGCTTTGACCAAGCAGTATAAGAAGCTCTTTGACATGGAGGGCGCTGAACTGGAACTGCGTGAAGATGCGCTTCGGGCTGTTGCGAGACGGGCTATGGCACGTAAGACTGGGGCTCGAGGCTTAAGAACCATACTCGAGAACGTTCTGCTAGATACAATGTACGATCTGCCTTCTATGACGAACGCGACAAAGATCGTTGTGGATGAGACTGCCGTAACAGGGGAAACTGAGCCTTACATTATTTATTCGACGGAAGAGCCCGCGGCCGTGGGAGATGATCGTCACTGAGAATCTTTATCGGAAAGTGTTTTTAAAGCTTGAGATTTTGTGAGATGCCCCCACGTAGGGTTTAGGTCTTCCGATCGGAGGCTATCGGTTAGGGGTTTACAGAGTGGACGCAGATAATCCAGCGACGGAAAGTCAAGAAAGATTACCTATACTGCCTCTACGTGACGTGGTGGTGTTCCCGCACATGGTTATTCCGCTTTTCGTAGGCCGGGAGAAATCTGTCGCGGCATTAGATTTGGCGATGTCCGCTGGAAAAGAGATCTTCCTAGTTCCTCAGACGAAGGCCGATATTGATGATCCTGGCGAAAAGGATATTTACGAGATTGGGACGATTGCGACAATCTTGCAATTGCTAAAGCTCCCGGACGGTACTGTCAAGGTGCTGGTCGAAGGCGTGCGGCGCGCACGAATCCGAAATTTAGAGATTGCCGAGTGTTTTTCGGCAGAGCCTAAAGATCTAGTAGAGAAGGATGATTGTGACGAGCGGGAGATGGAAGTGTTGATGAGGTCCGTCATCTCGCGGTTCGAGCAGTATGTAAAGCTACACAAAAAAATTCCGCCCGAAATTCTTACCTCTTTGGCTGGGATTGAACAGCCAGGAAGGTTGGCTGATACCGTTGCCGCTAATATGGCTTTGAAACTGTCGGACAAACAGAAAATTCTCGAGATGACCGACGTGCAGCCTCGCCTTGAACGCGTTCTGGGCTTGGTAGACGGTGAGATCGATGTCCTTCGAATGGAAAAGCGTATTCGTGGGCGTGTAAAACAGCAGATGGAGAAGAGCCAGCATGAGTACTATCTGAACGAGCAAATGAAAGCTATTCAGAAAGAGCTTGGTGATTTAGAGGATGCACCGAACGATCTCGCTGACCTTGAGAATAAAATTAAGACGATTGGGATGAGCAAGGAGTGTAAAGAGAAAGCAATCTCAGAGATAAACAAGCTAAAACTCATGTCGCCGATGTCGGCGGAAGCCACCGTGGTGAGAAACTACGTCGATTGGCTCGTAAAAGTTCCGTGGAAGAAGCGAACTAAAGTTTTGAAAAATTTGGAGGAAGCGGAACAGGTTCTTGAGGAAGATCATTACGGACTCGAGAAAGTCAAAGAGCGAATTCTCGAGTATCTTGCGGTGCAGCAGCGCGTCAAGAAACTTAAGGGCCCCATACTTTGCCTTGTCGGTCCGCCGGGCGTAGGCAAGACCTCGTTGGGACAGAGCGTTGCGCGAGCAACGAATCGTAAATTCATTCGTATGTCGCTGGGAGGCGTTCGGGATGAAGCTGAGATTCGGGGTCACAGGCGGACCTATATCGGCTCTATGCCCGGTAAGATTGTTCAGAATATGAGCAAGGTAAAAGTTCGCAATCCTCTTTTTTTATTAGACGAGGTTGACAAGATGTCGATGGATTTCCGTGGCGATCCGTCATCTGCGCTATTGGAAGTGCTCGACCCGGAGCAGAACTCTACCTTTGCGGATCATTATTTGGAAGTCGATTTCGATCTATCTGAGGTTATGTTTATCTGTACCGCGAATAGTTTAAATATACCTCCACCATTGCTCGATCGCATGGAGGTCATTCGTTTGCCCGGTTACACAGAGCATGAAAAACTTAATATCGCTAAGCGCTATCTGATTCCGAAGCAGGTTAAGCATAATGGTATAGAGGACGGTGAGCTACGGATTTCGGACTCAGCCATAATGGATTCGATTCGTTATTATACGCGTGAGGCTGGAGTTCGGAATCTCGAGCGGGAAATCGCAAATATTTGTCGTAAAGTAGTTAAGAAACTTCTTCTAAAACCGCGTAAAAGCACGGTGCGTGTGACACATCAAAATTTAAACGATTTTCTTGGTGTCCAGCGTCATCGCTATGGTCGTACCGATGACAGCGATAAGATCGGACAGGTAACTGGCTTAGCCTGGACCGAAGTTGGTGGTGAGTTACTCACAATCGAGGGTGAGATTGTGCCAGGCAAGGGGAAGCTCATCCATACAGGACAGCTCGGTGATGTAATGAAGGAATCTATCCAGGCTGCGATGACAGTCGTGCGAAGCCGTGCTGCCGTGCTCGGAATCGCTGAGGATTTTTATCAAAATACCGATGTGCATATCCATGTACCCGAAGGTTCTACACCGAAAGATGGGCCTTCTGCGGGGATAGGAATGTGCGCAGCATTAGTGTCTGCGCTGACCGAGATTCCAGTGCGTTCAGATGTTGCAATGACGGGCGAGATCACTTTACGAGGTGAAGTGTTGCCAATCGGTGGCCTTAGAGAGAAGTTGCTCGCTGCACATAGAGGTGGAATCGATACTGTGTTGATTCCTGCCGACAACGAAAAAGATCTGGTAGAAATACCGAAGAACATCAAGGACAAGCTGACAATTCTTCCGGTCAAATGGATAGATGAAGTTTTAGAATTCTCACTACAGTGTATGCCTTCCCCTGCTGCTGAGGCGGAATCCGGGAGCACTCAGCATGAGGTCGAATCAGAGGATTCTAAGAAGAGCGAGGCCGTGCTGCCTCACTAGTTCAGCAACTCTTAATTTGACACCGTAAAATACGCCTTGGTATAAGAAGCCCGGTCTAGAGGTTTCCTTTCGTTCGGTTGAGTTAGGCGACACGGCTTGAATACTTCTAGCAATATATTAGTTGGGCGGGCGTCATCCGATGTCTTAATATTGTTAAGTTAACTTGCAAAAGGTAATAGAATGAACAAAGCGGAACTCGTCGATTCAGTAGCAAGCAGCGCTAACCTTTCCAAAGCTGATGCGGGTCGTGCCGTAGATGCTATGCTCAGTAGCATTTCGGGATCTTTGAGCAATGGTCAGCAGGTCGCAATTGTTGGATTCGGAACATTTAGCGTGAAACATCGTGCGGCACGCGCGGGGCGCAACCCGAGAACGGGCGAATCAATTCAAATTGCTGCTAGTAATGTGCCTGGGTTTAAAGCTGGTAAGGCTTTAAAAGAAGCCGTAAACTAGCCGGCTCTTTCCCAGGGGGTGCTTAGCTCAGCTGGGAGAGCGTCGCCTTTACACGGCGAAGGTCGGGGGTTCGATCCCCTCAGCACCCACCAAGAAACTAGAGCCGGAGTGGTAGTTCAGCTGGTTAGAATACCGGCCTGTCACGCCGGTGGTCGCGGGTTCGAGTCCCGTCCACTCCGCCATATAGACGGGGCAGATTTATTTTCTTGTGAAGATAGGTCTGCCCTTTTTCTTGGCTCTGACAGGTCGTTAGCGAAGTAGAAGTATCATGTTGCAAGCAATGCGTGAAGGTGTAGGTCGATGGGTTGCAGTCGTTATTCTTGGACTGCTGTCGGTCGCGTTTATTTTCTGGGGGGTAGACTTCACTTTGACGGGCTCACCTTTCGCTGCGAAAGTTAACGGTACCGACATTCCAATTCTCGAATTTGAGCGGGGTTTGCAGGCGCAACAGGCCGAATATCAGGAGCTCTATAGAACAGAAATTACGGATGATCTACAGCGTGAACTTCGACTCGCGGTTTTGGAACAGCTGATCCGAAATGAAGCGCTGTTACAGAACGTTGAGTCTGCCGGTTACCGGGTATCCGATGAGCGTTTGATCAGTTCTATCCGGGAGCGGCCGGAGTTTCAGATTGGCGATGAGTTTTCCATCGATGTATACCGTGCGACGCTTCTGAATCTCGGTATGGCTCAGCCTACGTTCGAGGCGATGCAGCGAGAGAATCTCTCTCTTCTGGAATTGCAGGGTGGAATAATGACGTCGGGATTCTATACCGAAGAGGAATATACCCGTTACGTTGAGCTTTATAACCAACGGCGTGAGATCGCTTATGCGTTGTTTTCGGTAGACGATTTTCTGGCTGAAGCGATTGTCGAGGAAGAGGCTGTTTTGTCTCATTATGAGGCAAACCAAGCCGCTTATTACAGCGATGAGAGCGTCAATCTCGAATATATCGAAATTCTAGGCGCTGATCTCGCTGCCGATGTTGAATTAACGGAAGAAGATATCGCTGCTTACTACGAGGATGAGCGTTACCGCTTTCAGACTGAAGAGGAACGGCGTGCTGCCCACATTCTTATTGATAAGGATACCGGGGATCCTGATGCGGTTGTCGCTGAGATACTCGACCGATTAAATGATGGTGAGGAATTTTCGGCACTGGCTGAGGAATTTTCCGAAGACGCTGGTACGATGGGTCAGGGTGGTGATCTCGGTTGGGTGAGCAGGGGGCTTTTGGTTGGTCCGTTCGAGGACGCACTGTTCTCGATGGTTGTCGGTGATATAGAGGGGCCGGTTGAGACAGATTTTGGTTATCACATCATTCGCTTGGATGAGATCAGGGCGGAGGAGCTCCAGACACTGGAGGACGTGCGAGATGAACTTGTTCTCGATATGCAGGCACAGCGTTCCGAGCAATTGTTCTACGATCGCGCCAGTCAGCTAGCGGATCTATCGTTCGAAGCCTTCGATGAGCTCGCTACTGTAGCAACTCAGATGGACGTGCCGTTACAAACGTTCGAAGGCTTTACGCGAAATGGTACCTCAAGTCCTTTTCTACTGAGCACGCCGGTAGTTCAGGCTGCCTATAGCTTCGAGGTTCTAGAACAGCGTGAAAATAGTCTTCCGATTGAGCTTAGCCCGGATCATGTACTGGTTGTCCGCGTCACAGACCATCAGGTGCCAGCAGAGCAATCTTTGGAAATCGTTCGCGAGGAAGTAGAACAAGAGTTACTGCGTGTTGAGGCACGGCGGCTAGCGGAAGTGGCGTCGGCGGCTTTTCTTTCGGCGACTCCCCGAGCGGAAGATCTTGAGGTTTTGGCTTCCGAGAATGGTGGTACGTGGGTGCCGGCAGCCTTCGTCGAGCGTACGAATGCAGATATTCCGACACAGGTGCTCGCGAGTGCATTTCGTTCGCCTAAGCCTTTGCCGGGCTCGGTGATCAGAGAGCTCGTTTCGCTTGCGAGCGGTGATCAGGCTGTATTGTTACTGTATACCGTGGAGCCTGGGCTCGTGGATACGATTTCTCGCGAAGAACGTGACCTGCAGATCAGACAATTGGCAGAGCAGGCGACTATGTTCGAAATCACGGGATACGCTTCGCAGGTTCGTGAGGAAGCGACGGTTCGTATTCCCGATATCGTATTGGACCCTGTTTTCTGATTTGCAAAACGCGTTGATGCCTGAATTTATCTGGTTTCGGTTAGTTGAGTTGCATTCCCACGATACTATAGCCTGCGTCGACGTACACCACTTGTCCCGTTATTCCAGCGGCAAGATCCGAGCACAGGAATGCGGCTGAGTTTCCGACGTCTTCGATAGTTACATTGCGTTTCAGCGGAGCCGTTTCCGCAACGGTAGAGAGCATCTGTCGCATTCCTTTAATTCCAGCGGAAGCCAAGGTCTTAATAGGGCCAGCTGAGATAGCATTAACGCGAGTTCCCTCCGCGCCGAGATCGTAGGCCAGGAAGCGAGTGTTAGCTTCTAGGCTAGCCTTCGCTAGTCCCATAACGTTATAGCTCGGTAGCGTCCGCGCTGCGCCAAGGTAGCTAAGCGTAAGCATCGCACCTTGACGATTAGACATAAGTGGTTGTGCAGCTTTCGCCAGTGCAGCGAAACTGTAGCTTGAAACGTCGTGTGCGATACGAAAGCCTTCCCGGCTGATAGAATCGACATAGCGACCCTCCAGCTGATCGGCCGGTGCGTATGCGACCGAGTGGACCAGTATGTCGAACCCGTCCCAGTGGGTGGAAATTCCATCGATGAATGCTTCGATTTGACTGTCGCTGGTTACGTCAAGAGGTAGCGATATATCGCTATCGAGCTCGGCAGCCATCTTCTGTACGCGCCCTTGGAGTTTTTCTCCCTGATAGTTGAACGCGAGATCAGCACCTTGTTTTTTCAGTGCTTTGGCAATCCCCCATGCAATAGACCGATTGCTTGCTAGTCCAACTATAACTGCTCGTTTTCCAGTTAGAAATCCCATTTTCTATCCTCTATCCAGTAGTTTGTTCGGTAACATCTACAAACAGCAATAGTTGCTGCCCGGGTTGTAGATATTCTTCCGATGAAATATCGTTCCATTCCAGTAGTTCGCTGACGCTAACACGAAAACGTGTCGAGATTCGTGATAAGGAATCGCCGCGGCGAACGGTATAGGTTATTCGTCTGATACGCTCGTTCGATACTCGTTTGATCACTGTTTCATCGCTCCAGATCACGAGCTTTCGACCGACACTGAGAATATCGGCAGGTGCCATCGCGTTCCAGTTTGCTAGGTCCCGCAGGTCGACTCCATAGTTGCGGGCGATCGACCACAAAGATTCTCCGGGCCGAACTTCGTGGGTGCTTCTTTGCCCACTACGCGCCTGATTGTTATTCCTCTCTAGCCTTGCATCGACACTCAAGGTATAGGCGCTGAGATCACTGGTGGCACGGGGAATCATCAGAGACTGGCCAACGCGTATGAGGTTTCCCTCGATATTGTTTACATCTCGTAGAACCGCTAGTGTTGTCTGGTGGCGTTCCGCTAGGTGACTAAGAGTTTCACCAGTTTCTACCTCATGACGCAACCACTCTACCCTATCTCGTACGCCGAGAGATGCGAGAGCTAATCTCAGTTGGGTGGCGTTATTAACTGGTACGAGTAAACGATGAGGTCCTGTAGGATCTGTAGCCCAGCGGTTGACTCCTGGATTGAACTCATAAAGTTGTTCTATTGAGATACCGGCAAGTTCAGCTGCAAGCGCCATATCAATTTGGGAATTTGTTGGGATACTCTCAAATTGTGGTTCGTTAGCTAGACTGGGTAGAACGAGTCCATTGGCCTCCGCGTTCTTTATTATATTAGTGATAGCGAGTAGGCGCGGTACATAGGCCCGAGTTTCGACCGGGAGATAGGGAGTGATATGCCAGAAATCAATAGGATCTCCAGCATTTAACGCACGCGCTATGGCACGCGTGACATTGCCCTCTCCCGCGTTATAGCCCGCAAGCGCTAACAGCCAGTCGCCGTTGAACATGTCGTGAAGGTATTCTAGATAATCTAGAGCGCCTTGAGTCGAATCGATAACGTCACGTCGCCCGTCATACCACCAGTTCTGTTTTATGCCGAGATGCGTAGCTGTACCGGGAATTATTTGCCAGAGTCCGGCTGCCCGTCCATGCGAATAGGCAAAAGGGTCATAGGCGCTCTCTACGATAGGTAACAGTGCTAAATCGGTAGGCATGCCGCGTCGCTGGAGTTCATTGACAATGTAATAAAGGTAACGGTTGGCTCGAGTGAAAACACGGTTGAGATATTCTTTTTGTGATAAATACCAACTGAGTTCTTGTTGGACTGCCTTTTGTTCGCTTGTTGGGAGCGAGAAATCTGAGCGTATTCGTCTCAGAAGATCGACCGGAGGCGTTGACGATGATTCGTCGATGACTTTAGTCTTATTTTGAGCATTGTCGGCCGAGCGTTCTGGTAGCAACTCGACCTCAACAGTCTTTGGGGACTCGAGGAGTACCGGGATACTAGTCGAGATCGGCTCGGGCATGTTAGGGATGTGTGTCTGGCAGCCCGCCATTGTAATTGCCGCGACCAAGGCTGTTAGGTTAGCCAAATAATTCGAGCGCGCTGCCGATTTGTAGCGCTTTAGTTGCTGGTGGCGATTGTACGTGAGACCGGCTATCTGTATTTGCTGCATCCTCGATATGCTACCGATTGGGGTCGCATGTGCAAGCCTAGGCGGCCTTCGTAACGTGTCAAGGTATAATTGACTCTAATGAACCTGTTACAGAGTTGGCGCTATTGTGCAAGAGGATTTTTTAACAACGGGTTGGTTTAGGACAGTGCTAGGTAAGCGCTGTTTGGCTACGGAGCAACGTATTGTCAAACTTGCGATGGAACGGATGTTCGGCGAGCAGATGTTGCAGATTGGCATTTGGGGTGGCGCTGACACGTTTCTGCCTGATGCGAGGACACAGCGTGCAGCGGTCCTGGAATGGCGAGGCGCAGTAGCCGCCGATTTTGTGAGTAATACGGACAAGCTTGCTGTTGCTAGCGACTCCGTCGATGTTGTGCTATTGCCGCACACGTTGGAGCTAATACCTTCTCCGCACGCCCTGTTGCGTGAGGTCGATCGTGTTCTACTTCCTAATGGTTATCTCGTGATTTTGAGTTTCACGCCCAACGGTGTGTGGGGACTACGGCATCTTCTCTCCCGCTACGGTTATCCGCCCGGTCATCAGCGCCTAATTCGGGAGGGTCGTCTTCGCGATTGGCTAGAGCTGCTGAGTTTTGAGATTGAGCTGAGCCAGCGTTACTGTTACACACTACCGTTAGACATGCCGCGAAGACTTTGGAGGCTACTAGAAGATGGCCGGAGGGTACTAGGGTTCCTTGGTCTGAATGGTGGTTACCTGTTTTGTGCGCAGAAGCGCGTTAATCCCCTAACACCGATTCGCCGGCCGTGGTGGCAGCGTCACTTGAAGATGGCGGGAGGAGTTGCTGAACCGACGGTAGGTGTCTCGCAGTGGGGCCAGTCAGGATGAAGGAAATCGCTATATATACGGATGGGGCATGCCGTGGAAATCCGGGCCCGGGTGGTTGGGGTGTGCTTATACTTTTTAACGGACAAGAAAAAGAATTGTGCGGCGGAGAACTCGCTACTACTAATAACCGCATGGAACTGACCGCAGCTATCAAGGGACTTGCGGCACTGACGACTCCTTGCCACGTTAAGCTTTATACTGACTCTGTATATGTTAAAGACGGGATTACGAAATGGTTAGCAGGTTGGCGCGTTCGCGGCTGGCGGACAGCCAACCGCAAGCCGGTAAAGAACCAAGACCTCTGGCTGCAGCTATCGTCACTAGAAGATCTTCACAAGGTCGATTGGCATTGGGTTAAAGGACATGCTGGTCATGTCGAAAATGAGCGCGCTGATGCGCTCGCTAACCGGGGGCTCGATGAGCTGATGTCATCGTCGGTTTTGCGCAATGGTTGAATTTCTTCGAAGGCCACGAGAGTATCAGCTAGTGGAATACGTAACCGTATAGATGCGGTTAGGGGACGTCCAATGCGACAAGTGATTCTCGACACAGAGACAACAGGGCTAGAGACTAAGGCGGGCCATCGAATCATTGAGATCGGCTGCATTGAACTCGTGAATCGTCGCGTGACGCAGAACTCGTTCCACCGCTACATTAATCCTCAGCGTGCGGTTGATAAAGGGGCTCTAGCTGTGCACGGTATAGGTGATGAATTCCTCGTCTCGCAGCCTCTCTTCGCAGAAGTTGCGGATGAGTTTCTTGATTTCGTTGATGGAGCGCAGCTTGTTATACACAATGCCGAGTTCGATATAGGCTTCATCAATCATGAGTTTTCGCGACTTAACGAACCTCTGATAGATATACGCGGGCGTTGTGAGATTCTAGATACGCTAGCCCTCGCAAGAAGACTTCACCCAGGGCAGCGCAATAGTCTGGACGCACTCGCGAAACGCTATAGCGTAGATATCTCAAAGCGTGAGTTACACGGCGCTCTCCTTGATGCTCAGATCTTGGCAGACGTTTATCTAGCGATGACCGGTGGCCAAGCGAGCCTCTTATTAGACGGTCAGCCTGTAGAGGCGGCAGAGGTTGCGAGTCACGAGTTCAAGATTGACCCGATCGATCGCGATGGACTTAATTTAACGGTACCGCGGGCCTCAGCGAAAGCGCAGGAGGCCCACGAGGACTTTCTAGCTCAAATAGAGGAACATTCAGGTGCGCCGGCTGTATGGCTCGCGTGCGAGATTTCAGGAGACAACCCCAAAGCCAAATAAATCTAGCTTTATCTCGTTGAGAGCGGCTACGGACTGAAATTTTTGCAGATATTGTATGAAGCGGCTAAGATTCTCGCGCTGTCAGTAGATATGTTGGAACATTGGTCAGCACAGCAACAAAGGAAATCGTTTAATGGAAACTTTGATTTTTGATACCGATATGTTGGTGTCCGGTATTATTCTTGCCGTTACTTTTACGCTAATTTTTACTGAGCAGCTTCACGGTATTGAGCGGCCAAAGGTGGCTATGGCGGGTGCCGTATCCATGATAATTGTAGGACAAATATTTGGGTTCTACTCGCCCGAGGAAGCGATTGAGGCGGTTGATTGGAATGTAATTTTTCTGCTAGCCGGAATGATGACTATCGTTTCGGTCATGATCCCCACTGGTGGGTTCGATTGGATGGCTTATAAGATTGCAGCGCTGAGTAAGGGGCGACAGTTTTTTATGCTGGTCTTGTTGGGAAGTTCTATTACAATTTTATCCCTCCTCTTAGACAATGTAACGACCGTCGTAATTTTTGGGCCACTCATTATCCTTATTGCTAAAGCCCAGAAAATTTCCCCTATTCCCTATCTTTTAGGTGCGGCGCTGCTTGCCGATACGGGGGGCATTGCCACGTTGGTCGGTGACCCGCCTAACATCATGATTGGCTCGGCTGCTGAAATAACCTTTAACAATTTCGCTTA
>Ga0310344_10001798_pt1 | contig 16262 bp, 17 predicted proteins | sample HC15DNA20200_MG_FD_203801 | JGI IMG/M metagenome (GOLD analysis project Ga0310344, IMG submission 203801) | Marine microbial communities from station ALOHA, North Pacific Subtropical Gyre - HC15-DNA-20-200_MG | ecosystem: Environmental > Aquatic > Marine > Oceanic | place: Pacific Ocean: North... | reverse complement strand
AAATATTAACTACTGAAAAATCTGGGTAGGAATAATTAGATACTAAAAATAATAAACCATTAAAACAGGTAAAAAGTATGAAAATACCATTTTTTGTTCAAGAATTCACTGATGAAATGGAAACAGCCGCGGTTGCTACATTAAGAAATGAATCATTTGTCGGCGGAGAAAGTGTATCTAAATTCGAAGAGGAGTTTGCAACATATGTAGATACAAAATATGCAGTATCAGTAAATTCTGGCAATAGTGCATTACAAATGTCTTTGATGGCATTAGGAATATCAAATGATTCCAAAATTGTAACACCGACTAATTCATTCATTGCATCAGCTAATTGTATTAAAATGGTAAACGCACATCCAGTCTTATCCGACATAGATCCTAAAGATGGTTCAATTGATATTCAAAATATTAATGAAGATGTAGATGGAATAATTCCTGTTCACATTTATGGAAATCCATGTAATTTTGATTCTGTAAAAGCATTTGCAGAAGAACAAAAAATTCCAATTGTTGAAGATGCATGTCAAGCACATGGAGCTACATATAAGAACAAAAAGGTGGGTAGTCTTTCCGATGTAGGTTGTTTTTCATTTTATCCAACTAAAAATATGACAGTGGGTGGAGATGGTGGAATGGTTACCACAAATAATGAAGAGATAGCCAAGAAGATAATTTCTATAAGAGATAATGGAAGAAAGACAAAAAATGAATTCGATAAATTAGGTTTCACGATGAGATTGAATACTGTAAATGCATCTATAGGTAGAGTTCAGCTAAGACATCTTGATGGAAAAAATGCACGAAGACAAGAAATTGTATCAATTTACAAAAAAAATCTAATTGAAGATTGTATTTTACCTGAAAATGAACATGGAAAATCTGTATATCACCAAATAGTAATCCGACATAAAAAAAGAGATGAAATCCGTAAAGTGTTAATGGATAATGATATTGGTTCTGCAATATATTATCAAACACCGATTCACTTACAACCACTCTATCAAGAATATGGTTACAAACTACCTAATAGTGAAAAATTTGCAAAGGAGGTATTATCATTACCATCATATCCATCATTGAGTGATGATGAAATATTGGTTATTTCTGAATGTGTAAACAAGGTACTTGGCTAAACTATGTTATAGTGTATTTCTCAATTCATGCAATTTTCTTGAATTCTGATCAGGTCTATTTACAAGAATTGAACTACAACCAGCTTTTTTTGCAGAATTAATATCATGAATTCGATCACCTATCACAGTTACATCAGATGATACAAAATTTAGTAATTCACATGTTTTCTTAATTTGGGTAAATCTCTCAGTGCTGTCATCTCTTGTAATAACAGATGAGAATTTTTCAGACATGTTGATTTTTTCGAGAATTATTTCTGCTACTTTTTTACACTGCATAGTTACAAGTGAGATGGTATAGTTTTTTGATAGTATATCACCAATCAACTCTTGAACCCCTTCTATTTCTTCCAAATACTCACATGCAATTAATTCTTCATCACAAAGTAATTCAAAAGCAGAATCAAGTAAATTCTGATTATTGCTTGAATGTTCAATTATACTAGGAATTAATGGAGTAAACTCAGATTCTGTCTTGAATAACTCTTTTAATTTTTTTTGTATTAATTCATATCTTATTGGTAATTTGATTAATGTGCCGTCAAGATCAAATATTATACATTTACTCATAAGACTTGTTCCTTAGATCCATCTTCCTTCAAAATCCAATCGCCACAATCAATATGGCGCAAAAGAGTTGTTTGGTTAGGATAAATGTCATTTCCTAAAACTTCTGGTTCTGTTATATCACCTAATCCAAGTTTAACGTAAAGATATGGTAAGTTAAACAAAGAATCTTGCTTAAAGATTTTTGATGAGATATAACCCCAGAGCGGAGTGGTTGTATGAAATTTACCCGCGTCAATCTCAGTTATGTTCATTTTATTCTCATAATCTCCTTTTAGATCAACTGCATAATTTCCATGTGGATTCTTATCAAATGATTTTATGGCGGATTCGCACATCTTGTTGATGCTCTCATCTACAATTATTTTCGATACAGTTGGTGTTCCAGTTATGCCGGAGGGAGAAATGTGTTTGAAAGGATATTCAATTCTCTCTCTAGTATATGATGCAATTAATTTTCCATCATACCAAAAACTATCCCATGCAATGTTTTGACCTGGGAGATATTCTTGTATCATAAAATCTGATAGTTCTGCTTTCTTCTGCAAAATCCATAATTCTATCCAATGTTGTGCCTCGTCACTAGTTTTACATAAAAGACTCAGATTTCCACCTGCACCTTTTTTGGCTCTAATCCAAAGAGGTCCACCGCCCAAAGTATCAAAAATTGATGGTAAATCACTGATTGAAGAGAGAGTTTTTGTTGATGACACCGGAAAATTATTCTCTGATAGATTTTTTTGTGTAGTTAATTTATCATGTGACAAAATTGTAGGATCTGGTAATAGTGTTTGTGATTTGAATTCAGACTGTTTAGAGATTACTAATGCTTCAGAAGAAGGTTGAGGATGTATAAAATTTATTGAATGATCTGATACTATTTTTTTTATCAATGGAATAAATTCAGGATCTGAGTGTCTAGGAGAACCAATTCTCATATCAACATCAGGAAACTGCAAATAATATTGGTTAAAATCAGTTCCAACAATAGAGAAATTCTCCTCTGATGCTCTTAGTGCTCTAACAAAATTAACACCTCCTATTCCTCCTGAACCAGTTACAAGAATTTTTTTCATATATTATTATATAAAAAAACACAAAATATGTTAAGCTTATGAATTGCACGAAATCGTTATTAAAAACAACCCTAAATATGCTATAAAATCGAATAAACCATGCAATACATTTTTTTGAGTCACGATGTTGATTGGAGAAGACAGGGTCCTCCAATAGATCATATACTTGAGCGGAGAGATAGATTTAGCAAAGAGATTTTTGATAAAACTAAACCTGAAGATCTTTATCGTAATATTCGTGAATATATGGAAATTGAAGAGAGATTTGATATTCGTTCAACATTTTTCTTTAGAACAAACTATGAAAATGGAAGCATTGATGAATATGAAGATGATATTAAACAATTACAAAGGTCAAACTGGGAGATTGGACTACATACCGATCCATCATCTGTTGATGATTTAGAAAAAATTCAACGTGAAAAAGAAAAACTAGAAATGATTACAGGTAAACCAATTATTGGAAATAGAGTACACTTTCTAAATTATAATTCAGAATTACCAGGTAAATTAGAAAAATTAGGTTTTTTGTATGATTCTTCTCTTAGACATTCAAAGGATAGAATCGATGAAAAAGAAATGGGACATTCTATAATAGATGGTATTTTTGAATTTCCTGTGACATTGATGGATGCATATTTGTTTACACATATGAAAATTAAAGAAGATGGATTAATTCCTGAATTCAAAAAGGCGTTAGACATTGGACGTAATATTTCTGATCATAATGTTATTAGTGTAATTTGGCATGATAATGTTCTAAAAATGAAAGGTGGTAGAATGTACGCAACAATTTTAGAATTTCTTTCATCACAAGATGATATAAAAATTATGTCTGGCATCGAACTAACTAGAATTTTAAAATAGTTTTTTGAAAAACTGTTACATAGTTGCTTGTGCTGCTTGATGGAACATCTCGCTTTTTGCACAACCTGCTGCAAGTTCGTCACCTGCACCTCTTCTCATAAGACCCCTGTAAAGACCGTCTTCGAGTTTTACACCTTCTCTTTGCTCCCATTCTTCTACTGTAATAGAATATTTTTTCTGAATTCTGTCTCTGTACCATTCTGGAATTACATTGAATGCACAAAATGGAACAATTCTAAGATCAGGTGTAACATAATGAATATCACATCTCTGTAGTCTTTCTAGATCCTCATTGTATTTATCTTGGAAATGCATCATGCCTAGGAATAAGCCCTTAACATGGAATCCGCCTACAGCATCAAACGATCTCTTCATCAATATACTGCTAAACATTTTAGCCAAATCCAAGCCTGCTGGTTGTTTTTCTTTATCAACAAAACCTTTGAGTTTTCTTACTACTTCGAGCATTGTAAAGTACTTGTTTGCTCCAGAATGAATCTGCTCTGACTTGTCTTCGAATAATTCAAGCATACCCTGAAGATCACAGAAACGTGTCATTGGAACAAATTTCTTAGTGTCTGCATCTTCGAAAACATATGTTCCGGCTCCGCATGCAAAGTGGATTGATAATTCGTATTTTGGTTTACTTGAAAATGCTTCAATAACGTTGGTTAGTGGCATACAACTTGGTACTGGATACCAATCATCAGCAGTAACTTGCCCCTCTGTTTGTTCTTCAATTCTTTGGATACAATCTGGAACAGTGATTCTGTATTTTAGACGTTCAGTTTTTCCCATTCTTCCAGTAAGTGATACTGGTTGGAAGTTTACTGCATGAACTACATCCATGTTCTTTTGTGCATATCTAATAATTCCACCTAACTCATGATCATTAATTGATTTGATTACAGTTGGAACAAAAACGACAGTAGTTCCAGTTTTTCTACATGTGTCTAATGCATATGGAATCTCCCAGTGGTTTTTTGGGTTTGTTCTTGCGGTAACACCGTCAAAACTTAGATAAAGATTATTACATCCGGCCATTCTGACTTCACGTCCAGCCTCTGGATCCATTGCATGTCGGATCCCATTTGTATTCATTTGTATGTGATCAACACCCTCTTCTTTCATTATTTTAATAACATCGGAAATATCTTCTCTAAGCATTGGTTCACCGCCAGTAATCTGCATAGAGTTTCCTGGAATTGGTCTTTCTGCTCTTAGTGTTTTCATCATTGCACGTACTTGAGTGTGATCTGGTTCATACATGTATGCACCCTCAAGACCTTTCTTGACATAGAAGAAACAATACCAGCAAGTAAGATCACATCTGTTTGTAACTATCATGTTTGCAAGTCCACTATGTGACAGATGATTAGTACAGAGTCCACAGTTATTTGGACATGAGCATTTATCTTCCATTATGACGTTTGGTGCATGTGCACCTTTTCCGTCAACCCAGTATGTACTGAATTTCTTGTACATATCATAAGAACCAAAATACAATTCTTCAGTTTCTCCATGTGTTGGACAAATTTTGGACATAAAGACCTGGTTATCTCTCTCAAAAACTTCAGCGTCTAAAATCATGTTACAATCGGGACAAATACTTTGGGTGAATCTAATAGTTGATTTCTTTCCCTGTGTCTTTGTGGACTGATTGGAAATCTGAATTAGTGCCATTTACTAACTTTCTTCAAAATTAGTATATAATCCCATTCCTACTATACACCAGATGAAATAGGTAGAGATCAGATATTCAATTTAAATATCAAAATTATCAACCGAACACCATGAGTATAACTGATAAAGTAAAAAAGTCACTTGAAAAAATCGGACTGACTAGTTATGAAATACGTACATACACTTGTTTAGTAAATATTGGAGAGTTAAATGCATCAGAGATTAGTCAAAAATCAGGGGTTCCTTACTCAAAAATCTATGAAGTCCTTGGAACTTTGGAAGAAAAAGGGTGGATAGGTTCTGATGATTCTCGACCCACAAATTATATTGCAAAATCACCTGCTACCGCACTTGAAGCTACCAAACAAAATTTAGATTCAGAATTTTCAGATAATCAAAATAGTATTTTGTCTGAACTTGTTCCGCTTTATGAGAAGAGTGGAACAAGTGAGAAGCCAGACATCTGGTTTATTTCAGGAGTAATGAACATTGTTTCTAAAATTATGGAGATGGTAGAAAATTGTAGAGAAGAAGTGATGATTGCTGTACCACAAGCGGGTGAAGAAATTGTCAAGCAAGCGTTACCAAAACTAAGACAGCTTCATGACAAAGGAATAGAAATCACAATTCTAACTTCTGATAATTTGGATGCTGAATCACTTAAAGCAATTTCACGAGTTGCTGATGTCAAAGTAAAAAAAGGACTTTTTGGTGGTGGTATAATTTCTGATAAAAGATTTGTCGTAATATTATTAGGTCCCGAGATAAGCAAGTCTACTTCATCTGAAGTGGTAGCTCTATGGGCAGATCATTCAGGATTAGCTGGTTTTGCACGAGAGTACTTTGAATATTTGTTACGTGATGCAAAAGTGGTAAAATGATCACGTCAATTAATGAAGAAGTTATTGAAAATTTATTAGAAAAGAGATTTCAGATGTTATTATGGATGAACTAGATCATGAAGAAAGCCTTTTTGTTGGTACTGCGGAAGCAGAGCACACAGAGATGTATTTGAAGGCAATATGGCATATCAGAGAAAAAGGTGGAGATGTCAAAATAAGCACAATTGCAAAGAGGTTGAATGTTAGACAGCCAAGTGTGGTTCAAATGTTAAAAAAACTAGCGAAAAGAGAACTTGTGACATATAACAAAGCAGGAGTAACATTAACAGAAAATGGAGATAGAATTGCGGCATCTATGATTAGAAATAGTCGCTTGTTAGAGGTATTGATGTCAAGTGCACTTAAAATCGATATTGATGAGGAAATGGTATGTGGGATTGAACATCATATGAACCAACAATTTACTGACGCCTTATGTGTGATGTTAAAATGTCCTAGTAAAAGCCCAAGAGGACGTGATATTCCAATGGGTGAATGTTGTAAAACATCTAGAATTGAATCATAATTATAAAAGAAGATATACTAAAAAAATACGATATAATTATGGCATGTTTTTGTGGATGTGAAACATTTGAAAAACATACTGATGGTAAGATTGTAGGTTGTGTAAAATGCAATCATGGAAGACAAAACCATGATGATGAATGGAGAGAAGCTGCTAGAAAAAATGAAGAGCAATCTCAAAAACGTGATACTGACTTTGGTTGATTATTCACCAATGATCTTAACTAAAACTCGTTTTTTCCTTTGACCGTCAAATTCGCCATAAAAAATAGATTCCCAAGGTCCAAAATCTAATTTTCCGTGTGTTATAGCAATTACAACTTCTCTACCCATTATTTGACGTTTTAGATGGGCATCTGCATTATCTTCACCAGTATCGTTATGTCTGTACTGATCAATTGGTTTGTATGGAGCAAGTTCTTCTAACCATTTATCATAATCATAATGTAATCCACTTTCATTGTCATTGATGAATACGCTTGCTGTAATGTGCATAGCATTAACTAAACAAATTCCTTCTTTTATAGAACTTTTTTTGACTAGTTTCTCTACTTCGTTTGTAATATTGATAAATTCTTTTTTTAATTTTGTCTTAAAATTCAGATATTCTGTTACTGATTTCAATGAAAATCTTGTAGTTTTTGGTCTTAAAAGTTGTAGTCACAGGCTCAGAACTCAAGATCCCTATCATCAAATCAAAGGATATTTTGCATCATTGCCTGTAGTCAAGATTGAACATAACACTACTTGAGTCTTTCAATAACCTTGATATTTGAGATATTTTTTTTAATAAAAAATGGTCACGATTGATTCACCATCATCATTAGAAAGCTTTCGAAGATTCATTATAGCAAGTACTTGTAATTCATTTGCACCTCGTAGTTATCTCGAAGATCCAGAGGTTTTTCCTACACGTGAAGAAGACAAAGGTTCTATCTATGTAGAGGCAGCAGATGAAGTCACACTTAAAAAAATTAGAGATATTACATTTGTCAATGCAAGAGATGTTTTAGGAATAATATATTGTTCAAAAAGTGGGAATACAAAATTAAAGTGGCGTCAAGTTAGAAGAAATAGTGGAAAAGTCTCTGGTGAGGCATCATCAAATTCATTGGTAAACTTAGCTGAGGGCGGTGTTATTACGTTAGAGTGGGTCGAGAACTATGTCAAAAAGAAATCAGAAGAACAATCAGAGAAAATAACAACTTAGTTATTTTTTTACTAGTAAATTTTAGAATAATACAATGATTTCAAAAATTCTGGATGAAGACACTATCTCTTTCATAGCTGAAGAATCTGATGATTTGTTAACAATCCGTCGTTTGATTAAAAATGGTGATAAAATTGTTGGAGAAACAACACGTGTACTAAAACAAGAAAAAGAGTATTCAAGACCAGATAAGGGTGAAAGGATAAAGATTAGACTGGCAATTGAAGTTGAGAAGGTCTCGTTAGACGACGTGCTAGATAGAATTCGTGTAGGAGGATCTATTACAGAATCAAACAATGATGCGGTTCCCCATGGCTCACACCATTCATTTATTGTAAAAATAGATCAGCCCTTTAATCTTGTAAAGAAAAAATGGACTCAAATTGAAAAGAAAATTGCTACGAAAAAACAGCATGGAATAACGTTTGTGTTGGTTGCAATAGATACTGGAGATTGTGGAATTGGTAGACTCAAAGGAACTCATCTGTATCTTTTACCAAATATCTATTCTGGTGCAAGTGGAAAAAGATACAAAAGTAATTTTAAGATTGAAAAATTCTTTGATGATGTGGTGAAGGTTTTATCCACAATTGTTCAGAAAGATGATACAGTAATAATTTTTGGTCCTGGAGAAACACGAAAGAAGTTTGGGAACTTTCTTTCAAATGGCACACTAGGGCAAAAAATCCAAATTAAAGTAGTTGAAGGTGTTGATTCTGGTGGTGAAGATGGAATTCATATTTTTACCAAATCTGACAGTATGAAAGAAATAATGTCTGATAGTAAACTTGCAAAGGTATCTAAAATTATAGATCAGATTATGTTTTTGGCTAACAAAACTAGTAAGAAATTTTCGATGGGTTTGGCAGAAACACGTAAGGCAAATGAATTTGGTGCAATAGAATCTTTAGTTTTTTCTGAAAAAGCAATACAAGATTATGATGAACAAGAGGTGATAGACTTTCTAAATGATGTAGAGTCAAAAGGTGGAGAACTTTTCAGTGTTGACAGCAGTACGGATGTAGGTTTGAGGGTTTCTGGATTGGGTGGAATTATTGCGCTTCTTAGATTTCCTGTAGGTGGTTAAACTGTAGAGTCTACAAGCCATTTTAGATATGATTTGTTTATTGAAAGTGGATTAATTTCTACAATTTCTGGAACATCATATGGATGGAGTTTCTCTAGTTCTTTTTTTAAAGTGTGTATATTTTTTTTGGTAGTTTTGAATAAAGCTAAATATTCTGATTGATTCTCAATTTTTCCTTTCCAAGAATAAATAGATGATGTTTTTGTAATATTCACACATGCTACCAGTTTTTTCTTGACCAACTGATTCGCTATCTTTGTAATTGATTTTTTGTCTGGAAATGTTGAGACTATAATCACAGGCTTCATAGCAACCGATAAATGTACGGTATTAAAAAAAATTACCGATCATATGGAATTTGACTTTATTACACAAAATGCAATAATTTATGTTCTGATAGCTTGGGTAGCAATTTTTGTTACAGCAAAAGCTCTCAAGGCTGAAAAATTTGGTTTTACAATTAAACCATATAGTCTCACTTACAAAAACTACAAAGTTCAATCCGCATTAACTAGACTATTAGGCAGAACTAGACGTGGAATTAGAATATTTGCAGATGTAAGTGTAATTGCAGGATTTCTAATGATGGGTTTTGCATTTTGGTTTCTGTTTCAGAATATTGCAAACTTCTTTGTACAACCAACTGAATTTGCAGAGCTTACAGTGTTAATTCCTGGTGTCACATTAACTTCTGCTTCTGCAATTTTGTATTTTCTACTATCAATTCCAATTGTATTGATAATTCATGAAGGCGCTCATGGTATTGTCGCAACACTTGAAAAAATCAAGATAAAAACTGGGGGATTTGCAATCTTCATTGCAATGTTTGCAGGATTCGTAGAGCCAGATGAAGAAGAGTTTGACAATGCAAAAAAAATATCACGATTAAGAGTAATTGGTGCTGGAGCAACATCAAATGTTCTTTTTGCATTTGCATTAGGAGTAATACTTCTGACGAACCCATTATTTGCAATTATAGTACCTGAACCATTTTTGGGATGGTTTTACGAGTCACCAGAGGGTGTATTAGTTCTGTCAGTGATTGAGGGGGGCGGAGCAGAGAAAGCTGGAATACAAGCAAATGATATTATTACAAAGATTAATGATGTTGATATAGTAAGCCCGATGGATTTCCAGAAGGTTGTGCTTTCGCCAGGTGATACAGTTAATGTTACAATATTAAGAGACGGACAACAAACAACTATTCCAGTAACTATCATGCCCTCACCAGATGACCCTGAAAGAGGACTTGTTGGAATAATGCGTGATAACAGTTTGGCATTCAAGCCAGTTTACAACTTTATCGAATGGAACAATCCACAGCTTTCAATGTTTTTGCTCTGGTTATGGATGATATCATTTTTCATAGGAATCATCAACATGCTTCCTCTTCCAATACTAGATGGCGGTAAATTTATCCAAACCATAATTGACAAGAAGATATCGGAAAAGTCGGTAAATGGGATAATGATGTCAATCTACGCATTTACGTTCATTATATTTGGATTGAATATTGGGCTATCATATTTCAAATCCGGTTGGTTCACAATCTAAAGAATGAGATATTAAACAAGGGACTAATTCCAAATCATGCAATGTAGCAAATGCCAAAATACTGCAGTATATACCAGAAAATACAGTGGTGAAAGCCTCTGTTCTGAATGTTTTTCAAACTCTATTCTTAGAAAAGCGGCAAAAACTATCTCAAAATACAAGATGATAAAAAATGGTGATTTAGTATGTGTTGGTGTTTCTGGTGGAAAAGATTCTCTTGTATTGCTTGACACATTAAAAAAAATGTCACAATCACATAATTTCAAAATTATAGCAGTAACAATAGATGAAGGAATTCCAGGATATAGAGATGAAGCTTTAGATATTGTCAAAGAATTCTGTACCAAGTTAGATGTCGAATTTAAAATATACTCGTACAAGGATCTTTTTGATCTTACATTATCAGAATCATTAGATCTTCGAGAAAGTGAAAAAACCTCATCATGTTCTATTTGTGGTATTTTAAGGAGGAGGTCTTTAGATCATGCCGCAAAGGAAATTGGTGCTAATGTAATTGCAACTGGACATAATCTAGATGATACTTTACAAACATTTCTGATCAATACACTTTCAGGCGATACAAGCAAGATAGGATGGATGGATCCTGAAAATCAGGGAAAAGAACTTAGAAAAATAAAACCACTTTCAGAGATTTACGAATCTGAGATTGTGTTTTACGCATTTACCAACAATTTGCCATTCCAATCAGAGCCTTGTCCTCACATGAATGAAGGAATTAGAACAGAAATTCGTGAGTTTCTGAATTCGCTAGAAGATCATCGTAGTGGAATTAAGAACAACATGTACCACTCAATTCTAAAAATATCTAACATTATCAAGACTTTTGATGAAAAGGAAAAACGAAATTGCCAGATTTGTGGAAATAGTTGTAGTGGAACAATTTGTTCCGTGTGTAGTATGATTTCTAACTTGAAAAATGACTGATCCTAATTCAAATATAAGATTCAATTCCAAGTAAGATTGTAGTAGGGAGGATCAGGGTGCCAGCCGTGCCCTATTCTGAAACCGGCTATATGCAGAGATCAGCAACTGCTGGGTAAATCTCTAGATAGGTAATTCCCGCTTGGTGTGCGGAAATGAAATCACGCCGAGGCGGGTGGTTGCAGGACTAGGATTATCCGAAGGGATAATTCCTAAGACCGAGCCATCGAAAGGGATGAGGTCCGGGAGGGAGCAATCCTAAGGTGGGACATCCACGCTTCCTCGTCAACGTGGCGGATCTTGTACGCTTTGAAATGGGACTATCAGTCTAGACTGGAACTGGCAGAACTACTACACTTGATAATTTCTCTTTTCTTAGTATCTAACTTCAAAACTTTCAAACTTGCCCGAGTAATCTTCAGTGTTTACTTGAATATTATCAACTCTAGAATTAGCAGGACCATAATTGCACCACTCTATGACAGAATCTACAGATTTATCTTCTCCTTCTATTAATACTTCAACTCTTCCATCATCAAGATTTTTTATCCATCCTGTAACATTATTTTTTATTGCAGTAACTCTAGTTGCCTGTCTAAAAAAAACACCTTGTACTCTTCCTGTCACAAAGACATGTACACACTTTTGGCTCATATAATTATAAAATACTGGTAAGTATTATTTTTTGATTATTTTATGGATTGCTTTCTTTCTTTAATTCTAGCTCTACCCGTTTTTCTTGCTGCAATACTTCCAACCTTAGCACCGGGTGGTGCATTACGTGATACAGTAGAACTTTGTCCAACATGTTGATGTCTTCCACCACCATGAGGATGTACGTATGCTGCTTGTGCTACACCTCTTACTATTGGATATTTTTGACCTTTTGACTTGAATCTTCGCCATGCAACTCCTGCACGCATAAGAGGTCTATCTTTTACACCGCCTCCTGCAAGAGTACCAATCATTGCCCTATTTTTTGGATTTAATTTAGTGAATTTACCAGAAGCCAACTTTAGAACAACTCCATTGTCAGTATGTGAAAATACTGTTGCATCGGCTCCAGCAGACTTGATTAAAGTTCCACCATCACCAAACTGCTTTTCAACATTACACACAATAGTTCCATCAGGTATATTTTGAACGCTAATTATATTACCATCTTTAATTTCAGATCCTAGTCCAAAATCTATTTTTGAACCAACCTTTGTACCAAGAATGGCTGGAATAAATGAAATTGAACCATCTTCAAATCTTACTTTTGATAATGGTACATCACGACCAGTTTCATGAACAAGATCAATAATCTCACCCTGACGGGTCTCATCTAGGTCAAAATTAGGATATTTTGCTGGTTTTAGCTTTCCAGTGACTGCGGCTCTAAACTGCATTCCTCCACGCCCACGTCTTCTAACTAGAGGCCTTTTACCCATTGTACTCGTTTTGGACAGAGATCATGATTTTAAGCTTGTGATCAATGTTTTTGAGATCACAATAATAATACGCAATGTATAAAAAAAGAACAAAGTGTTGTAGAATATGAGTGAAAGTGGATTATCCCTTAAAGTTTTGGAAGCATATACTAGAGATGTTGGTAGAGGAGTAGCTAGGATCGATTATGATTCTATGGATACATTAAATGCATCAACTGGTGACGTGATCGAATTAAAAGGTAAAAGAAGAACTGTTGCCAAATGTCTTCCACTATATCCTTCTGATGAGGGTAAAGGAATTATTAGAATTGATGGATTAGGAAGAAATAACTCTGGTATTGCAATTGGTGATGCAATTACTGTAAAAAAAATAAAAGCTGTTCAGGCAGAAAAAGTTGTTGTTGCTCCGCTTGAAGCAATTCCACCAATTGATGAACGGTACTTGGCTGATGCATTGGAGAGTGTCCCTTTGATAAAGGGCGACAATGTTATGGTTCCGTACTTTGGTGGAAGGTTAACATTCCAAGTCATAGGAGTTACACCTGCTGCAGATGCAGTTCTCGTTACACAAAAAACAAGTTTCCATATTGCAGAAAAAGGCGAAACACTACGAGGAGTTCCTCAAGTAACTTATGAGGATATCGGTGGAATTAGAGATGAGATAAAGAAGGTTCGTGAAATGATTGAACTTCCTTTGAGACATCCAGAAATATTTGAAAAACTTGGTATTGAAGCACCAAAAGGAGTTATGTTGTATGGCCCACCAGGTACTGGAAAAACACTACTCGCTAAAGCGGTAGCAAATGAGAGCAATGCTCATTTCATTAGTATTTCAGGTCCAGAAATTATGAGCAAGTTTTATGGTGAGAGTGAAGCTAGGTTAAGAGAAATTTTCAAAGAGGCTAGAGAAAAAGCTCCATCAATAATCTTTGTTGATGAGATAGATTCTATTGCACCAAAACGAGAAGAAGTCACTGGTGAAGTTGAAAGAAGGGTTGTTTCACAGATGTTATCATTAATGGATGGATTAGAAGCTAGAGGAAAAGTAATTGTTATTTCTGCAACAAACAGACCGAACGCGATTGATCCTGCATTAAGAAGACCAGGAAGGTTTGATAGAGAAATTGAGATTAAAGTTCCTGATAAGAAAGGTAGACAGGAAATTTTACAGATTCACACGCGTAACATGCCTTTGATGAGTGAGGGTGACGATGCAGTAGTTATTGATAAAATATCGTCGGTGAGTCATGGTTATGTTGGTGCTGATTTGGAATATCTGTGCAAAGAGGCAGCAATGAAATGTCTGCGAAGGTTGTTACCAGAATTAAACTTGGAAGAGGAAAAAATTCCTCCAGAGACACTTGATAAGTTAGTGGTAAATTCTGAAGATTTTACAAAGGCTCTACGTGAAGTTACACCATCTGGAATGCGTGAAGTATTCATTGAAAATCCAGACGTTAAATGGGAACAAGTAGGTGGATTAGCAGAAGTTAAGCGAGAATTAATGGAAGCTGTTGAATGGCCTATGAAATATCCAGCATTGTATGATAAATTAGGTCATAAAATGCCAAGAGGAATTCTGTTACATGGCCCTAGTGGTACTGGAAAAACATTGATGGCGAAAGCAGTTGCAACACAAAGTGAGGCAAATTTTGTTTCTGTACGTGGTCCTGAATTACTATCAAAGTGGGTAGGAGAATCAGAGAGAGGTATTAGAGAAATTTTCAAACGTGCAAGACAATCAGCGCCATGTGTAATTTTCTTTGATGAGATAGATTCCATTGCACCTATTAGAGGAGCTGGAGGAGAAACTGTTGTCACAGAAAGAGTAGTCAGTCAATTATTAACTGAACTAGATGGTATGGAAAATATGCATGGAGTAGTAGTGCTTGCCGCCACAAATAGAGCAGATATGATTGATCCAGCCTTACTTAGACCTGGTAGATTTGATAAGATTATTCAAATTCCATTACCTGATAAAGAAAGCAGGAAAAGTATTTTGGCAATAAATTGTGAAGATATTCCAATTGCTGATCCAAAGAGTCCAGATAAAATAGATTATGAAAAACTAGCTGAAATGACTGATGGTTTAAGCGGTGCAGATGTTGCATCAATAGCAAATACTGCAGTATCACTAGTGGTTCATGAACATCTTGATAGTGCACCTGACGCTAAAGAGGTCACAGAAAAGGCTAGTAACGCTAAAGTCACGATGAAACACTTTGAAGAGGCTGTAAAAAAAGTCAGAGAGCAAAAAGACTTGAAGATAGGCGAGAAACTAGTAGCTTCTTACTACAGGTAGTTTTAATAAAATAATCACTTAATTCTCATTACATGTCTGAACTTAAAGGCTACAAAGGAAAATCATTTGATTACCTGAATCAGAAAGATGTCAGTGTTGGTGATTCAATAAAAGTAATTTCTGATCTAACATATGAAGGCATACTCATGCCAAGATATGAAACAAGCGAGGATTCACATATTGTCTTAAAATTAAAAAGTGGATATAATATTGGAATTGAATTAAGTGAGATTTCAGACATAAAAAAAATTTCATCGCCTAAAGAAATTATAGAACAAAATAATGTGAATGATGAAGATTCATCTTTGCCAAAAATTCTATTGCTCTCAACTGGTGGGACAATTGCAAGTAAAGTTGATTATAGAACAGGTGCAGTTACTCCTGCATTAACCGCAGCAGATCTTAATGATGCTGTTCCAGAAATTACAAACATAGCAAACGTTGATACCGAGGTATTATTTTCTGAATACTCTGAAAATTTGCAACCTGAACATTGGTTTGAAATTGCTACACGATTGGATTCATTAGCTAAATCAGACTATGTGGGAATAATAATTGCTCATGGAACCGATACAATGCACTATACTTCATCGTTCCTATCTTTTGCGTTATCAGGATTTCCTATCCCAGTTGCGTTAGTTGGTTCACAGAGATCATCTGATAGACCATCGTCTGATGCAGCAGTAAATTTGATTGCAGCTACAAAATTCCTTACAAAAGCCAATACAAATGGTATTTTTGTTGTTATGCACAATGATTCCAATGATGATACGGTAGTTTGTCATAAAGGAACGCGTGTTAGAAAAAATCATACAAGTAAACGTGGTGCGTTTGAAACTGTTGGTGATGATCCTGCATTTATAATAACTGAGAACAATATTGAGAAAAATATGAATGATGATTTTTTTAAGAATGAAAAATATGACCCGAAATTGAATCTTGATGCAAAAGTTGCATTAGTAAAGTATCATCCAGGATATGATCCTAGACAAATTAAAG
>Ga0310344_10001797_pt1 | contig 16263 bp, 14 predicted proteins | sample HC15DNA20200_MG_FD_203801 | JGI IMG/M metagenome (GOLD analysis project Ga0310344, IMG submission 203801) | Marine microbial communities from station ALOHA, North Pacific Subtropical Gyre - HC15-DNA-20-200_MG | ecosystem: Environmental > Aquatic > Marine > Oceanic | place: Pacific Ocean: North... | reverse complement strand
GCCCGCCCCATCTAGGCCACCTGGCCTCCTTCGTCAGAGACCGCCGGATTCCCCTTGAGCTCTGTCCGACGTCCAACGTTCACACTGGAGCAGTGGCCAACGTGGCTTCTCACCCCATAGGGCTGCTTCGAGACCTGGGGTTCCGGATCACCGTCAACACTGACAATCGCCTGATGAGCGGTGTGTCAATGACGTCGGAAATGGCTGCCGTCGGCGAAGCCTTCGGCTGGGGACTGGACGACTTTCAGTGGCTGACCATCAACGCCATGAAGAGTGCGTTCCTGCCGTTCGACGAGCGTCTGACCCTCATCAACGACCGGATCAAGCCCGGATACGCTGCCCTGTCGGCCTGACGGGCGACTGTCTGCCTGCACTGAACAGTCGCAGTTGGGGTCGATGAGCAGAGTTGGGCGATGGTCAACCGGGCTCTCCCACAAAGTCAGAGTGTGTAGTCGGTGGACTCGCCACCCTGACACTCCCGGCCGTGACTCGTGGACCCACGCCTATCGATGGCCATCTCGGTCGCCCGTAGCGTGAAGACTGTGGGTTCGATTAAATCGTGTTGGCTGGCCCTTGCCCTTGAATCAAACAGCCAGTACATAGAGCCCCAATCGATACCCGGACCACCGACAGGAACTCGATGAGCATCGTCCTTACCGGTGTTGCCGGGATGCTGTTCGCAGTCAATGCCACGTCCACCCGACTAGTTCTTGATCGCACAGGAATCCGAACCGATGTAGCAGCAGTAGCCACAATCATGACAGCGACGGCTGTGGCCTCAGTGATTGCCATCATCGGAGGCGTTCGACCTGGCGATCTGAGTTGGGCGGACTCCCAAGGGTTTCTCGTTATCGGGGCAATCGTTCCTGGTGTCGCTCAGTTGACGTTTTATGCCGCAATCAGCATGGCTGGACCGTCTCGCTCGGCCATCATGTTGGGCACAGTGCCGATGTGGTCGGTCGTCCTAGCCACCATCTTCCTTGACGAACACTGGTCGACCTCGGTGGTAGTTGGCACCATTCTCGCTGTTATCGGCAGTGTTCTTTTGGCGACGGAGAGGGCCACGAAAGCGACTGTGTCACGGTTGGGATTGGCCTTTGCAGCCCTAACGGCTCTCCAGTTCGCGATACGTGATGTCCTAACTCGATCAGTTACCCAGGAAAGCAGTCTCGATAGTTCTGCAGCAGCCGCTGTAACTCTTGGGGTCGGGGCTGTAGTTCTGATCGGGGTCGCAGTTGGGACTGCTGGACCACGAAAGTTCTCCAAGAACCTGCGCCGCAGCATGCCGGCGATGCTGGTTCCAGGTGTCGCTGTAGGTATCGCCATGCCAGCCCTGTTGGCTGCATTTGAACGGAGCCGTGTTGGGATCGTGTCCCCACTCTTGGGAGCCACACAAACTGTCGGAGCGGTCCTACTTTCCGGAGCCTTGATTGGTGGTAGCGAAATAGACAAGAGAGTGGTCCTAGCCGTCGTCGTGACTCTGGCTGGAGGCACCCTGATCGGCGTCACCCGCTGATTGTTCGGTCAGCGCAAGACTTGGAGTTCAAGTCCCTCCCCCACGGCCAGGGGCTCGCCCGGTTCCAGCCATGCAGGGTGGCTTTCTTTCCTCCTAGTAGTTGACGACCTCAGCGCGGAAGCGATCGAGATAGTCGTTTCGCTTTTCGGTTGAGACGGCGAAGTCTGGAACCAGCAATTCGTCCACACCCACGGCTGCGTACTCGGCCACTACCTGGCGGAGTTGCGCTGGGGTACCAACCAAGCCGGATCTATGGCCCATTTTCTCCTGAAGTTCGGCAGCCTCCTGTTCGGTCTCTGTGAATATGAGGACCCCCACCGCGGACTTCTGGATCTCGGCAGGATCACGCCCTATCTCCGCACAATGTCGCTCCAAGACGCTGATCTTGTGGCGTATCTCCTCGGGACGCCCCCAACTGTTCCACTCGGTGGCGAACCGGGCCACGGTTCGCAGCGTCCGCTTCTCTCCCCCACCGCCAACGAGCAGAGGCAACGGGCTTTGAAGAGGTTTTGGCTCCATGGGCGCCTCGTCTAACTCGTAGTACCGGCCAGAAAACGTGGTGCGGTCTTGGGAGAAAAGTTTGGTCAGAATCTCACAGGCTTCCTCAAGTCGGTCTGAACGCTCAGTGAACGAACCCAGTTCCAAGCCATAGCGTCGGTGTTCATTCTCCTGCCAACCGGCACCAATCCCGACCACAAGTCGTCCACCCGAAATGTGATCAACCGTGGCCGCCATGTTTGCCAAAAGCGCCGGATGCCGATAGGTGTTGCCAGTGACCATGGCGCCAATCCGCAGTCGGGGCACGGCGACCGCAAGGGCGGCCAGCATGGTCCAGGCCTCCAGGATGCTGCCCATCTCGGGTGAGCCGTAATCCTTTTCCGGGCCGTAACCGCCTGGCGGGGGCATGAAGTGGTCGGGCACCCAGATCCCGTCCCAGCCCGTGGTCTCGGCATGTTGGCAACCTTCGAGCAATTCTGCCCATGTCTGGCCTGAATTTGCCCAATATGAGAATCTCATAGCCTGTAATTTAACGGTAGATACGAACCCGTATTCAGTTCGCTAGTCCTCTTGGCTTCGGAGGAGACGGATACCGGCTGCGGCTCGGACAGCCTCACCGTTCATACCGTCGTTGGAAATGCGTTCGGCGACTTCGCTATCATGAAGGCGAAGCTGAAGCATGGTCGCTCGTAGAGGCGGCGCACCCTCCAGTTGCTGTTGCCCTGGTCGCCACAGTTGGGAGCGTCAATGAACATCGAGGGAAAGACCGCGCTAGTCACGGGTGGAGCGAAACGGATCGGACGCGGCATCACCCTTGCACTCGCTCGTGCTGGTGCCAACGTCGTCATCAATTACAACAACTCAGCTAACGAGGCCTCCGCGACCGCCACGGAGGCCGAAACTCTTGGTGTCGAAGCGCTTCCGATTAAGGCGAACGTCGCCGACTACGACGCCGTTGGAACCATGGTGGATGAAGCGGTGCGGCGCTTCGGCACGATCGACATTCTTGTGAACAACGCTTCACTGTTCGTGGCTGATCCGTTTCCTACCAGCGACTTGAGCATCTGGCACCGCTCCATCGACACACTCGTGCACGGCCCGTTCTACTGCGCCAACCAGGTAGCTCCCGTGATGCTAGAGAACGATGGTGGGGTCATTATCAGCATTGGAGATCTCTCAGCCTTCGAGCCATGGCCCGGCTTTGCTGGACATGCGGTAGGCAAGGGCGCTGTCCTTTCCCTCACGCGCCAACTCGCCCTGGAGCTTGCACCTCGGATACGTGCGAATGCAGTGGTTCCTGGTCCCGCCCTGCGGCCGATCGGGTACGACGAAGCCACCTTCAAGCGGGTCGCAGACGACACTCTTCTCGGCCGGTGGGGCACTCCAGAAGAGATGGCACATGCGGTGTTGTTCTTCGTCGAAGCTGACTACGTGACCGGCGAAGTGATCACCGTTGACGGTGGCCAACGTTTCGGACATCGCAAACACGCACACGGATGATCGATGGTTGCGGCCGGAGTTCACATAGTTCCGTTGATGCCATCGCCAGACGTCGTTGCACTCGTGGTCGAGGCAGAACAACTCGGATACGACTACTGCATGGTTGCGGACGAAGGAGTTCACCCCGACATCTACGCATGTCTCGGCGCCGCAGCCCGCGAAACCGAACGCATCAAACTCGGCGTAATGACAAACGGCTACACCCGACACCCCGCAGTCACGGCTGCGGCACTAGCGACCGTCAACGAACTCTCTGGCGGGCGCTCAGTCGCAACGGTACTGGCCGGCGGCTCAATGGTTCTCGGACCCATGGCGATCGAACGGCGACGACCTTTTCGTGCGATCGCCGACACCATCACCGTGCTCGAGAAGCTCTGGTCGGGCGAGACCACCTCATGGCGGGGCGAACACTGCTCGCTCGACGAAGCGCAACTGGGCATGGGTGCACAGGACATTCCGATCTGGATCGCAGGCCGAGGTCCGTTGGTACTTGGATTGGCAGGTGAAGTCGCTGACGGACTGATCTGCACCGTCAAACCAGACGTTGGTGCCGCCATCGAACTCGCCGAGAGATCGGCCAAGCGAGCCGGGCGACCAGCTCCAAGGCCGATGTACCTTGGCCGCATCTGCTACACGGCCGAGCTCCTCGAGGGTCAACGCCGCACACTGTCATACGTACTCATGGACTCGCCGCGTCGGGTTCTAAGGTCGCTTGGTCTCGACGAAGACCACATTGTGATCGTCGAGCAGGCAGCACGTACGAACAATCCTGGGCATGTGGACCCACTCGTCACCGAAGAACTCCTCCACCGTTACCAGATCACAGGAACACCGAAGGAATGCGAAGCAGAGGTCGCAAGGATGGTGACCGCACACAACCTGCATGCCGTCCTCATCGATGCCCTGTCAATGGACCTAGACGAGAACCTCAGCGTCATCAGCAACTCGCTACCCATTATCAAAGGAACACTCACATGACCACCCGTCGCCTCAACCGCATCTTCGCTGCCGACGGCCGGACGGTGATCATCGCTCTCGACCATGGCCTGATTGACGGCCCATGCGAGGGATTCGTAAACCCGGCAGCGACCATCTCCGCAGTTGTCGCCGGCGGAGCCGACGCCATCCTGACTTCGTTCGGGATAGCCGAGAGGTTCGCTGCCGAACTCGGGAGCGTCGGCCTCATCGTGCGCAGCGACGGCGCAGAGACCAACCTTGGAACACCGAGCACCGGGTCGCTGTCGAGATTCTTCGGGCCGACCGATGCCCTGCGGATCGGTGCAGATGCTCTTGTGGTGACGGCCATGCCTGGCTCGGACAAGGAAGCGTCAACTCTCGAGACACTTGCGCACGTAACCGCCGAAGCACACCGCTGGGGCCTTCCCGTTCTCGGGGAGATGGTGCCGGGAGGTTTCAACGGCGGCCCAGAAAGCAGGGACACCGAAGCCATCGCGCTCGCCGCCCGTCTCGGTGCCGAACTAGGCGCCGACTTCATCAAGGCCCCTTACTGCAATGACTACGGCACCGTCACGTCTTCGACATTTGTCCCAGTCGTCATCCTCGGCGGCGCGAAAGGAGACGAGCGGTCGATGCTGTCCGACATTCATGAAGCGATCGCCTCTGGCGCAAAGGGCGTCGCTATCGGCCGCAACGTGTTCCAATGCGATGATCCAGCCGCTATGACACGTTCGATCGTCGCCATCGTGCACGAGAACGCATCGGTCGACGACGCGCTATCGATCCTCCAGGCGTGACCCACCATGCCCCCTCCCGCCGCCGTCGTCATCGGCCTCGACGCCGGCACAACGTCAATCAAAATGGTTGCCGTCAATGCCGAGGGAGTCATCCAAGCCAGCGCCTGCTCAGACCCGATCCCAACGCAAATACCGTCGCCTGGGGCAAGTGTCCAGCAGCCATCGGCCATCTGGAGCGCACTCGCGACGGCCTGTCAACGAGGGATGTCCGCTCTGGATCGCTCAACGCCGGTAGCTGCGCTCGCTCTTGCTGCCCAGAGTGGCTCGGTCATCGCGATGGAGGGACTCGACGGAGAGGGCGAGGCCAGTCTCATTACCTGGATGGATACACGCTCGCGTGAACTTGTCCGCTCCTGGGATTCCGGCACGCAGGCGATCATCAAGACCCTCAGCGGGTGGGCCCCGTCGCCAGGACTTGGGCTTTCGACCATCTCTTGGTTCCGGGCCGGAGCGACCGTTGAACCACGAAGGTGGGCAGCAGTCGACGACTTCCTGATCCACGAACTGACGGGTTCGTGGATCACAAACCCATCGAACGCAGCAGGCATGCAACTCATGGACATGTCGTCGCTGGAATGGAGTGCCGAACTCTGCGAGATCGCCGGAGTCGAGATATCTATGCTCTCGGTCCTCTCGCCGTCCGGAAAACAAGTTGGTCACCTCACTTCCGTTGCCGCCGAGACCACGCAACTTCCACAGGCGACCCCGGTGGTGATCGGCGGCCACGATCAATCGTGCGCCGCTCTCGGCCTAGGAATAACGACACCCGGTTCCGCTCTGCTCTCGCTGGGCACCGCTTGGGTACTCACGATGATCACCGACCGAGCCGATGCCACCGATGTGCCTAACAGTTTCAATCTAAGCCCACACGTAGTGCCAGACCGGTGGTCTATCTCCAAGAATCTCGGTGGCCTCGGTGCGGCATTGGCATCGGAGATCGCCGGCGAACAACCTGGCCGCACTACCGAACTCGATACTGAGCTCGATCGGTCAGGTCCGAAGATCGACGATCCGTACTTCCTGCCAGCGCTCCACAACGCCGATCGCATCGGCTGGGGTCAATTCACAGGTCCTGCAACCCCTAGCCGAGTAGAGCGTCTAAGGGCAGTGATGGAGGCGTGCGCTTTCGAGGTTCGCCTGGCCCTCGAACAGGCCTCGCCATCGGTTCTAGTGCACGAACTGACGGTTGTCGGTGGCGGGACAAACAGCCGCTACCTCACCCAACAAATTGCCGAGGCCACAGGTATGCCGCTCGTGATTCGGAGCGAGGCCAGCCGACCTGCTCTGGGAGCAGCAATGCTCGCAGCCGGCTCCCGTGACTGGCCGACGTTCAACAGCCCGAAGACTCCAACCGCAACGATCCTTCCATCTCTTCGATACAGCGCGACGATGGACAAGCGCTACGCCGAGTACCGCCGACTCACCTCAGGAGATAGACGATGACCAAGCCCAAGGTTGCAGTGGCTATCGGCCGTTCGCACTACGACCGCATGTTCAGCGAACGAGCTTGGCAGCAACTCGAGGACGTATCCATCATCGTCCATCACGAGGGAGACGAACCGGCGAATCGAGAGGAACTCATCGACCTCCTTCCGGGAGCGCTGGCCTGTATCACCAGTTGGGGGGTGGCTCAGTTGGATGCCGAAGTGGTCGCCGCCGCCGATTCACTCGAACTGCTGTCACACATGGGCAGCAGCGTCAAGCGTTTCGTGTCAGATTCGGTGTGGGATCGTGGTATTCGCGTAACAAGCGCAGGTATCTCACTTGCACGCGACGTCGCCGAAACCACCCTGGGCCTGATGATCGTCGGTCGCAAGCGGATCTGGCCCCTCGGCCGCCACGTGGCCGCCGGCGGGTGGCGTGACAGCCCCGTATGGGAGCAATGGGACGCTCGCGAACTCGCCCGATCGACCATCGGTCTGGTCGGCGCAAGCAACGTTGGACGCCATGTCATCGAACTCCTCGCACCATTCCAGACCACCATTCTCGTTGCCGACCCTTACCTCACCAATGAGGAAGCAACGAGGCTCGGGGTCGAACGAGTCGGCCTGAACGAGTTGGCCACACGCGCCGACATCGTGTCGCTCCACTGCCCAGAGAACGAGCACACCCGGCACATGGTGAACGCCGAGGTCCTCGCCATGGTGAAGGACGGAGCAGTCATCATCAACACTGCTCGCGGCGGGCTGATCGACGAGGCTGCACTGGTCGAGAAATTGAAGACCGGTCGGGTCTTCGCCTTCTTAGACGTCACCGACCCTGAACCGCCGGCACTCGACAGTGAACTCCGGCAACTCGACAATGTCGTCATCACCCCCCATATCGCAGGATGCATCGAGAACTGCAATCGGATGGGTGAACTCGCTGTGGAAGAGGTCCGGCGCCACATAGCGGGCGAACCGGCGGTTTACGAAATCCGTTCAGACATGCTTGACCGGATTGCTTGACCGCACGTCCGGTTGGGCACCATTCAGCTCAGAATCAGGCCACCATCGACCTCAATTGACTGTCCGGTGATGTAGCGAGCGTCATCGCTGGCTAGGAAAGCGATTACGCCGGCAATCTCTTCCGGTTCTGCGAGGCGCTTCAAAGCAGTGTCATCAGCGCGCATGGCCAGCCACTGGTCGCCCGTCATGTCGAGTGTCGCACCGATCTCTCCGGCCACCCGGCGAACCATCGTCGTGAGAGTGTTGCCAGGGCAAACAGCGTTGACGGTGATCCCGTGGGGACCGAGTTCCATCGCTGCCGAGCGGGTCACGCCGATCACGCCGCTCTTAGTCGCGGAATACTCCGCTGAGTGTGGCCAACTGGTTCTACCTGCCATCGACGAGATGTTGACGATCGCACCACAACCCTGCTCGATCATGATTGACGAAACGAGACTGTTCGACACGAGGACACCCGTGAGGTTTACGGCGACTAGATCGTTCCAACGTTCGAGCGGAATATCGGGCAGAGGGCCCCCAACGTACGAACCAGCACAGGCCACCAGCACGTCAATGCGACCCCAGCGTTCGACGACCGCAACGATCGCCGCCTCCTGCTCGGCACGAGAACGCACGTCGCAGGCGAACGCTACGGCCTGCGTTCCAAGCGCTGAAGCGTCGGCAGCCGTCGCTTCATTCTCCTCCTGCTCGATGTCGAGACAGGCAACTGCCGCCCCCTCGGATGCGAACCGAATGGCTGTTGCTCGACCAATACCCGTTGCCGAACCTGTGATCACCACGACCTGACCCGAAAACCGGCCACCTGCAGGAATGCCTGACATGATCGTCAAAGTGTATGCGTCGCTTGGTCTCGCAGGTCAGAGCCAGGAACCAGGAACCAGGAATCAGGATTCAGAAACAACCGCTGGGCCGTAGTGGGGCGACTGGCCGGTAACCGCTGCCCAACGGCGAGTGCCGTACTCGAAGTGCCACCACTCGCCATCAAATATCACGAAACCCTGGGCAACCATGGCGTGATAGAGCAACCGACGAATGTCGCGGTCGACACCTGGCTCGGTTTCCAGCGCCGTTGCGTGAGCTTTGGCCGTGAGGTCGTCGAAGCCGGTTCCAGGTGCCAGTGGAATGCCATCAAGGCTGAGGGTGAGGTCGACTGAACCGCCTGTGAGGTGGGGCGACGGGGTGGTCGGATCGTTGTCTGGTTCGGCAAAGAAGCCGGGTGGCAAGTTGGGGTCGGCGTATGCCGCCTCGTACAGCTCAACCTGGAGGGCGAACGGGCGGTAACCATCGAATACAGCCAACCCCCAACGATCGGGCAAGCCGTCCGCCACACGGCCGAGGCGTTCGGCCACCCGGGCACGGAGCAGACACCCTTGGCTGGCGTGTTGCCATCCGGCCAGACGGTAGTTCTCCAGACAGGTGATCCGACGGTGGTCGACGGCAACGAGAGGTTCGTCGACCGGATTGACTACCGGCGGATGAGGAGGATCGACTAACTCGGGCAGGGGGGAAGTCGGTGGAACAGTGAGACCGGCGGCGTTCAAGATCTCGGTCGCTGGCCGGGTCAGCCGGGGCTCTTGAAGATGGGGGCTCACGGACCGGCCAGGACTCGCGCTGTGACATCGAGCAGGTCGGCTCCAGAGTGCGCGTCGAAGATGGGTACGAGGAACTCGTCCAGCCCGTGCCGTTCAGCTAGATCGGCGAGTTCGGCAGCGCACTCATCGACCGTGCCGGCGATCACGAAGGGTAGGACCCACTCGTCGGGGACGTAGCGTGCCGCAGCGTCCAGGCCGTCAGCCAGAGCGGACCTGATTGTGGCCACATCCTCGTCAGTTATACCAAGCGCGATCCGGACCGGTTCCGGGGAGTCGACCAGCCGGTAGGTCATGTGCGGTCGGACCGTTTCGAGCGCCGCATCGTCGGTCACCACCATGGTTGAGTAACAGATACCAGCCCGGTTACCAGTCCGGGTCGAGCCAGCTCGGACCCGTTCCACGTACTCGCCGAGCGCCGGCTTGTAGATGAAGTCGAGCATGACGCCATCGGTCTCGGCACCGCCCAGGTCGAGCATCTTCGGGCCCCGACCGGCCAGCCAGATCGGAATGTCCGGGCGGGCCCACCCCATGTGGGCCGACCGGAGGGAGAAGGTGGGGGCCTCCATGTCAACCGTCGTCCCCGTAAAGAGGCCCCTGCAGGCCTTGATGGTTTGGTGGACGGTTTCAAGTGGATGGACGCGACCCAGAACTAGCGGGTCAAGGGTCAGGCTCCCACCCGCTCCCAGGCCGAGGAAGGCCCTACCACCGGAAAGTTCGTCGAGTGTCGCGATCGCCGCCGCCGTCTGGCCTGGATGCCTTGTATAGGCGTTGGTGATCCCAGGTCCGATCTCGAGGCGGCTAGTGGCCTGGGCGATGGCCGTCATCGTGACGTACAGATCGCGGGTGGCGAGGCCCTCGTCGTACACCCAGCACCGGTCGAAGCCGAGACGCTCGGCTTCCACTGCGAGGTCGCTGATAACGCCCACGGGCGCCTCGGGGATCAGGTTGACGCCGGCTCGGAGTCGCCTTTCAGACATACCGGGAACCTACTCCCGGACCCCAGGCCACTGGGCGGCGAACTGATGGACGGGAGTCTCTGGTTCCCGCCGGGCAACTTCTGCAACTAGGAGGTCGACCAGTGGACGGCTGTCCTCGTCGACCATCGTGATCGCGATGGCATAGCCAGCGTCCATCGGCACCGACCGGCGGGCGCCGTCCGGAGAGGTCAGCAGGATGGCGGCCCGCTCAGGGGTGAGTCGCTCGTAGGGCGAGCAGTCGACTGCGGCGGCAAGGCGCAGCGGCCGATGGCACTGATCGGCGATCACCCGGTTCAGGGCGTTGGCGCCAATGACGGCAACCACGTCCGTCGGCCCGGCCGGGAGGGCAGGTTCGTGGGGAGCCGGAGCCTTGGCCGGGTGGCCCCGGGACCCATCGGCTTCTACCAGCACGTGGTCGACCAAGGCCAGCCAACTAGAGGGTGCGTCCCTATCCACGCCTAGGCCCTTGGGACCACCGGAAGCCTTGTCGGCGATGCGACTCCAGACCAGGACTGGGCGTGGATCGTCATCGGCCACTGCCTCAGCTATTTCGTCCCTCGACGGTCCAAGGAGCAGCCGGGCACCGCCGACCTCGTCTGCGGCCATCTGAGTGGTGGTCGTCAGGACGGCCCGGCGGCCAAGGTACGTTCCGAGGCCGTGAAGCAGCGTCGTCTTCCCGCCACCTCCGACTAGTGCCGTGATACGGCCCGGAGTTCCCAAGAGATCGGAGACGTGTGCCGGTTCGCCAGTGGTCACGGTTTCGGTGGCTCCTCGCCGCCGATCCAGGTGAGGATCGCCTCGAGGACACCGCCTCCCACTGCCAGTGCCTTGTCCGACACCTGATCTATGGCCACCTCGTCGCCCCGGGGGTCAATGTCACCAACCTTGGTCCCAGCAGGTACATGGATTCCGTCAGCGATTAGGCCTCGGATCGTCCCGTCGATGACCGATATCACGGGACTTTCGCCGACCCACCCCAGAACCTCGTCAGTTACCACCCGATCGCCGAGAGTCCGCACCCAGGACGCCGCTCCGTCGACGGGCGCCCGTAGGACCCGTTCGGCGGACCGCCCGCCCACGGTTCCCGGCGTACCAGTGTCAGCGGTCGCTGCACCGTTATAGATCACCCTTCCTAGGTCCGGGCCTCGCAGCGTTTCGACCACGGCGTGGCAGTCGACGCCGGCCGTGTACCCGGGGCCGAGGGCCACTACGAGGGGGGCATCACTGAGGGTGGTATCCGGATTTTGTTTAAGGAGGCGAGCATCGACTACCACAGATCGGGCAATCTGGGTGGCTGGAGGGAGGTTGGAACTGGTCAACACCGGCACCACCCCGCTGGCAGCCGCCCCTTGGATCTCATGCACCCCGGCGACTCGCCGAGCCTCCATTCCCTCTACCGAGGCCCGACCTGCAGGATCCAATAGTGCAGACGCGACGGCGACAGCCCGGCGGACAGCCAAGGGGTGGGCCAGTTCACAGACGGCAACTGGGAAGCCAGCTCGGTGAAGCCGCAACGCCACACCGGTTGCCAGATCGCCGCCTCCGCGCAGGAGACACAGGTGATTGCCGAACAGCATCCCCGTCCGATCCTCCTGGCTGTCGTCCGGTTCCGGTCAGGTCATCCGGCGATGGCCGACGACCTGAGCGAGTATGGATACGGCGATCTCTTCCGGGGTCTCGGCGCCAATTTCCACGCCGACCGGCGAGATGACCCGATCTAGGTCGGCTTCGGGAATGCCATTGTCCGAGAGGGCCTGCCGCGTGGTCTCCCATCGGCGAAGGCTTCCCATGACTCCAATGGACCCCACGTCAGTTGCCAGCAGGTGAGGAAGGTTGACGACGTCGACTTGGGCATTACGGGTGACGACCACCGCGTGGTCATTGGCTCCCAGGCGAACGTCGGCCAGAACTTCGGCGAGTCGTCCGGGTCGGACCTCCACTGTTGAGTCTTCAGCGAGTCCGCCGGCCAGTCCGTCTGCCACTTCATTGCGATCGTCGGTGGCCACGACGTGGAAACCCAACCATGAGGCGAGATCCACAACGGCGCGTCCAACGTGGCCGCAGCCGATGACAAGAACTTTGGATGAGGGCATGTGGAGCTCCAGATGGATGGTGACGTCTCCACCGCAAACGCCGGGGTCTCCGGCGCCGGGGTCAACGAGGCGGTAATCGAGGAGTCGGGAACGTCCGTCGGCCAAGCAGGCATCCGCCTCCTCGGTGACGCGCGCCTCCATTTCTCCTCCACCGACGGTACCGATGCGGCGGCCATCGTCAACGACAAGCATTCTGGCTCCAGCCCGACGAGGTACCGATCGGGAGGTAGCGATGACAGTAGCCAGGACCGCCGACTGTCCCCCGGCGATCAGGCGGTGGAGGGTTTCGAGAATCCTTGGGTCGATGGCCCCACCGGAAAGGAGCGGTCGAGGATTAGGGACCATGTCGTCCGGGAGGCTGGAAGGGCCGCTCATGCCGCACTCCACAGACGGAGGGCCTGCTCGTGGAGTCGAGCCCGCTGTTGGTCGGGGTCTACGCCCACGATCTGGCCGCCGCGGACGCGCCACTGCCCTGCGACCATGACCGCCTCCACGTGGTGGGCGGTGCGGAACAGTACGAGTTGCTCGGCCAAGTTGGCCTCGGTGACTGGGGTCGGGAACCGGCCGTCGACGACCTGCAGGTCCGCCGACCATCCGGGTGCGAGCCGACCTACTCTCTCCAAGGCCAGTGCCGCGCCACCACCGGTAGTGGCCATTGCTAGGACACGGTGGGCGTCCATCACGCCGGGGTCGCGGAGGCGGGCCTTGTGGATGAGGAAGGCCGAGCGCATCACCTCGTACATGTCGTTGATGTAGCCGTCGGATCCCAGGCCTACGGTGACGCCTGCGTCGAGTAGTTCAGGGATAGGGGCGATTCCGCCGCCGACCTCGCCATTGGCCAGCGGCATGTGGCTGCACCGCACTCCATGTTCGGCCACGATCCTTTGCTCGACATCGGAGAGGTGCACGACCTGGGAGGCCAGGAAGTTGGGTCCGGCCACCCCAAGTGCCGCATAGTGCTCAAGAGTCCGGTGTCCATGGTGTGCTTCGCACCACTCGCCCTCGTGGACGCCCTCGTTGCAGTGGGCGTGGACCAGAACGCCCAGTTCCAACGCCCGGCCGAATGCTTCACGGACGAATTCGTCCGAACAGGTAAACAAGGTGTGGATGCTGATCAGGCCCGACAGCAGGTCCTCACCGGAGCCCCTTCGACAGGCCTCCACGAAGTGCTGGTTCTCTTCCAGGCCGGCGACACCAGCCTTCGACCCCGCCCGCTCAGTGGCTTCGAAACTGAGAATCCCCCGTATCCCTGCTCGTCGAACCACGTCGGCTTGGACATCTAGGCCTCCCGGCAAGGCGTTGGGGGCCTCAAGGATGTCCAAGAAGGTCGTGGTGCCAGATCGGAGCATCTCGGTACAAGCCCAATCGGCGGCGGCGGCAAGCATCGCATGGTCGAGACGGTCCTCGACCTTCGGCCACCAGAAGTCTTCCAGAAATGGCCAGAAGCCCGAGGGTGCAGCATCCAGCGGGATTCCGTGAGCCAGCAAGCCGTACATGTGGACATGGGCGTTCACGAAACCCGGGATGACCACCTGGTCGGGGAACTCCAGGACGGAGTCGTCCGGATAATCGGCCATGAGGGAATCCGCTGGTCCAACGGCGTCGACTAGGCCATCGATGACCCGGACGCCGTGGCCGGCAACCGGGGGAGCTAACGCGTCGGCCAGGAGCCAGCTGGGCCACAAGATGGTCCCGGTGGTCGTTCCGGAGGTGGTCGACCCCGCGGACGCGGCCGGGACCATACTCAGCCCCTTTGAAGGGCGTCGAACACCCGCTCCGGGGTGAACGGCAACTGATCGATACGGACGCCGACGGCGTTCACTAGGGCATTCCGGATCGCCGGAGCTACTCCATCCTTGGGGATCTCAGCGACCGCCTTGGCGCCGAATGGGCCGCTGTCCTCCATGGTCTGCACGAGGAACACGTCAGTGCGAGGCATCTCGTCGGCCCTATAGATCCAGTAAGGGCCAAACGCCGCATTGAGCATCCGCCCATCCTCGTCGAGGGCGAACTCTTCGCAGTGGGCGTAGCCCAGGGCCTGGAGCATTCCACCCTCGACCTGTCCGCTCGCTGTCACTGGATTGATGGCCACACCACAGTCGACGGCCATGACCATGTGCCCGACGGTGACCTGACCGGTCTCGATGTCCACCTCGACTTCCACGAAGGTGGCTCCGAACGGAGGGGGGCAGTCCGGCGACACGTGGGAACCGGTGCCCATGATCTGCTCCTGCTCGTTGAGGTGGAGCGAGTCCAAGGCGATCTCTTCGAGGCTGACGGACCTGCCGTCCGGAGCGTAGGCGCGTCGATCACGTAGCTCGATGGAGCATGGAATGTCGATGCCGAGGAGCATCGCCGCGCGCTCCTTGAGCCGCGTCCGCACCACCTCGGCGGCTCGGAGTGCAGCGGTCCCCGAAATGTAGGTGGTGCTCGAGGCGTAGGCCCCAGTATCGAACGGCGTCATATCGGTGTCTGATGAGTACACCTGGATGTCCTCGAGCGGTACGCCAAGGACCTCCGCAGCAATCTGGCCCAGCACGGTGTCAGCGCCGGTCCCTAGATCGGTGGCGCCGACGAGCATATTGAACGAACCGTCGTCGTTCAGCTTGATCGAACAACCGCCCATGTCAAGGAATGGGATCGCCGTGCCATGCATAGCGTGCGAGTAACCGATGCCTCGCCGCACATGAGGCCGGTCGGTCGGCTCTCGCCAGGAACGGTCGTCACGCCGGTGCCACCCGATGGCCCGTGCTCCTTGGGCTACGCACTCCTCGATCCCGTCGGACTTGACCGTCGGGTACTCGTCAAGTTCCTCCTCCATCACGCCCTGTTCGCCAAGGTGCGGAGCGATGTTCATCTCGTCGCCGGTCTTGGTCCAGTTCTGTCGACGGAACTCGATGGGGTCGATTCCTAGGTCGGTGGCGATGTCCTCCATGTGGGACTCCAGCCCGAACAGGGCCTGTGGAGCGCCATAGCCCCGGTAGGCGCCGGGGACCGGGATGTTGGTATAGGCGACCTCGCAGTCAAAGCGCTTGTTTGGAGCGTTGTACGAGGTCAGGCCGCGCAGGCCAGCCACGGTCTGAACGGTGTAGCCGTGGGTGCCAAATGGGCCGGTGTTGCCAATCAACTTCATGTCCTGGGCAACCAGTGTTCCGTCGCCGTTGACGCCGGTCCGGTAGGTCATCGTCTGTGGATGGCGAGTGCGGCTGGAGACGAACTCCTCTTCTCGGGTCAGCTCGAGACGAACGGGCCGGCGAGTCGCAATGGTGAGGTGGGCGACAATGTCCTCGATCAACATCTCCTGTTTGACGCCGAATCCGCCGCCAATGCGAGGCTTGATGATCCGGATGTCCTTGATATCCCGGTTGACTAACGGGGCCAGCATGCGGCGGGTGTGGAACGGGACTTGGGTGGCGGTCCGCACCACGAGCCGCTCGTCGGAATCCAGCCAAGCCACCGAGATGTGAGGCTCGATGGGGCACTGCTGGACCTGGTGGACGCGGAAGGTCTGTTCGTAGCAATGGTCGGCCGCCGCCAAAGCCGCCTCCACGTCGCCCCTCTCGGCGGTCATGTGGTGAACGAGGTTGCGTGCGGCATCAGCTATGTCGGTGGTGTCGTCCTCATCGTGGATCACCGGGGCGGTTCCTGAAATAGCGTCAACCTCGTCGAAGACGGCCGGGAGCACCTCGTAGGTCACTTCGATCAGGGAGCAGGCCTCCTGGGCGATTTCGACGGTCTCAGCGGCCACGGCGGCTACGCGATCGCCGACGTGTCGGACCTTGTCGTCAAACGAAACCTGGTCGTGTGGCTTGGGGTTCGGGTATGACTGGCCGCCGGAGGCGTACTTGATTCGCGGCACGTTGCCATGGTGGATCACGGCGTGCAC
>Ga0310344_10001796_pt1 | contig 16264 bp, 17 predicted proteins | sample HC15DNA20200_MG_FD_203801 | JGI IMG/M metagenome (GOLD analysis project Ga0310344, IMG submission 203801) | Marine microbial communities from station ALOHA, North Pacific Subtropical Gyre - HC15-DNA-20-200_MG | ecosystem: Environmental > Aquatic > Marine > Oceanic | place: Pacific Ocean: North... | reverse complement strand
AATAGACCCATCCACTCCTGAAAGATTCATACAAGAAGCCTCTTCAATGTCTTTGTTGAATAGGGTTGGTAAACCCGAAGAGGTTGCGAATTTGGCATTATTTCTGGCTTCTGAAGAAGCATCCTACATAACGGGAGCCTCTGTGGTGATTGATGGTGGCGCTACGGTTGCTCTAGGTTAGGATTCCAAGAACCATTGTCTGTGCACGGCACCCTTTCTTGAGTCTAAATCCACTAAGCTGACTGCCCCAGTCGCGTTTTTAATGCCTGATACCATAGGGCACCCGGAGTAAACTGCGGGTATGTTTCCTTGTGATACATCTGTGTACAGATCCCAGTGTCCCAAGGCAATGTAATCAAAGGGTGACTCGGATATATCTTTGGGGAGAATTATTGAGGATCTTCCTGAGTTGACATCACTTTTTTCAAAATGTCCGTGACCCATCCCTACAAACCAATCATTTTCTACTGGTTCAGGTGTGGGGGACAGGGGATGAAAAAGAGGACTATGTTCAACCATAGCCTTGCCCCAAAATTTTATTCCCTGCTCCTTAAAGGTGATTGTCTGACCCATTTTTTCACCAAATATGAAAAGATTATCAGGAGAATTTTGGAAAATTTCTCTTTTGTATATAGATTTATGGTGCATTAAATCATGATTGCCTGGCAACAAAATTATAGGTACCTCCAATCTGGAAATTTGGTCTAAAAAAAACAATATAGCATTATCGGATACTCTTGCGTGATCAAAAACGTCTCCAGCTAGTAAAAGAAAATTGGCGTCGAGTAATATTGTCTCAGTTACCACCTTCCTCAATGCATCATTTGATTTTGGGTGGCTTAAATCATCTCCAAGATGGGTGTCTGAAGTATGGACCATCCTAAGGGTTTGTCGAGGCATTTAAAAATTAATTCAAGGGTTACTATAAATTCTGCTCTGCGCAAACGTCCTGGTCGAAAAGTATGTGTCCAGTGTAACTTGCTGGTTGTTCACATATCCAAACACTTGCCTTTCCCATTTCGTCAGCAGCTTCAAATTCTAGAGAAGGATTTTCCGGGTCGTTCTCTGCCCATATGTTTCCTGGAGTTTTAATCCTACCTTGGGGAGACAGAACGTTTACCTTGATTTTATCTTCCTGCAGCTCTTTGGCTAATCCTTGAGAGAAGCGTTCCAATCCAGACTTTATCATCCCATAGAAACTGCCATCTCTACCCGAAGGTGTATCTTCATATGGCCCGGGTCCTGGAAATACTCCAGCAACAGAGGAAACATTAATAAAATCTCCTGAACCGGCCGATTTTAAGTGAGGAAGGGCTCGCTTCATAAGAATTAACGGTCCACGAAGGTCTATTTGCCATATCAAATCAATGTGTCTGTCTTGGACGGTTTCAAGAGAACCTGGTACTAATATAGCGGCATTATTTACGACTATATCTAAGCCTCCCAATTTCTCGACTGTCTCCTCTACCCCTTTTGTAATACTTTCAGGGTCTCTCATATTCATATGGACGCCGACCGCTTCCCCGCCATCTTTGTTAATCGCTTCGGCCACAGAATAAATTGTTCCTGGCAGCCTTTTGTCTGTCACTTCCGTGGTTCGGGCTGCAATGGACACCTTGGCCCCAGCTTTTGCCAGGTGGACAGCCATATATTCGCCAATACCCCTGCTCGATCCTGTTACTAAAGCCACTCTTCCATCTAAAGTTCCCATGTTACTTCTCCTTTTTTTTATCAGGATTCCACAGAAATGAAAACTGCTCATTTTACTCAGCCATTTTTAATGAGTAACATGAGCAGTTTTTTACTACTGTCCCAGACATGTATGGTCTAGGTATTAATAGGTATATCTTTCTCGTTATCCTGTTAGGCTCGAGACCCATCATAGACCCATACTTTATTAAATCCAAGTAAATTTCCTAAATAAAGACGGTTAAGAGCTTTCACTAAAATCTTCTGCCTTTCAAAACAATTCTGGCGATTACATCTTGAAAAACCCTCGATATGCTGATGTCCATTATCGTTAATTAGGAATGAAAATAAATAATTGAGGTGCTTTGGGTTTGCTAGTTACAAATTCCGTAGTCTTTCTGACTGTCGCTAATCACTTTCCTAGGTGTATCCTACCTGTGAGGTTCCAATCGAGACCAATTTAAAAGGAGGTTTGCGTTGCTTTACAGAATTTATACGGGAGAGGATGGCCAGTCACACATGGAAGAATATTCACCGCCCGTAGATATACCGGCTACAGGCATCATTTTCAGAAACCATGAACCTGGTAATTTCATTGATTGGCATGTGGCCCCTAGGAAGCAATTCATAGTTACATTGGAAGGCCAAGTCGAAATAGGTTTAGGCGATGGCACTGTGTACACCCTAGGTCCTGGAGATATGATGCTTGCTGAAGATTTGACGGGACAAGGTCATACTACAAAAGCGGTGGGAGATAAAACTAGAGTATCAATAGCTATTCCGGTTGAATAAAATTTAGGAGTTAGTCGATTTGAAATTTGGAGTATTTTGGCAAGTACCGGGATATGAGGGGTCGGATGTAGGACGTAGACACTGGGAGACGATAGAAGAGTTGGTTTTGGCCGAACAACTGGGCTTTACAGAGGCCTGGCTCGCGGAAGCACCTTTTTACCCAACCAGGCCGATGTCAGAGCCTTTGTTGGTCGCAGCAGCAGCTGCACAGCATACGAAAGAGATTAGATTTGGTACGTTAGCGACTCAAGTTCCAATGCATCATCCGTTGAATCTAGCTACCGAAGTAGCAACTTGTGATATTTTGACGCAAGGTAGATTAGATTTATGCATTGGTGGGAGATGGGGCGGCCCTTCGAGTCAGGTGATGGGGATTTCTTCAAAAATAGACGGCGATCAGAGTCGAACAATGGTGTCGGAATATTCGAATGTTTTGAAAGACGCTTGGACTCAGCCCAGATTAAATTTCAAGGGAGATTATTGGAACTTTGAAGATGTGCCTGTTTTGCCAAAACCAGTTCAAGGTCCATATCCGCCGCTCCTAATGGCGGCAAATAGTGACGGATCCTTTAAATTTGCTGCCCAAAATGGAATGGGTGTGGTTGGAATAACTCTAAGCCAGTCAGTTTCTAATTTAGCGTCACATATAAAGACGTTTAACTCCAATATAAACAAGAGTGCTGCCAATGGGATCCCTCAACCTTTCCATGTTGTAGTGTCTCTTTTTGTGGCTGAGACGAAAGAGAAGGCTCATGACTTGATGCGGAAAAACTGGCTCGACAGCGATGTTATTGGTGATGGCCCTCCGGTTCATTCTTCTGCCATCGGTGGGGGTCGGCATGATTTTTCATCAGGCGCTGGAGGGTGGGGTTCGTGGAATTTTGAAACGGCAGTGGAGAATTGCATTTATGATAGCCCTGAAGGCTGCATAGAAAAATTGAAACAATTGGAGCAGAATATTTCAGGTATGGATCAATGCATACTGGAATTCAACCGAAGAGGGCGAAATACCACAGAGGTCGTACAAAAATCCATGAAACTTTTCTCGGAAAAAGTGATGCCCTTTGTTTAGGATTCCATCACAATTTACAAATGTTTGACAGTATCCGTAACTATTGGGTTAAATTGAAGTATAGACTGTCGTGTGCATGATTAATGACACTAGATATTGTGTTAGCCTTGTCAAATTGACCGTCTGAATAGAGTTAAATCTGGAGGAGAATCTTTTATGCGTTTCAAATTGGTGCCGTTGATACTGATTTTACTTTTGTCTTTAGGGGCTTGCTCTAGTAGTGGCGGTGTGGATAGCGAATCGTTCAAGTTAGGTTTGATATTAGTTGGACCGCAGGATGACCACGGGTGGTCGCAGGCCCATTTCGAGGGTGCCACCTATGCTGTTAACAAGGCTGGTGGAGAGTTAATAACAATAGACAAAGTTAACCCTGCTGATTCTCCTAACGTTACTGTACCTCAGGTCGTGGAGGATATGATTTCTCAGGGTGCCAATTTAATTTTAGCTACCTCTGATGATATGAAAGACGGTATTTTGGAAGCCGCGGCAGCTCATCCAGATACCCCAATGATATGGGCCTCAGGTGATACAGCGTGGTCAGACGGAGAGGATTATCGTACCGATTTGAAAAGTTTGGGGAATGTGATGGGTAAAATGGAGTATGGGAAGATGATGGCAGGATGCGCCGCTGCACTTCAGTCTGATACTGGGAATATTTCATATCTCGGACCTTTGATTAATGCTGAGACGCGAAGATTGGTCAGCTCCACCTATTTAGGAGCCAAGCATTGCTGGGAAACTGTCAAAGGTAAAAACGCATCTGATTTGAAATTTAAAGTTACCTGGATAGGATTTTGGTTCAATATTCCAGGTGTGACTCAAGACCCGACCGTGGTCGTAAACGATTTTATAGCCTCCGGATCAGACGTAATAATATCCGGTATTGATACGACGGAAGCTATCGTAGTTGCCGGCCAAGAAGCGGCTTCAGGGAAAACAGTATGGGCAGTGCCATATGACTATGAAGGTGCATGTTCAGAAGCTCCATCGGTTTGCCTAGGGGTGCCTTATTTCAATTGGGGTCCTTCCTATCACAAGATATCTAAATCGGTGATAGATGGAAATTTCAAAGCCTCATTTGAGTGGGTGGGACCAGATTGGGATGATATTAATGACCATGATTCCAGCGCGATCGGATTTTTGAAAGGTGATGGTTTAACAGCTGAAAATTCAAAAACTTTGGATGAATTTATAGAAAAATTAGCAAAAGGTGATTTGAACCTTTGGAAAGGACCAATCAATTATCAGGATGGCTCAACTTTCTTGGCTGATGGTAAAGAGGCCAGCGATAAGGAAATTTGGTATCTTCCTATGCTTCTTGAAGGGATAGAAGGGGCATCAACAACTGAATAAAAAATGACTGGGTAGACTTCATGTCTTTGAAGTTACTAAATATAACCAAACGTTTTGGAACTGTCCTAGCCAATGACGATATATCCGTCGAAATAGGCGAAGGTGAGATTCACGGATTGCTTGGTGAAAATGGGGCTGGTAAGTCTACTTTAGTCAATATAATTTCAGGTTCTTTAGTAACGGATTCAGGAACAGTGGAATTGGATGGTAACTATTTGGATCTATCATCTCCCACAGATGCGATAGAGTCTGGAATAGGAATTCTGCATCAAGAGCCTTTGGTATTCTTGCCATTTTCCATAATTGATAACTTTCTTGCCGGATTACCCAAATCGCGTGATTTCGATAGGACAGCTGTTCGAGATGCCATAAGCGAAATATCACAAGAATACGGGTTTGATCTGGAGCCGGATGCTATTGCTTCCACCTTGACGATTGGAGAGAGACAGCAATTAGAAATAGCTAGGTTGCTTTGGATGGGTGCTAGAGTACTGATTCTAGATGAACCTACAACTGCTATTTCGGAGGATCAAAGGGAAAATTTGTTTGCCACTATAGAACGCCTAGCGGCTAGTGGTATGTCTGTTATTTTTGTTTCCCATAAGTTGGAGGAAATTCAATCAATTTGCAACCGAGTGACTGTTTTGCGAAAAGGGGAGTTAGTAGATACTCTGGCTGTACCTTGTCCAACCTCTGATTTAATCGATCTCATGTTTGGTGGTTACGAACAATCAACCCCTCAAAGCCAAACTGTTTTAGGTGAAAATGTACTGGTACTAGATGCTATCAGTGCAAAAGACGAAAATGGAACTATAGACGGTGTGAGTTGTAGATTTTCTGAAGGTGAAATTATTGGACTCGCCGGCTTAGAAGGTGCCGGACAGCGTATTTTATTGAGGAGTATCTCTGGATTAACAAACCCATTCAGAGGTACCCTCAATTTCGGCGGAGAGGACATAAGCCATTATCCTTACAGCTGGTATATTGAAAACGGGTTCCATTACCTGCCGGCTGATAGGGAAGGGGAAGGTTTAATCCAAGGGCTAACCATAACTGAACATTTTGCCTTAGCTGAAAGTCAGGGTGCTAAAACAATAGATTGGGGTAAATCAACTCAATTAGCTGAAGATAAATTACAAGAATATGCTATTCGAGGAACGGTGAACTCAAAGCCTGAAGATCTGTCAGGAGGAAATCAGCAAAGGCTTCTGCTGGCCTTGATGCCAGCTAATCTTTCAATATTGTCAATGGAGCATCCCACTAGAGGGCTCGATATAGAATCCGCTGAATGGGTTTGGAATGAACTTTTGGAGCGATCTAAAAGTGGAACTACCATAATATTTTCCTCCTCTGATTTGGAAGAACTGATAAGTTTTTCTGATCGTATATTGGTATGTTATGCAGGGGGGGTTATCGGGGATATTTCGGCTAAATCAACAACCCCACATGACATTGGTTCCTTGATCGGTGGTATAAGGATATGAAAATCTATCAAGGTCCAATTTATTCATATTCCATAGCTATCTTGGTATCTATAGTTTTTGTTTCTTTTCTTTTGGCCCTGTTTGAGATTCCGATTTTCGAAACTTATAGACTTTTGCTCACAGGTTCTTTGGGGTCCACGACTAAGTTTGGGGATACCCTTATGGTTGGAGTGCCAGTGATCATCGCTTCTGCTTCATTGGTTATAACTTTCAAAGCTGGTCTTTGGAATATAGGAGTAGAGGGCCAAATAATAGCTGGCGCGGTAGCGGCTTCATTTGTAGCAAGGGAATTCCAGTTGCCTTCCGGAATTTTGTTGCCTGTGATGATACTTGCAGGAGCTTTTGGAGGAGCCTTTTGGGGTCTTCTTGTTGGATTACTTAAAGTTAAAGGCGGAGTCAACGAAATTTTTGGCGGACTGGGATTGAATTTTGTTGCTACAGGTCTGGTGGTTTATCTCATAATCGGTCCTTGGAGTCGGAAGGGGATAGCTTCTACCAGTGGGACAGAACCGTTTCATCAAAATGCCTGGTTTCCTACCCTTGAGGGTTTTAGATTATCGCCTTTAGCGGTGGCTTTATCCTTTCTTGTTGTATTCATAGTGATCTATGTTTTCAGTCGGACTCAATTTGGACTTAAGCTAAGAGCAATAGGTTTAAATCCAGATTCAAGTTATCGGTTTGGTATACCTACCTCTAGGTATCTACTGATCGCTTTTATGTTAGGTGGAGCTGTTGCTGGTTTGGCAGGCGTAACACAGGTTGCTTCAATACATCATCGCTTAGTCCCATCTATATCTGGTGGCTACGGATATTTAGGGATTCTTGTGGTTCTTCTTGCAGGGTACAGGCCCTCTTTGCTTGTTCCCATAGCATTTTTTTTCTCTATGATCGCTATAGGAAGTATTCAATGGCAACTTAGATTAGGCTTACATTCTTCCTTGGGAGGAGTTTTCCAGGGTACGTTGGTGCTTTCAGTAATATTAATTAGTGCTATGAGACTTATGCAGCAAAAAAGAAAGAAATATTCTAAGGTTGGGGATTAAATGAATCCGGAAACCTTTGCTATCGTGATTAGTTATGCTACGCCTCTAGTTTTTGCTGTGATAGGAGAGACTATCACGGAGAAATCTGGTGTAGTAAATTTATCCTTAGATGGAAGTATGCTGCTTTCGGCTATGACTGGGTTTGCGGTTTCTTTTACGACAGGGAATGTTGTTTTAGGATTGATAGCGGGAGGCTTGATTTCCAGTAATCTTGCTCTAATAGTTGCATTCTCTTCCATAAGGCTTCGATTAAATCAAATTGCAGTGGGGATAGTATTGACCCTGCTAGCCACTAAACTATCGGCATTTTTAGGACAAGATTTCGTGAGAAAACCAGGTCCTTCAGTACAGGATTTACATATTCCGGTATTGGGAGAGATACCCACAATAGGCCCAATACTGTTCCAGCAAAATTTACTGGTATATTCCAGCTATATTCTCATCGGGATATCCTTCTGGTTTATTTTTTACACAAGGCATGGATTAAATTTACAATCCATCGGCGAAAGGCCCGAGGCGGCCTATGCAAGAGGCATAGATGTTAATAAATTGAGATACTTTTATACTGCGCTGGGGGGATTTCTTGTAGGTTTGGGAGGGGCTGCTTTTTCCTTAGATGTAAAACTAGGTTGGTCAGATGGGCATATCATCAACTTTGGCTGGATTGCCTTGGCGATAGTTATTTTTGGAGGATGGCATCCTGTTAGAGCAGCTTTAGGATGTTATTTATTTGCTGCCTTGCAGTTGTTCGCACTCAAATTACAGCCTGTTCTTCCTCAACTTTCACAAGTCCTTCCTATAATTCCATTTCCATTGATGATCATGACTCTTCTATTTATCAATCATCGAAAAATTCAGCACTTGGTTTTAAAAAATAATGTATTTGGTCGATTTATAAGTGGTCGGGCTCCTTCAGCATTGGGGGAATCATTTCAACGACTTTAAATATTCATATAATTGGTTTAGAGAACAACTTGTCTAGGAGAATAAATTGGCTCGAAGCATCGATTCTGAATTGGATGGATTGGAAATACTGTATTCGAAAAAAGAAGTATTATCAGCAGTTGCTTCTTTGGCTAAATCAATTGCAGAATATTACGACGGTTTGAACACTGTAAATGTAGTACCAGTAATGACGGGCGGCATGCAGTTTGCGGCAGCACTTTTGTCAGAATTGGAGAAGATTCGGCCTGGAAAATGGTTAGTTTCTCCGATATTTGCATCGGCTTACTCAGGTGATGAGGTTTTAACAGAACCCACAATAGAATTCCCACAAACTTTTGATAATCGAGTTGATTTTAATGCCCCTACAGTTGTTGTGGATGACCTCTTGGACACGGGTACCACTATGGTGAGATTAATGGAAAATATTCAATTGAAGGGAATGCAAAAAGTAGATTTGGCTGTTTTAATAGATCGAGAAAGGAGCCACCCTAAGGATATAATCCCTCGTTTTTGTGGGTTTCAATTAAAGAGTGAACAGTGGTTGGTTGGATTTGGTATGGACAGTGAACAGAGATACAGAGGACTTGAAGCAGTGTACGTTCAGGTGTAGGGAGTCAATTTACTGATTTTTCAAATATTTCTTGTAACTGCGTTGTTACGATATTTGATTCCTTTTAGGTTTGCAAAACCGATATCAAGCTATTTTAGAATACACTCGTAAATAAACGTTCAGTAAGGAAGGAGAACTTATGGCTTTAGATGCATTTAACTTATCAGGTAAAGTGGCGTTGATTACAGGAGGTAATAGCGGAATTGGTTTGGGAATGGCAAAAGGGCTTGCTGAATCTGGAGCTGACGTCTGCATATGGGGAACGAATATCGAAAAAAATGAAAGATCTCAAAGGGAATTGAGTGCAATTGGAATCAAAGCTCACGCGATTAAATGTGATGTGTCTTCAGAGGATCAAGTTGAAACGGCTTTCGAGGAAACAATAAAAATTTTCGGGAAAGTTGACTCTTGCTTTGCTAATGCAGGTGCTGGCGGCGGAGCTCCATTTCATGAATTCCCAACGGATCTCTGGAAAAAGGTTATGGGAATTAACCTTGACGGTACCTTTTTTACATTTCGGGCAGCCTCCAAGCATATGATTGAAAGAGGAGAGGGGGGAAGGCTCATTGGGACTTCTAGTACATCTGCTATTCACGGTGCTGCACGAAATGAGGCTTATGCATCCACAAAAGGTGCTATGTTGGCGATGATAAGAGGATTGTCGGTTGAGATGGCCCGGTATGGAATCACTGCAAATTCCATTATTCCTGGATGGGTTGAAACTGCCATGACATCACCTCGAGTGGGTGATGAGAGATTTGAAGATAGGGTAATGAAAAGAGTGCCTGTTAGAAGATGGGGGACACCAGAGGATTTTGCGGGAATAGCAGTTTATTTAGCTAGCGATGCTTCCGCCTACCAAACTGGTGAGGATTTTGTTATTGACGGTGGATATACGAGATTTTAATAAAAGAGGAATTCTATGGATTTTGAAGGCAAAATAGCATTAGTGACTGGAGCAGGACGAGGTATAGGGAAATCTGCTGCCATAAAATTTGCCAATGGCGGCGCGGATATAGTGGTCGCAGATATAGATTCAGAAACCTCAAGACAGACAGCTGAAGAAATTTCTGATCTTGGTGTGAGGGCGATTTCCGTTTCTTTGGATATTGGCGATCCTAAACACATCGATAATATGCTTGAAGAGGTTGTTTCAGAGCTCGGCTCCGTTGATATCTTGTTCAACAACGCTGGCCTTACGCGCCATATAAGTTTTTTTGATATAGAAGAAAGTCATTGGGACGAAATAAACCGAGTTAACGCCAAAGGCGCCTTCTTCTGCATGCAAAAGGTAGGCAAACAAATGGTAAACCAAGGCAGAGGCGGAAGAATTATAAATACGGCTTCGATTGCCGGAAAAGGCTATAGAAGGGCCTCTAATGCTGCATATGCAGCTAGTAAAGGCGCGGTGATTGCAATGACTCATAGCGCCGCTAGTGTGTTGGCCGAATACGACATAAATGTAAATGCAATATGCCCGGGTATTGTTCAAACCGATATGTTATCTCATATTCTTTCTCTGAGATCAGCTGAGGTTGGAATCAGTTCAGAGGAAGTGAAAAAACTAATGACAGAGGAAATCCCTCTGGGACGGCCGAATGACGCAGAAGATGTTGCTTCTATGGCGGTTTTTTTGGCCGGGCCTGGTTCTAGAAATATAACTGGACAGGCCTTCAATGTTGATGGTGGAATGATAATGCATTAGATAGATGTGTTCACGAGCGGTTTTGCATCTCTAGGTGTTGGGCAACCCGAATGTATCGGTTAGTGAATAATTGGACTTATTGGATGGTGAGCTAAAAGAATGGAAACTAATAGATTTGGTTCAACAGAATTGAAAATTTCCGAGTTAGGTTTCGGATGTGGAGCAGTAGGTGGGCTTATGGTATCCGGAGATCATAAGGAGATGATGGCTGCGGTCGAATACGCTATAGACTCTGGAGTAAATTATTTTGATACTGCGAGAATGTACGGGGACGGATTGTCGGAAATTCATACTGGAGCTGTGTTGAGGGAATTAGGTAAAACTGACTTGTTTGTGGGAAGTAAAGTCAGAATTGCTGATCGAGAATTTGAAAATATAAAAAAGGCTGTATCAGCCCAAATAGACAATAGTCTTAGAAGACTTGGATTAGACACAATTGATATTGTTTACACTCACAATCCTATCGGGGACAAAAGTAATGCCTTAACTCGAACACTCTCTGTAGAGGATTTGAATTTAGTTGAGGAAGTTTTTAAAGAAGCGGCCACTGCAGGGAAAATACGCTATTGGGGCTTCAATGGTTTGGGACACACCCCGTCAATAAAGAGGGCTTTGGAGGAGTATTCACCTAATGCAATACATGCCTGTTTTAACATGTTGAATCCGACTTCAGGTAACGAAGTCCCCACGACATTTCCGTATCAAAATTATGGGGAGCTCATGAAAATGGCCTCAGAAAAAGATATAGGTACTGTCGGTATCAGGATATTGGCTGCAGGGGCCCTTTCAGGAAGTGTTGAAAGACATCCTCTGGCTCAACAAAATGTGGCTCCCATTGCTACCTCATCTACATTTCAGCAGGATGTAAATAGGGCTACAGCGTTTCGCTTTTTGATCGAAGAAGGATTTGTTGAAAGTCTCGTAGAGGCATCCGTCAGGTTTGCTATTAGCAACGTGTATTTAAATACAGCTTTAATTGGGCTATCAAATTTTGATCAATTAAAGCAAGCTGTTGACTATGTGAATAAAGGTCCCTTGTCGCCACAGGCTTTGGACTTAATTAGTGAAACATGGTCAGCAGCATAATATAGAGTGATTATATGAAAGAAGCTTTTTTTTATAAGGATCATAACGACACCAGTGTTTATCATCCAACAAGTTTTGCCAGAGGGCCATGGAGTCCTAAAACATTACATGGGAGAGTTCTGTCTGGACTGATAGCCTATGAAGTGGAGACGAATTGTTTATCCGAGGAAGAAATAGATGATTTCCAAGCTACAAGAATGACGATTGACCTTTTCCGTCCGCCACCCATGTCAGCACTCACACTCAGCAGTAAAATCATTAGATCCGGCAAAAGAATAAAAGTAATTGATGTCAACATTGCGGCGACCTTGGAAGATAGAGGTGTAGTAGACATAGCTAGAGGGAATATTGTTTTGTTGAAAAGAAGTGCTAATCCAGAAGGGGAAATATGGACACCTCCCGCCTGGGAGATTAGCCCCCCAGCAGAGGACAGGCCATTTCCTGAGACAATAGAAAATGAAAGCGGAGATGGAAAATATCTTCCGATTTGGGAGACTGTCAATGTTAGTGAAGAGGGAGAGACAATATATGATCATAAATATCCGATCTACAGGGGCTTTGGTATTAGACGGGCTTGGGTTCGGGAGACGCATAGTTTTATGTCAGATGAATCTACTAGCCAATTAGTTAGGGTGGCCCAGGTATCAGACTTCGCAAATGGATTCACCAATTCCGGTACCGAAGGTCTTAATTATATTAATGCCGATGTGACCCTTTATTTGCACAGAATGCCTGTTGGAAGCTGGATAGGGACAGAGACCGCATATCAAGGAGGCGACAACGGGGTGTCAGTAGCCTCAATGGCTTTGTACGATAAATTGGGAAGAATAGGTACTTCCACGGTTTGTGGTTTGGCCCAAAGTCGTGCGTGATGGATAACGCCTTTTTCATTAAAGATATTGACGATAACACGATTTATCATCCGACCCCTCTCGCAAGAGGGCCATGGGATCCTAAAACTCTCCATGGTCGGGTTCTTTCTGGCTTGGTGGCTTACGATGCAGAAGCAAATTGCCTATCAGAAGAGGATGCGATCACTTTTCAACCTTCAAGAATTACGGCTGATCTTTTTAGGCCTCCACCAATGTCCCCTTTAATCGTTACTAGTGAAGTGATCAGGTCTGGCAAAAGAATAAAAGTGATAGATGTAAAAATTGCTGCCACTGTTGAAGGAAGGGGTGTAATAGATGTTGCAAGAGGGAATGTTGTTTTGCTGAAAAAGAGCGAGAATCCTGAAGGCGATATATGGACGCCTCCCGCGTGGAGTATAGAACCTCCGGATGAAGACAAACCTTTTCCACAAAGAACAGATTTCGGCACCAATGAAAGGGGGAGTCATCCGATATGGGAGACTGTCAACATACAGGACGATGTAGGGGTACCATATATTGATAATTCACCTCGAAATAGACGATTGGGGATTAGGAGGGCTTGGGTCCGAGAGACATATAATTTTGTTTCAGGTGAACCTACAAGTCAGTTGGTCAGAATAGCTCAAGTAGCCGATTTCGCCAATCCATTTACAAATTCAGGCACTAAAGGATTAAGTTACATTAATGCTGATGTGGTCCTATACCTTCATAGAACCCCGATTGGCAGTTGGATCGGGATAGAGACCTCTTACCACGGTTCAGAGGAAGGAGTTTCAGTTGGGACAATGTCTTTATATGACAAGCTGGGACGAGTGGGTACATCAACAGTATGTGGTCTGACTCAGGTACATCCTTGAGTTGTGTTGCTTTCCGATCAACATTGAAGCTTCCTAAGAATTAAATGGCAGGGAAAATAAGTTAATTAGAATTGGTTAGTAATATGGTTGATTTCAGTAGATGGTGGGCAAATTACTCATATGGAGAAATATTGAATTTTCTTGCGATAGGCCCTGATGATCTTTATACCAAAGAAGAGATTAAATCAATGCTAGAAAATTACATTCTGAATATAAGTAAAACCAATACCACTAACTAGGTTTATTGACATGACTCTTGGCACTACGTGTATTTGAATAATTCTTATCCCAGGATTGGATACTTATTCATTTTGATTGAATATTCTGTAGACTGTATTTAGTGGTATTCAACCAATAATTTTAAAAGAGGTATTTATGCGGTTTGGTTCTTGGCTTTTTCCAATGTCACAAAATTCTAAGAATGACGGAAATGTCATTGACGATACTCTTATGGAGATTGATAAATGGGAATCTCTTGGATTCGATACCGTTTGGCTGTCAGAACATCATTTTGACGGTGCCACAGCATATGCGGATCCAGTCGTATTTGCTGGTGCAATTGCTCAACGGACAGAAACAGTTAAGATAGGATTTGCTGTTGTGGAAATGGCTTTGCACCACCCTGTGAGATTGGCTGCTCAAGTATCTTTGTTGGATCATTTGAGTAAAGGGAGAATCATATTAGGCACAGGAAAAGGATCAGCATTTAATGAATATGAATATGTTGGTTTTGGGGTACCAATGTCTACTGCCGCAGACAGTATTTCAGAATCCGAAGAGATTATTCTAGCGGCCTGGTCAGGCGAGCCCGTCAAATTTAAAGGAAAATATTGGGATCTGGAATTTCCTGAATTGAGGCCAATTCCATATCAAAACCCACATCCACCTCTGCTGCGAGCTTGCATCAGTAGGGAATCCACAATTGAAATGGGGAAGAAGAAGCGGCCAGTATTAATAGCAGCCCAGGAAAACGCTTCCATCAAAGATAGAATTGAAGTATTTATTAAGTCATTGGAATCCACGGGCGCTAGCGAACCAGAAATGAATGATATTTTGGATCAGATATGGGTTAACAAAAACATAGTCGTAGCTGAAAGTCGTTCTGAAGCAGAAGAACTAGCATTTAATGGGTATATGAAAGAACAAACTTTTTTGATGTCTGCCAGAGATAAATATAACCCAAAACATGTATCACCAGACCTGTCCCCTCCAAAGGAAGAAATATCAAGGACGGATTTCGACAATACCTTCATAGCAGGGACTCCAAAAGATGTGTCTGAACAAATATCAGAGCTTCAAAATATAGGAGTTAAGAACCTGATGGTGAAAATTAATATAGGGGAAATGGACCAAAAAATCGTTTTTCGCACTATGGAATTGTTAGCAAATCATGTCAGGCCGTATTTTTTGGATTGATCGTTGTCTCGGAAATCAAAAACTTATTCTTTGTAGATCGCTGCCTACAATTATCGTCCCGTCGAAAGTTTTTCGTACCCCTTTGAGCCAAACTGTTTCCTTGTCCAAATCCAGTGAACCTGTGGGTACAAAATGATTTAGAACCAAAGTTTTTACTCCTGCTAGACTGGCAACTTCCCCTACTTCAGACATCGTGGTGTGGCCTTCAACAATATGAGTTCTGAGTGCCTCGTTTCCTGGATAGGTGTTCTCAATGATGGCATTGACCCCTTCAGGGTTTAGTACTTCATGAACAAGTATGTCGGCGTTTTGGGAGAAACCTATTAACGAATCACTTTTAGATGTATCTCCTGAGAATACAATCAATTTGTTTCCGATTTTGAACCTATATGAATATGCTGGGTCAGCTTCACCATGTGGTACTTTTATACAGTCCACCCGTACGTTGCAGTCTTCATATAGCAATGAGCTGTTTTTTATCTCTGAGACATTAATCATTGATTTGAAATCCGGACGGTCTTCATGTTTAATTCTAAGATTGATATCCCATGCCATATATTTGAGATACGAAAGAGTCATATCCTTCAGTGGTGGTGGTCCGAAACAATTAATTGGACCTTTGTGGCCACTTTGCCAGCTACGGAGAAGGAGCGTTCCATAATCTGCAACATGGTCGGAGTGATTATGAGTTATGAATATAGCCTTAATTGAGTTGGGGTCTATATTTGATTTAGCCAATTGGGCCGTTATTCCATCTCCCGTGTCGATTATATAAACATCATCATTGACTATCACTGCGCTAGCAGGCTGCGAACGAGACGCCCAAATTTTTGGTCCGCCTCCGGTGCCTAGCAAAACTAATTCAGCTATATTTTCAAGTTGCATAGTCCAATGGCGGTTTATTAGTGGCTGTGACTAGGTGGGTGTTCTGAAGGTTTCAGAGGAATTATTAAAAGAATTATTGCCGAAGTGAGCATCAATGCCGATATGTAAAAGAAAACATGGTCCATGGAATAATTTTCATACAAGAATCCCGCTATGATAGGTGAGGCCGCACTTAATATAAATCGCACGAACGATAGGGAACCAAGAGTGGTGGTGGCAACTCCTGTTCCTACGATGTCTAATGCAGCAGCAGTGAGGATGGGTTGGTCACTGTAGAAAAATGTTCCTAGAAGGGCCAACAATAATATCAAAGACAATCCGTCTCCGAACCATACCATTAGCAATATAACAACAGCCAAAAAAAGCATGCCTGGTACGAGCACTGGTTTTCTTCCTATTTTGTCTGATATGTATCCCATGAATGGGGTGGCGATGATTCCTACGGCAACAAGTAA